>Ga0164318_10006551_pt1 | contig 11270 bp, 8 predicted proteins | sample GuaBasSedimGuay9_FD_113734 | JGI IMG/M metagenome (GOLD analysis project Ga0164318, IMG submission 113734) | Subseafloor sediment microbial communities from Guaymas Basin, Gulf of California, Mexico - Guay9, Core 4571-4, 0-3 cm | ecosystem: Environmental > Aquatic > Marine > Hydrothermal vents >... | reverse complement strand
TTGTTCATCCTGTGAACAGCATAGGGTTCTTGACTCCCCTGATACAGTTCTTCTTGGAAGTCATTATTTTCTGGAAGAGATTGAAGCCTGTGGAGATGTACTAAGAAGAAATAGACAGATTACCGGGCAGTATCAGTTTATACGTGCTGTACGAAAGCTTACAAGAAGATTTGATCCTCAAATTTGGGAAGGCCAGGAAAATAAACTTAAAGGGCTTAGTTCAGAGCTTGAAAAAATCGAATTAATATTAGAAAAAGTACAACCTGGAGCTATACTTCCCAACGAAAAAAAACTGAATAAACTACTAGTAGATTCAGGAAAAATTTGTAAGAAAATTATAAGCTATATTAGTAGTGATAATATCCCCATAAGTCATATTAGAAATGTAACCTTTTGGTCTCATACTACTTTTTCAGGGACAGCAAAGGTTATTATTGTTGAAGGTTCTGATAGTATGGGTGAAGCTTCCAGAAATGCTTTATTAAAAATAATAGAAGAGCCTCCTCCATCTGTCTATTTTATATTAATAAGTACCCGGAAAAATAAAATAATTCCTACAATTTTATCCAGAGTCAGACCATATAATTTTAGATCCAGAACAGAATCTGAAGATAAAACTATTATACAACGAATTTTTAAGGATGAATCAGTCGAATTTAAAAATCTACGCGATTATTTTATGGGAATGAAAGGAATAAATCTAAGTATATTAAGACAGTATGCAAATAAAATAATTGTAACAGTACAAGATGCAAATGAACTAAATATTGATGATTTTTCAGAATTAATTGAAATTATTAGTGAAAGTAATATGTTAAAGGTCTTTCTTGAGGAGATGTTATTACTTTTACATACTAAACTACCAGGGGCTTCTGGTTTTGAAGAAGGATTGTCTATACAGCTTCTTACAAAATGGAATGAACTAATTCATACTACAATTTTAAATAAAAGATCGTTCAATCAGAATACAAAATTACTTTTTGAAACTCTTTTATATCAGATGAGGAATGAAATTTGAGGAAATTTTTTAAAAAGGCTTTAAAAAAAATTGATAAACTCAGTGGTGAACAAGTTCAGGATTTACTTGAGGAATTAACTTCAGAAAATGAACTTTTGGAAATAGTTTTAAACTCTATGACAGATGGTATACTTGTAACAGATACTAACAATAAATTAGTTTTTCACAATAGAAGATCTCACAGACTTATACCTTTTTCCTCTGGAGATCTGGATGATTCTATTATTTGGGAAGTTATTGATGATGATGATATATCAAAATTTATACAAAAAACACTTTTAAATGCAGAAAAAGTAAGTGAAGAGGAATTTACTATTAAAATAGCTGGTATTTCCAAAACTCTGTGGTTGGATATTATGCCTGTTGTAAGAGAAGGGTCTATACAGGGAAGTCTTTTACATGTATCAGATATAACTGAACGGAAAAAAAGAGATGGCAGATTAAGACGTGCAGAAAATTTAGCTTCTCTTACTACTCTTGCTGCAGGTGTTGCTCATGAAATTAAGAATCCTCTAGGGTCTATAAGTATTCATATACAGCTTATGCAAAAGTCTTTGAAAAGAGATAAACAGTTAAAGGAAGAAACTTCCGGTAAATATCTGGAAATATTAAATGAAGAGGTTGAAAGGCTTAATAATATAATAGTTGATTTTCTATTTGCTGTAAGACCAATGAATCCTACAATGAAGAAATCGGACATAAATAAAGTTCTTACAGATTTATTGGAATTTGTTAAATATGAATTGGAAGAAGCTTCTGTAACTATTGAATGTGAGTTGCAGGAAGATCTTCCAAAGCTTGAAATAGACGAAAAGTATATGAAACAGGCTATTTTAAATATCATTAAGAATTCAGTTGCTGCTATGCCGGAAGGTGGCGTGATGTATTTTAAAACCGTAAGGGATGGAGACTTTATTCATATCTATGTTTGTGATACAGGAACAGGAATATCTGAAGAAAATATGGCTAAAATATTTGAACCTTATTTTACAACTAAACAGTTTGGTTCCGGTTTGGGTTTAACTGTTGTATATAAAATTATTAAGGAACATGGTGGAGATATTGTCCTCGAATCTGTTGAGAATCAGGGTACTACTTTTACAATAAATTTACCTGTGCCGCAATCAGGCAAACGATTACTTGATTGGAAGGGGTAGCTTTGAAATTTAATATTTTAATTGTAGATGATGAAAAAAACATAAGGGAAGGGCTTGGCCGTTCTTTAGAAATGGATGGTTATAATATTCTTCTTGCAGGAAATGGGAAAGAGGGTTTAAATCTTATTAATAAGCGTGATATTGACCTTGTTATTTCAGATTTAAAAATGCCTGAAATGTCAGGTGAAGAATTGCTTCGTAAAATAAGTGCTTCTAATCCTACTATTCCTGTAATTATACTTACTGGTCATGGAACAATTGAATCTGCTGTTGATGCTATGCGGGATGGTGCATTTGATTTTCTTACAAAGCCAGTCAATCTTGATAGAATGTCGCTTTTAGTTAAAAGAGCGCTTTCAAACAGACAGTTATTTTTGCAGCATCGTGAACTTCAAAAAGAGATAGATAAGTTAAGTAAAAAAAATAAATTTTCAAGTATAATTGGTAAAAGTTCTCAAATGCGTAAGGTTCTTGATATTGTCGAACAGGTAGCAGAAACAAAAGCTTCGGTTTTAATAACTGGTGAAAGTGGTGTCGGAAAAGAACTTATAGCAGAAGCTCTTCACAATTTATCTCCAAGAAAAGATAAAAAACTTGTAGAAGTTCATTGTGCCGCTTTAGCAGAATCACTTCTGGAGAGTGAACTTTTTGGTCATGAAAAAGGTTCGTTTACTGGAGCTATAGGTCAAAAGAAAGGCAGATTTGAAGTTTCAGATGGTGGTACAATTTTTCTGGATGAAATAGGAGAAATTTCACAGCAGGTTCAAATAAAACTTTTAAGAGTTTTACAGGAGAAAAAATTTGAACGAGTGGGAGGTGAAGAAACTATTGAAGTAGATATTCGAATACTTTCTGCTACAAATAAAGATTTGAAAGAAGAAACAGAAAAAGGAAATTTTCGAGAGGATCTCTACTATCGCTTAAATGTTGTAAATATTCATGTACCTCCTTTAAGGGATAGAAAAGAGGATGTGGAGCTGTTAGCAGCTGCATTTTTAAAAGAGTTTGCTGTTGAAAATGGTAAAGAAATTACAGGAATAGATCAAAAAGCACGATTAGCACTTCATAATTACAATTGGCCTGGAAATATTAGAGAACTTCGTAACTGTATAGAGAGCGCAGTTGTTATGTGTAAGGGAACAGTTATAATGTTGGATGATATGCCCCCATCTGTAGGATCTCATTCAAATGAAGATTCTGTAATAATTCCAATTGGAATAAGTATGGAAAACGCTGAAAAAGAAATTATAAAGGCAACTCTTTATCATGAAAATGGAAATAAAACAAAAACGGCTGAAATTCTTGGGATTGGTCGAAAAACCCTGCATAGAAAGATAAATGAATACGAATTAAACAATTGATATGTATTTAATAAATTTTCTAACCTTTTTTTGCCAATTCCCATGCTTTTATTTTTTGGAATGAAATATTTAGATTTTTAGTTTTTTCTGTGGCCAATTTCATTGATTGGGTAGTTGTATTGTTTTTATCCGGATGATGTCTTTTAAGTAAGTTTTTATAAGCTTCTTTTGTAACAGAAAAATCAGAATCAAAAGGCACTCCAATATTATTAAAATCCTGACGAAGAATTTCAGGAGTTTTTGGTACAGAGGGAGTTGCCTGATCATATTCAGGAGATGATAAAAAATCGTTTAATTCTTCCCATGCTTCTGCATAATCATTATTATCACTTCCCGAAAAATTATTATAGTTAAAATCAATATCACTGGTATCTACAAACATAGATTTTACTAATCTGTTAAATCTTTCAATAATTGGATCCATTAATAATCAATTCTCCTGTTCATAATAAAAACTGCCGGAAAAGACATAAGCTGGCTGACCTGTAATATATATCTGGTTATTATCTTTGTCCCACTGAAAAAAAAGGGTGTCTGACCTATAGAATATAGTCAATTCTCTGTCACAAAGTCCATTAATTACAGATGATACTCCTGCTATTGCAGAAATAAAGCAATTATCTCTCCTGTAATATTGAGAATAAGTTTCAACACCTATCTCTTCATCATTAAAAATAGTTATAAAAGCTGTTCGATACTGTCTTTTTTTCTTTAACTGACGGAAATAATTTGAAATTTCTTTTTTATCAGTTTTTTGTTTATTTGCAAAAAAAACAGAAATACCGGTGTCTTTCAGGGTTACAGGTGTATAAACAGTTGATCGTCCATCAATAATTGCCTGTTTACTAAAATCATGCATAGAATTTTCATATAATAATTCACCATTTTCATCATGGGCTTTCCCCAGGGTTATTCTGAAGCTTATGCTATCTATGCAATCAACTGTAAAAATACCATAGTCACTATTAATAACTATATATTTACTACCTGCTATACCATAATCAAAAATATACTTTGCACTGCATAATACAGCATCATAACTAATGTTATCAGCTCTTCCTTTAGAGTTATAAAATTTCATTTTTATCTCTTTATTTCTACCAGAGTATAAAAAAATAATTCCATTGGCACCAACACCTTTACTTCTTTTACATATATTCCTGGAAATCGAAGGTATTCTATCTGGATTTATTGTCGCTTTGTTTATTTGATTAACAAGAAGAAGGTCGTTCCCACCAATTTGCAATTTATAAAAATTTATTTCCATATTACTTATAGTATATTATTCAGAAAATCAGTACCACAAGAAAAAATAAAAATGGATATATCTATCTTTTTTTATTTAATTTAAAAGCTTTCAAAAATTGAAGTTAATTTTCTATAAATAGAACTAACCAATTTCCCATAGGCTGGATCCATAGATGGAGTTATCTCATCGGCCATAACTTCAAGAGAAGACAAACTTCCCTCTACAGCACCGTATAGACCCTTTTTAGTTTTAAGCCAGTAAGTTCCATTTTCATCTGTTTCCAATGAAAGATAACCCAGCATTCTCCCTTTTTTCTTAATTTTAACTATATGTAAAATTTTCTCAATTGTTTTAGAGAAAACCTTTAATTCTGTACTAATATCGAAACTGCCACCAGATTTACTATTTATTGCTAAATCTTTTTCAGGATTAATATGAGGAATGACCCGAATAATATTTTCCATTCTGTTTCCTGTTTCAAGTTCCATATCTCTAAAAATAATTTTACCTCTTACATTGTTATAAATAGCTATTTTATCTAAAGGAGTGGATTTTACCAGATCTCTAATTTGTTCCCATGGAAGTATTGCAATTTTCTTTTTGCCTTTATAAGGAATAAGCTCAAATATATAATTATTTATATTTATAGTGTTGGAAGTATCTTTGATTTTTTTATTTTTCTGACTTTTGCCCGTTTTTTCAGGAACAAGATTTATAAGATCTCCAGATATTTCATTAAGCCATTCTCGTTTTAAAGTAGAAACTGATCTTGCAAACATTCGGGATGTTTTTACTATTTCTCCTGCAACAATATATTCAGGTGATTCTCTGAACATAACTGATCCTGGATGTATGTGTATCTGAGCTGCTGTAAGACTTCTGTAGGCAGATCTGCCAGATTTCACACATACAAATTGAATTAATCCTGCAGAAATAGAACAAAGGAGTTCTTTTTGCTTTCCACCGGAACCTATGGGTATTCCCAAATCAGAAACTATACTTTCAAGTTGTTCCTTGATATTAACAATCATATTCATTGTACGTAAATCCAAATAATAGTCATCACAGAAAAATTTCTTTTTTTCAATATCATCTATTTTAATGTAAGCTCTATAAAGATTTAGATTGGATAAAAAATCTCCGGAAGGATCTCTAAAATGATGTTGGGCATTTCTTGCTTCGATTTCCTCTCCCTGAGGTAATAAAAAAGGTGAGTGTGATGATAAAAATGCTGAAATTATGATAACTTCCTCCAGCACTTCAGGGTATTTCATTACAGATTCAACAATCATTTTAGAATGTCTTGGTAAAAGAGGGAATTTTACCATTAGTTTCCCAGATTCCGATAGGGTATTATCTCTATTTAAAGCTCCAAGAAGTCGTAATGTATCTATTGCTCCTGTTATCCCCTGATTACCGGGTTTGGAAATAAAATCGAAACTTTTAAAGTCTGTAATACCAAGTTCAGCCATTTGAAGAACAACTTCTGACAGATCTGTACGAAATATTTCTTCAAGAGTAAATAAATCCCTTGTATCAAAATCATGTTTTGAAAACAATCTGTAGCAGGTTCCAGGACCAGTTCTCCCGGCTCTTCCTTTCCTCTGATTAGAGGAAGCTTTTGAAACTGAACTTTCTACCAGGGATTCCGTAAAAGTTCTTGGACTGTAGAAATTTATTTTTGCAAGACCCGGATCAATAACTGTTTTTATACCATCAATAGTAATACTTGTTTCTGCGATATTTGTAGCAATAACTACTTTAATTTTTCCTGAAGGGGTTTTCAAAAAAACTCTTTCCTGTTCCTCCCTGGAAAGTCTTCCATATAATGGAACAATAAATAGTTTTCGTGATATTTTACTGCTTAATAGCAGTGTTACACACTCTTTTATTGCACGTTCCCCTGGAAGAAATACAAGGATATCACCTCTATCCTTTTTTCTTACCTCATTTGAAACAATATCTCCAATTTTCAGGAGCATATTTTCATCTCTATTCTCTGTAGGCAAATTTACATAGATTGTCTGAATTGGGAAAACACGGGTTTCGATATATACAATAGGGGCGCCGTTAAAATATTGTGAAAATATTTTACCATTTATAGTAGCAGATGATATTATTACTTTTAAGTCATGTCTGACTTCCAGTATATTTTTTAAGAGACCAAGAATAAAATCTATATTTAAACTTCTTTCGTGAGCCTCATCAACCATTATTACAGAATATTTTGATAGAAGTTTATCAGCTTTAAGTTCTTGTAGAAGAATACCATCAGTCATAATCTTTATTCTGGTAAATATATCGGTAGTATCTTCAAACCGCATTTTATAGGCAACAATATTACTATCCCGTTTTTCTAAATTATTAGAAATAAATTCACTAACAGAAACAGTAGCTATTCTTCTTGGTTGGGTTACTCCAATAATTCCTGTATCACCATATCCGGCCTCACGCAAAATAATTGGAAGCTGAGTAGTTTTTCCTGATCCTGTAGGGCTTTCAACAACTATTACCTGGTTGTTTTCAAGCTCTTTTAGTATTTTATCTTTCTGTTCGTATACAGGAAGTTTATTTATCAAATTATTCTACCTTACCAGTTTTAATAAGAGATATTGCATTATTTAATGATATTTTATTAAAATTTTCTCTTGTCAATAAATTTTTAAGTGTAACTGTATTACTGTTATATTCCTCTGTACCACATAAAATAGCATATGGAATTCCTTTTTTTTCTGCAAAACTAAATTGATTACCTATTTTTTTTGTATCAAGATATACTTCACAGGATAATCCTGAATCCCGAATTACAGCAGCAAGTTTATGGTAGTAGGATTGTAAAGTTTTATCCATATTAATAACAATTACACTAGAACTTTGGTTCTTTTTATCAAGAAGTCCAAGTTCGTCCAAACCAGCCATCAAGCGATCAAGTCCAATAGAAGATCCTACTCCTGGAAGATTTTTTTTAGTATAAACAGATGTAAGGTTGTTATATCTGCCTCCAGAGCAAACAGAACCTAAAGTCGGCAAGTCATTAAGGAAGGTTTCGTATACTATACCTGTATAATAATCCAGTCCTCTGGTAATTGAAGGATCCAGGGAAAATAGATCTTCAATACCTGTTTCAGTCATGAAATTATAAACTTCGTAGAGCCTGTTGGAAGCTTCAGATTCCCCCCCTGACATTAGGGTAATTTTTCTAAGAGTTTCCAAGAACTTATTTTCAGGTTCTATATATTCAAGAATTTTATTGGCAGAATCTGAATTAGTTAGCTCGTTAAGAATTTTAAAAACGTTATCCTTACCAATTTTACTTATTTTATCTACAGTTCGCATAATTTCAACAGCTTTATCTGCGGCTTTTATTTTAGTAAGAAAATTGTTAAAAATACCTCTATGAGCAATTTTTATAGTAATATTATTAACTCCCATAGCTTTAAATGAGCTATGCATTAGTTGAAGTATTTCAAAATCTGCAGATGCATTGTCTAAACCAACAATATCAAAATCACATTGTATGAATTCTCTGTATCTTCCTTTTTGAGTATTTTCTCCTCTCCAGACTTTATCTATATGGTATCTTTTAAAGGGTAAACTTAATTCATTTATGTGTGCAGCCATAAATCGGGCAAATGGTACTGTTAAATCAAACCGTAGAGCTACATCCCTCTTGCCGTTATCTTTAAAAGCATAAACCTGTTTATCTGTTTCACCGCCTCCTTTACCCAAAAGAACTTCCTTATATTCGAGTACCGGTGTATCTATTGTCTGGAAACCAAAGCTTGTAAATGTTTTTTCAAGAATCCTTATTATATTTTTTCGTTGTAATGCTTTTTCAGGAAGAAAATCTCTAAAGCCTTTTAATATTTTTGGTTCAATAAGCAACTAACTATCCCTCTTGATTATTATATCTTTCACTTCTATTATAGTAGACCAGAATAGACTAAAAATTCAAGCGAGATAAAAATTGCTCATACGTTATGGAACTTCTCCTTCAGGGAAAAGGGTAGCTATTGCCCGAATTTACACAAAAAAAGATCATGGAATAGATAAATCCTTAATGGATAAGGATGCTGTAAAAATTACTAAAAGGTTGACCGATTCTGGTTTTGATGCATACATTGTAGGAGGCGCGGTTCGGGATCTTATTCTGAATAAAAAACCCAAAGATTTTGATATTTCTACAAATGCACTTCCTGGTAAAATAAAAAAACTCTTTTGGAATGCCAGAATAATTGGTCGTCGTTTTAGATTGGTACATATGTATTATCCTAATAAGATTATTGAAGTTTCAACTTTCAGGTCAGAATCTGAAAACAATGACAATAATGTTTATGGCCAAATAGAAGATGATGTTAAAAGAAGAGATTTTACAATTAATGCTCTTTACTATGATCCTGAGAAAGAGTATGTCATTGATTTTATTGATGGATGGAAAGATTTACAACACAGAAAAATCAGATCTCTTATACCTCTTTCTACAACATTTATAGAGGACCCTGTCAGAATGATAAGGGCAATTAAGTATTCAGGAACAACAGGTTCTACTATTTCTTTTATGTTAGGAAAAAGTATTAAAAAATACAGTACTGAATTAAAAAGATGCTCTCCCTCGAGAATGACAGAAGAGGTCATTAAAATACTGGCTACCGGTTATTCAGCTCCAATATTTAAAACACTTTTAAAATATAATCTGTTGAGATTTATGCTTCCTGAGATTAATTCATTACTAATTAGAAAAGGAAATAATGAACATACAGTTAGTTTTATAAAAGATCTTGAAAGTATTGATAAAGAGGTCAAAACTAATAATGAAACCAGAAAAGGTCGGTTGCTGGCTGCTCTGGTTTCCTCTTTTATTAAGTTTCCAGAAGAATATGAAAATACAACTTTTCTTTTTCGTGATACTTTTAAGGATGTAAAAAGGCTAATAAGTCCCATAACACCTCCAAATAAGGAAGTAGAAATGGCTGTAGTAAGATTATTTAGAAATGAGAGCCTTATACCTCCTAAAAATGCAATTCGCAGAAAAAAGCCTGTACCCGAAGGTAAGAACCCTAAAAAGACTCATGAAAGAAGTCGTCATCAACGTAGAAGATAGTTGATTTAGGCGGTAGAATTACTTACCGCCATTTGTTAATAATTATTTACTTTTAGATTGATTTTCTTTTTGATCATCATTATTTACAGAAGAATCTGTTGTTTCTTCTGTAAGTGTAGTAATAAGATCAATAGATTTTTCATAGTAATCACCCGATTCTACTTTACTTAAATAGAATATTGCATCTTTCGAATTATTATTAGCATATGAATTTACACCCAAGGCATAATTTATCAAATTAGGATCTCCACCTTTTTCGGCAGTCGAATGATAATAGTATTCAGCCATAGCATAATCTTTTCTGGAATAATTAATTAATCCCATATAATAGTATGGGATATAGTTAGTTTCATTTATAATCATTCCTTTGATAAAAATTCTTTCTGCTTCTCCTAAAGAACCTTCAGAATAGGATTTAATTCCATCCTGAATCAGTTCATTAAACGATTTAATAGAATCAGCATAGAAATAAAAATCTGTAAGGAAGGTGTTTTTATCAATCCAAGCAAACGAGGATTTTAAAATGGCAGATTCATTTTCATTTTTAAGAAAAGTTTGATCTAAAGAAGAAATAGAGTCCCACAAAACTCTGTTATATTCCTGATATTTTGAATTGATAAGAAAGCTGACAAGACCCCATGATTGAGCATAAAAAACATTAATATTTTTATTAGCAGTAGCTGTATCAAGTTTTAAAAGATTATCTATTGAAAAAAGTTTTTGATTTAGAGGATTTTTTCTGTCTGCAGATATGTATTTCTTAAGTGTTACTGCCCAATCAAGATTATCCTGGAATATCACAGAATTATCCTGTTCATTATAGATGCTTTTTTCAAAATATATTGCAAAGCCTTTCTGGATCCAAAGAGGTGCATGAGGTACAAATGTTTTTAAAAATTGCACAAAACCGTGATGGATAAAAGTTCTTTTCATTTCATCAATATCATCCATTTTATAAGTTACAAGCTCATTTCTTTTAGAATTTTTATATTGAAGAAATACATAAGATTTACTTGTCCCCGAGATAATTGATGCCAGATAGCTATCAAAATCATCTTTTGACTGGAAAATACGAATTTGAAGTTTTGATTCCAGTTTTTTTTCATCAAAATGAAAAAATCTATTATATAACTCAAAATATTCATCCATTGCTGTTGCAGTATACTGGGCAATTTCATTGCTGATGTCTGTATATACCCTATATTTGTTACTTTCAGCCATTTTCATTGTCTGACTAAAAGAGGGGATTACAAATGTCATTAAAATTAAAAATAAGATAATTATTTTTTTCATAAATTTCTCCTAAGTAATGATAAATAATAAGCCTATTATCATTCTTCTTACTATTACATTATGTGTAACAAAGGATTTTGTCAAATATTTT
>Ga0164318_10006550_pt1 | contig 11272 bp, 5 predicted proteins | sample GuaBasSedimGuay9_FD_113734 | JGI IMG/M metagenome (GOLD analysis project Ga0164318, IMG submission 113734) | Subseafloor sediment microbial communities from Guaymas Basin, Gulf of California, Mexico - Guay9, Core 4571-4, 0-3 cm | ecosystem: Environmental > Aquatic > Marine > Hydrothermal vents >... | reverse complement strand
GGAGGAACAGGTCTGGGAATGGTAATTGTCAAAAATATTGTCGAAGCTCACGAAGGAGAACTATCTATATCAAGCTCAGTCGGCAATGGAACCGAAATAACAATTGATCTTCCTTTAAGATAAGAGCTTTTTGAGCTTGTCACATTTACTATGTCCAAAACACTTCTTCTCTAATGCAGATCAGTAAAACTGGCACAAGAAGCCAAAACAAAACCAATTCAATAGACATCGCAAAAGCCTCGATAAATTTTATCCTTGCTTTACAAACTAAAATAGATAATACTTGTTACTATCTGTAAATAGAGTTTCTTGCTCTGGGAGGCTTGATGGCAAATAATGACTTAGAGGATAATGTACTGTTACTCGATGATGAAGATCCTGATACCCCAAATAATAAATACCTGCTGTTTCATCTTGGCAAAGAGGAATATGGAATAGATATTGCCCAGGTAACAGCCATTGAAGAACTTCCAAATATAACAGTTATTCCCGATATGCCTGAGTATATTAAAGGCGTAATTAATTTAAGAGGGAAAGTTATTCCAGCAGTAGATTTACGACTAAGATTTGGGCTCAAAGAAAGAGAATACGACAACCGTACTTGTATTATAATAGTAAAAGTCAAGGATAATACCATAGGATTTATTGTAGATACGGTTTCTGAAGTTCACGATATTCAGAAATCCAATATTGGAGCACCACCATCTTTTAAAAATGCTTCCAGACATAATCAATATATTCAAGGACTTGCAAAGCAAGGTGAAGAAGTAAAAATATTATTGGATGTAGAAAAATTAATTTCTGGCGAAGACCAGAATATATTAAATGACATACCTGAGGAGTAAAACTATGGCAAAAAAACAAATATCTTTTTTTAAAAGTATTAAAGGTAAAATCGTAATTCCAGTAATTATTCTACTTTCAATTCTTGGAATTGCCTCCTTTATGGGTATTTCCATACTTTTGGATTTTGTAAATACAAATGTAGCTGATAATAGTAAGAAAGTTTTTGATAATACCATAAATGAGCGAATTGTAGAAAATGTAAATCTTGTTTATTCAAGTATTGAAACTATAGGCAGCAGAGCTCTTCAGGAAGTGGCATTTTTCACAAAATTACCAGAAATTCAAAACGCATATAAAATTGCACTAAGTGGTAATATCGAAGACGAATACTCCCCTGAAGGACAAAAAGCAAGAGAAATGCTTAGAGTAATTCTTAAGCCCTATATTGATGGTTATAAAGAACAAACAGGGAGATCCCTCCTAAAACTCCACTTTCACCTTCCAAATGCCAGAAGTATTGTACGACTTTGGCGAAATGGATATCAGACAACCAGAGATGGTGTAAAAATTGATGTTTCTGATGACTTGTCGTCCTTTCGTAATACTGTTCTGCAAATTAATAGTGGATCTCATAAACCAATATCAGGAATTGAAGTTGGACGAGGAGGTTTTGCTATTAGAGGTATTGCCCCACTAACTGAAAGCAGTGGACAGCATTTAGGATCCGTTGAAGTTTTGTTTGCGTTTAATGAAATTTTCGATATTATTAAAACTTCTGATCAAATTGAGTATGCTGTATATATGGATGCGGATCAACTTCCTATTGCAAAATCTTTAGCAGATCCTAAAAAATACCCCGTCCTTGAAAATACATATGTTTTAACAGATGCCACAAATAAGGAAATAACAGATCCTCTTGTTAGTTTATCACTCCTTAACAATGGAAGGGAAAAAATATTCTCAGAAGAAAATGGAAATTATGTTTTAAGCACTTTTCCTATTTATGATTTTTCCGGTAGAACTGTTGGAGTCATGTTTCAGACTATGAATATTGCTGTACAACATGCTGATTTTGCTGCTGCAAGACAAAACATGGCTAAGCTAAGTGATGAAGTTACAAGTGGTACAGGTATAGCCTTTTTAATAGCCATGATTATTTTATCAGTTATAATAATTATAATTATTAACAAAATTATAAAACCACTTACAATACTTAATGACTATGCAGTAAAAATTGGAGATGGTAATTTTGATATTATTATTGACAATAAATTATCTTTAAAAAAAGATGAAACAGGAGTTCTTTCCACTTCATTTTCAAGGGTGGTAGAAAGCCTCCAATATAAAAGCAGTATGGTAGAAGAAGTTGCACAGGGAGATCTTACTGCAGATGTCAGACTTGCTTCTGATGAGGATATGCTTGGACATTCATTAGTTAAGATGAATGAATCTTTAAACAGTCTCCTGGGTAGAGTTCATAATTCTATTTCCCAGGTAAATACCGGTGCTGATCAGGTTGCACAGGCAAGTCAATCCTTATCTCAGGGAGCAACAGAGTCTGCCAGTTCTCTTGAAGAAGTTTCAGCATCCATTACACAAATTAATAGTCAGTCCAGACAGAATGCAGACAATGCAAATGAAGCAAATACTCTGGCAAAGCAGGCTGTTGTTGATGCAGAAGAGGGAAACAAACAGATGGAAACTCTTCGTATGTCCATGGAAAAGATCAATAGTTCTTCAGACCAAATAAAGAAAATAGTAAAAGTAATTGATGATATAGCATTTCAAACAAATCTCCTTGCATTAAATGCCAATGTTGAAGCTGCAAGAGCAGGAAAATATGGAAAAGGATTTGCGGTTGTTGCAGATGAAGTCAGAAACCTGGCAGTTCGGAGTTCCCAGGCAGTTAAAGAAACAACAGAAATGGTGGAAGAATCAATTAAAAACATAAACTCTGGTAACAAGGGTGTAGAACATACAGCAAAACAACTGGAATCTATTATGACAGGATCATCGAAGGTTGCAGATTTTCTTGAAGAAATATCAGCTGCCAGCAGAGAGCAGGCCCAGGCAATTGATCAAATTACCACAGGGTTGGATCAAATAGACCAGGTCACCCAGTCAAATACAGCAAGTGCAGAAGAAAGTGCAGCTGCGGCAGAAGAACTAGCTTCACAAAGTACTGAACTAAAAAATATGATTGCCACTTTTAAGCTAAAATCAGTTGATTATACAAATATTCCACGGCAAATTGAATATGAACCAGAGAAAGCTCCAGGTAGAACATTAACATTACAAAATGAAACTGGTATCAGGCAGGTTAATCCATCTGAAGTTATTACATTGGATGATGATGATTTTGATAGATTTTGAGGTGATTAATTATATTTATTAATTATTTTCTTGAGAAATTGGTAATCTCAACTTATAATGTAAATAAATAAATTCATAGAGAGGTTTTCATGAAGAGAATTATTTTAACATTAGTTGTACTTTCACTTATTTCGATTGTCCCGCTTTTCAGTCTAAGTGCTACCGATCTGAACTTTGCAGATGGTAACTGGGCGGTAATTGGTGACAGATTGTATCAAAGTAATTTAAAGTCAGGTATGGCAAGAGTAGATATACCTGCTCCTCAGGCAGGTATGATGGTTTACGAATTCAACGTTAGATACGAAGATGGTGCTGAAGATACTCATGCAGGATTTGGAATTCACCTTTTTGTCGATAAACCTGCAAAGGGAAAAGCTTGGGGAAATGGAAAATCATATCTTCTGTGGTTAAACTATGATGAAAATGCAAAAGGGATAACAAAGGGACTTAGTGCTCAAATATATAAAAGCTTAAGTAACAGTAAAATGGACCTCATTGCTGATATTGATCTAAATCAATATGCATATCTCTTAACAGAAGATGTTTTAGATATGGTTATCCCTGTAAAGATGGTTGTTAACGGGTTCAACGGTGATGTAAAAATTTACGATCCTACGGATGCAACCTATGTTTACAAATTCAACCTGGGGAATAAAGAACCTTTAACAGGTCAGTTTATTAGTTTAAGAACAAACAGTATGGGTATTAGTTTCGGAATGTAAAAATATCAATAACATATTTGTAAAGACGTTGCATGCAACGTCTCTACAGATATGTATATCAACCTGCAGATTCTTTTTCTATATGAGAAATGTTTGATCTTTTGCCTGCAAATTTCAAATACGGAATAATAACATCATTTTTAGGAGCTTCGGTACCATCGTAAGTAATTGATAAAACAGGCACACCGGTAAAGTCTTCAATCTCTGCACTCATAGCTTCAGTTACCAAAGCAGGACAGCAGAAAGCAGGATTGGTCTGTATAAAAAGAGATACATCCGGATGTTCTTTCATAATATGAAATATTTTAAGAATATTTTCATAACTCTCACCTTCCTGTTCAATTCTTATATTGAACTTTGCCAGTTCTTTTTCAGCCATTGGATTTTTAGAGCGTGTCTGCTTTCCAATATATTTTCCAAGGTGATTATGATATCTACCTTCAAGAGCTTCCATAGCAGTTAGAAGTGATTTAAATAGTACGACTTCAGATAATTTAAGTTCTTTTGTCCATCTCTTAAAAAGAGCACCACTAATAATTTTAGCATAATCATTATAAGGAGTAATAATTACTTCTCCACCAGCATCCTCAATATAACTAATGAGTCCCTGATTCATTACCTCATTATCCCGAACATAGAGATCTCCAAAAATGGCAACTTTGGGCTTATTTGTTTTTTTATACTTAATTTTATCCAATTTTTCGATGGCCATCTTCACAGCATCCATAAAACTAAGTTCCCCTAAAAAGGCCTTAGCAAAAGTATCCCGGGCTTCCAGTATAACTCTGTCAGTTTCTCCTTTTACAAGTTCGTACGGCCTGATCATACATCCTATTTTCTTTAAATTACCTCCAAACATATAGGCAAAATATGTTTTAATAGATACAACAGGACCAATTTCCACCATGGTCAGTTCCCCTGTATAGACACCGGCATTTGTCATATCTACACCCTCTTTTTCAATGAGACTCTTAATAAAAGAGGGATACATCGCAATATTGCAAGCCCAGTTTGATTTCATCATCCAAAGAACAGTATCTTCTGCTTTTAATTTATACTTCCTTATATACTCTACATATTCCAAAGCTATTGCATTTACAGGAATACATTGTCCAGTATTCATCTTCATACTGGATGATATCATTTGGGTTGTCTCTTCCAACACTCTGGCATCAATGCCCACATTCTGCAGGTTTGCTGCTACTAAAGGGAGAACAAGGGGATCCCAGTTAGGAAGAAGAAGAGTTTTACCTTTTAATGAGGTTTGAAGAACAGGTAGTACAGGCAGTTTTTTTACTGTTTCGATTGTTTTAGAACTGGATTTTAAATGATTTTTAAATGCTCTTACCCCTGCCTCTATTCTGGTTTCATACCCAACACTGGAATCATGATCATCAATTTGAAGTATAAGATACGGTTTCTCCTGTTTATCCATTATTCTTTTAAAGTATTCCAAAGTAAAAGAATCCGGAGAACATTTAAATGATGTTACAAAAACTGGATACAAACCTTCTGTTCGGGAACAAAAATCAGCTGCAGCAAGAATAGCAGAAGGGTATGCCCAATGAAACTGGTCAAGAAGATGATCAACATCCTCTGTTGGCTGAACTTCCGGAAGGGAATCGGTAAAAATTGTTTCTACACCAAGAGTCGCAAAATAATCGGGAATATCTTTATTCATAGAATCTAAAAGAACAGTATATGGTCTACCAGTAAGAAGAACTTTCATCTCACCATTTTCAGGAGCTTTATATATCTCTTTCAGCTTAATTTTTATTTCTCTATAGTAAGCAAGTGCATCATCATAAGCTTTTGATATATCAAGAAAATTAAAGTGACCCGGAACAAACTGGTTTATAGATTTTAACAATTCATACTTGGTTTTAAGCTGATTGGCCTTATGATTTACCAAGGGCATCAAACTTTTAATTTCTTCTCCATTGTGTTTCATCTTAGAAACTAAAGAAGAACTGAACTGAGTATAATAACAAAATTTCCTTACCCTTGAATGATTTTTTTCATCCTTCTTATCCTCAATATGAATAGGAAGAAAAATTATATCACTATTGTCAACCAACCCATCAACATGGCCATAAAAAGCAGACATAGGGGCACAAAATTCAGCACCTGCAAGTTTCTTACCATTGGAAATAACATTTGGCAAAAATTCGCTTGTAACTGTTTTTATTCCAAGGGTATGAAAAAATTTCTCCCATAGAGGGATCTCTTCAAAAATCTGCAATCCTCCAGGAATACCAACAACAGGAAATTCAGAATTAACAATTTCCTTTAACTTTAAAGGAGCCAGAGTTTTTCTTCTTACATTTAACAGAGAAAGAGCCTTTTCCTTTTTTACATATTTCTTAGTCTTATAATCTCTTCCACATAAAAACCCATATGCAACATCCTCATTTTTAACTGTGGCAACTCTAATTCTGCAATTATTACGACATAGGTTACATGTTTCTGAGCGTACAGGTATATTGTCTTTATAAATACCTAAACCCCTAAAAGTTGAAACTCCTATCTGCTCTTCTGCTGCAGTAATTGCCGAACCAAGAGCTCCTGTAAGATGACAATACTTAGATACAAAAATAGGCTTTTTAAGCTTTTGCTCAAATGCAGCTACAAGTGCTTTATTTTTTGCAGTTGCTCCCTGAAAGAAAACCCTGTTCCCAATATTTCCTTCGGTAGCCACCTTTTGAAGATAGTTTTCACGAACAGAATATAAAACTGTAGCAAGTATTTCATCTATTCCATAATTTTTATTTAAATAATGATTTATATCCCGTTCCATAAAGACAGTACACCGGTCACTGGCCAATGGAGCTCTGGCTCCCTCTGCTAACGAAGCATATTCGGATAGAGGAACTCCCAACTTAAGTGCCTGTTCTTCAATAAAGCTTCCTGTGCCTGCAGCACAAACAGTATTCATCTGGGAAAATGTTACAACACCCTTTCTTAAAGTTGTAAATTTTGCATCCTGACCACCTATTTCAATAATTGTATCAATATCAGGATCAAGATCTACAGCAGCTCTGGCATGAGCAGATATTTCATCTAAAATTGTATCTGCACCAATTAATTTTCCAATAAATTTTCTGCCCGACCCGGTACTTCCAACAGATTTAAAATTAAACTTTATACTTTTATTTTCAATATATGAATTACAAGCCTCAAAAATGGCCTGAGCAGCAACTATAGGATCTCCGGAAGTTCTTGTATAAAAACCTGCAACTGGCAGGAAATCAGAGTCAATAATTATAGCTTTTGTTGATGTAGATCCAATATCAATTCCCATAAAAACATCCATAGAAATACCATGTTTAAGTTCCTGATAAATATCAACTTCAACATCAGAAATATTACCAGGCATTGAATACTCATAATGTTCCAACCCATCAAAATCGGGATAATCGGATAGTTTTAATTCCAGAGGTTCGTAGAAATAATCTCTTTTTAGGTTCGAAATAGTATGAACCATTTCTTTGGAAAAATTTACAGTTTTAAAAGATTTATCCTCTAATAATAGTTGTATTACACCTATGGCACCAAAAAGATGTGAATATTCATGTACCTCCAGTTTATGACCAATAACCTTTTCAAGATGGGTAACTACAGATTTATTTCTTGCTACACCACCGGCAAAAACCATAGGACTGTATTCTGTAGAGCCATTAATGAGTGTATCTGCTATATTATTTGCCAGACCTAAACTTAGACCATCACAAATTTCATCAAGAGAATAGCCCTCCTGCTGGGAATGGATAATATCTGTTTTTGCAAATACAGAACACCTGGAGGCTATTTTAGGTATTTCACCTGTATTAGCCAGTGCTTTCGCACTTAATTCAGCGCTGCTTTCAAGATTTAATCTTTTTGCCTGCTGATCAAGAAATCCTCCTGTTCCTGCAGCACAGGAGGTATTTGATTTCATATTCAGATAATTTCCATCTTCATCAAATTCAATTAATGCAAATTTTTCACCACCAACATTAAGTATTGATTTGAACTCACTATAGAAAAATTTCACACCCTTAATAATTGCAATATTAGGATCATAACTTTTTGAACCTTCATATATATCCGGGGCACTTGCAGTCCTTGCAACTCCAATAACATCTGAATAATCAATATCCATAAGAAGATCCCGAAGCACCAAAGCAGGTTTCCCATGATGATACTTATACTGCTCATTCAAAATATTCCCACTTAGATCCATTACAACAACTGATACTGTCACAGATCCTGCATCTATCCCAATTATTCTGTTTTTAGATTCCATTCATTATATCCTGACTATTAATATATTTTTGTCCCACTATATGGTAGAACAAATGTAAAAAAAATTACTTATTTAAACTTTCACACCCTCTATTGTCCCGCTTTACGGTAGAACCAGTGCAAAAAAAATTTATTTAATTTTTAAACGACCCTTTATATAAAACTCTCCAGATTCCACAAGCCTTGTAAATAGTTCTCCATATTCAGACCCGGCTTTTTTTATCCGTGATATCATTGTCCAGGCAGTATCTTTATTTACATCCAGAGCTTCTGCAAGTTTTCGAACACTTATAAGTTTTTCATTCTGTTTTAGAATCTCGATTGCTGCAAACCACTTCTGTAATGGTATCCGTGTATTATGAAAAAGAGTTTTTACAGTTACAGAAAAAGAGATATTACAGGAATTGCAATGATATCTAAATTCTTTTTTCATAGGACTAACTCGATGAGAATGGCAATGAGGACATACAGGTTTATTACTCCACCTGACCTTTTCTATAAACCTGATACAATCCTCTTTTTTAGGAAATTTTTTGTATATATGTGCGAATTCCTTCATGTGTATAAGATAAACTCACTAAGTATTTTAAGTCAAGAGTATTCTACCACAAAATGGGACAAATTATTGAATACCTGCTGGATTTATTACCACTAACTTACCACCAAGGGTCCCTGCTGCAATCAAACTGCCAAGCTTTGCGGGTCGGGCAGAAACTGTATCATCTAAATTTAATATTTTATCCAGTCGGCCATTTTTTGCATTTATAAAAACAAGATTATTATTATTATCACCAAATACAAGTTGATTATTAATTACACCAGGAGGTGAAGAAACACCACTAATATTTTCAAATAAATTTTTTCCTGTATTTAAATTCAATGCATGAATTGTACCTTTTGTGTAGATATAAACACCAGTATTACTGGAAACTATATCTGAGTATACCTGTACCTTAGTACCTCCACTAACAAGCTGAGTCTCCCACAACACTTTTCCTGCATCTAAATCAATGCACACAACATTACCCTTTCTACCGGAAAAAACAGCCAGATTATTTTTTATAGTTATAGATAAAGCAATGGGCTGGGATCCTGATGTAGTAATCTCTTTCTCTACAACTCCATTATCCGGATTTATAATACTTAAAGTACCATTTTGATCTACAGATAATATCTTATTCTTCCAAACAGCAGGAGTCATTCTGGAACCATTTCCAGGGAGGCTAATGGTACGAATTAAATCTCCACTTGAACTGTTTAAAACTCTAATTTCATCATTTGAAGGAAAAAGGCTTTGGGAACCAAAAGGAACAAGTCGTCTTCCAAAAATGTGAGCCGAATTTTTATCAAGAGCCTCTCTATCAATCACTTTACCATTTAAAGCATTTAATATTACTAATTCGCTGGAGCCAGAAAAATAGATTCTATTATTTGAAAAAACAGGATAAGAATTTTCTACAGACTTATTGGCACTTGCATAACTCCAGGCTGAACGACCATCCGGTGTTGAAGCACTTATCAATCCTTTTGAGTCAGAAGTATATATCAAATTTCCACCTGTAATAACAGAACCCACAAGCTTACTTTCTGAAACACTAAGAACAGACTCTACAGGCCGGGGTTCAAGACTTATAGATACAGAATCAGTTACTTGCTCACCAACATTTAGTAGCATAGTTTTATCTGCAAACCCATTTCGGGTACCTTTAATTGTAAGACTGGTTCCTTCAGGGAATTCCCCTGTAAAGATATTGGATCGTACTTTTTCTCCATTTACAACCAGCAGAGAATCTGAAGGCTCTATGCTGATACTTACATCAATTAGTTTTTTATCTTCAGAAGTACCTTGCAAGGGATTTTTATCCATAGAAACTTCTTCGACAATTGTATCCTTCTTAACGGAATCTTCTTTTATTTCAACAGCCTTTTCCTCTACAGTAACTGTAGAACTTCCCCCTTCCACAGCTTGGGAATTATCTATCTGCTCTTCTTTAACTGGAGGGGCATCTTTCTTTTCTGGTTCCACTTTGGTTTTTTCCAGAGAAATTGTATATTGTCTGGAAGTTTCTTCAGACACAACAAAACTCGTACTCCTGGATTTAAAGTTGTTGCTTACAAATTTAAAATCAAGTATTTCACCTTCCTCAAAAATACCGGAAAAACTTCCCTTGCCAACTATTTTTGAATTAAGAATTATTTCGGCATTGGCTGGTATAATTTTCAAACTGAATTTATGAAGAGATATTTTCTTCTGAGGTTCTACAGTTTCATTTTTATCTGTTTTATCGGTGTCTTCGGTAGAAGGAACTTCAGCTACAGGAATATTAATCATTCTCATATCTTCGGTACTTTCCAGTTTGGCAATGTTAAAGTCAGAGAGCTCCTCAACAGGAGCAACAGCTTCAACTACATTTTCTGTTACTATCTTCGAGACAGCTGTAAGAGCTTCTACAATCTCAGAGGGAACCTCTTTTACCAATTCAGTATCATCTTCCATTGCTTCAATAATTTCAATTATTTCTGTTATTTCCTTAACTGTTTCACGGGTTTTTTCAAAAGATTCTTCTGTAAGACTTATCTCTTCGTTTGCACTTACAACAAAAGCTGCTGTTTCAATTTTTTCAAGAACTCCAGCAACTACATCTCCATTTTTACCAGCTCTTTCTACAAGATCTTCTACTACAAGTTCAGAGGGTAAAATAGCAACTGCCCCCTCTTTTACAGCAAGAACAGTGTCTCCACCTGGTTCAACCTTTACACTAAATTCTGTGCCTCTTACACCACAGGCAGTGGATTGTGTTTTTACATTATATCTGTCATTTTCTGCAAGTTTTTGAACCTTACTAATAACAGTTCCTGCAATTAATTCTATACCTATTTTTGCACCATTGGGATTTAGATTAACCGTATTCAAAGCAAGTTCTGTATTTTCTTCCACTCTTATAACTGCTCTGTCACTAAACTGTATTTCACAGAAGGAACCTGATTCGACCTGTATGGAATCATTTGCTTCAAGGAAATCACCTATTTCAGCATAGACCCATTCTCCATCAACATGTCTGAAAACTTCTCCGGATATAAAGGTTATCATTGCCTGCTTATACTCT
>Ga0164318_10006549_pt1 | contig 11273 bp, 12 predicted proteins | sample GuaBasSedimGuay9_FD_113734 | JGI IMG/M metagenome (GOLD analysis project Ga0164318, IMG submission 113734) | Subseafloor sediment microbial communities from Guaymas Basin, Gulf of California, Mexico - Guay9, Core 4571-4, 0-3 cm | ecosystem: Environmental > Aquatic > Marine > Hydrothermal vents... | reverse complement strand
TTCTGATGGCCCATCTTCGCTTCTCTAGCGAATACGTGGCCATGTACTCACCGACAAGCTTTAAATATCTTCGTTCTTTTATAGCTTTCTTAAGCATGTGCAATATGTTTTGAAATCCTACAATTCGTTCAAAAAATAACAGGACAAAATCCTTAATATGTTAAAAAAGATTGACAAATATTGAATATTTAATAATAAAAACATAAATGTTAAATGTTTAAACATTGTTAAATCCGCATATTTTATAAATAAAAACGCAATAAACTTTATTAAATATTAAAGATTCCAGAAAAAAATAAATATGCGGTGATTTACCTTGCCGAGAAGAAAAATAATTATGGATGAACTAGATAAGAAAATAGTTGCATTGTTTCAAAAAGACCCAACAATGTCTCAGAAGGAACTAGCAGAGAAAATTGGAATTTCACAACCATCTATTAGTGCGCGTCTCCGAAAGCTAAAGGAATACGGGATATTATCACCGTGTATTGGAGTTAGTTATAAAAAGGCAAAATTACATATGGCTAAGGTTGATATCGACGCCCGAGACTCAAATAGTATTCTTAACATAATACGAAAATGCCCATACCTTTGGAATGCATTTTTAGTTTCTGGAAAATATAATTTAACGTTGTTTCTAATAGGCGAAGATATCTCAACGTTGCAGTCAATAGTGGACAGCAAAATCAGACCAGATCCTAATGTTAAGGATATTGACTTCAGTATTGTTATATCTCCTGAGAAAGATTTCGTGCTTAGTATTGAATTTTCAGTACCAAAAGCAGAGACTAGCCCTTGTGGGGCTGTATGCTCTGAATGCTCTCAATATAGAACAGAACGTTGCCTTGGGTGTCCATATACACCTTTCTATAAAGGAACAGTCTGGCGATAAAGGTTATGTTCTTGGTATTTATTGTAAGTTCGCGAAAAAAATTCTTTCTTGCTCTTCCTATAAATGGTGCGTGACTGGCTATGAAAATTTTCGTTTTTGGACTGTATGAAGAAGATTCTGGGAAGACATTGCTTGCATTGCAACTTATTAGGGCTTTAAAAGAAGTAGGAACGAGTATTGTTCCATTTAAACCGATGTCTGGACACAATCTTTGGAGGCAATATGAAAACCTTGAAAAAAATGTAAAAATGAAAAAACTTTTCTCCTATGATCTAGATAGGTTACGTAATGCTTCTGGCACAAGCTATCCTCATGAAATTCTTAATCCGGTGTGTATTCTGACGTCTCCTTATAATGTTAAATTGTATATTGAGAATGATGCATCGCCAAAGTCTTATTTAAAAGAATCACTTTACAGAAACTTTATGTTAGGACGTATTACACAGTGTTCTAATGAATCCGTCTCTAACCTTTATCTAGTTAATGAACAGAGAATTCCATTTTTATTGCACCATGAAGATATAATAAATTCATTACTTGAAAATGCTGATGAAACTAAAGCAATATCGTCTGAAGACGAATTTTTGAAGTATTATCAAAGTGAACTAGTAGAAAATGCTATTCATTCTTGTTATCAGTATTTAGCATCTAAGAATGAAAATATTATAATCGAGGGATTCAATAATGCCATACTTCCGTGGCATGGCGTATTGTCCTCAGATGTGTTTTTAGGCGCAGCACCTGGGTATACACTCTTCTTTGAAAAAAGCCAATTTATTAATGCAGTAAACACATTAATGTTATACAAAAATATATATAGTTTAACATCGGAATCTCTATTACAACTCTTACATCCTGTTAAAATATATAAGATACCGTTACGACCCCTAAACTTTAAGTGGTTTGAAAGCGAAATTAATAAATTGGTTGATGATATTATTTCAATGGGACTGTAAATAATATCTTTTCGGTAGGTAATTTATCAGCTTTTGTCAGATATCACTTCTTTCTTATATTATACCAACCTCTTTTGTGTTAAATGAAACTATCTTAACTATAGTAGTTAGAACTGCAAGAGGGAGTGCTATGAGCAGGAATAAAAAGGATAAAAAAACATCAATCGAGGATAAATCTAGTAATAATAATGTAACGCTAGTAAGTATTGATAATGTTAACCCTCATGAAGAAATTACAGAACCAACCTATTTAGAGTCGCTAATTAGGTCAATTAAAGAATCAAAAGTTTTTAATGAACCCGTTATCATTGACAAGAATACTTACGTCATTTTGGATGGCCATCATCGTTATTTGTCCCTTAAGAAGCTTGGAGCAAAGTACCTTCCTGCAGTTCTTTTAGATTATCTTAATGACGCTGATATATATGTTGATACATGGTACCCCTATATTATAGGTGACCCTGAAGTTGTTCTTAACTCATTAAAAAATTTGGAAGAGATTAGTGTGCGACAAGTAGATACTGAAAATGAAATGTGGTACTTTGTTAATGAATCAAAGGCTGTATTTGGATTAATTACGAGAGAGCCTGTTCGTTATTTCATCATAATGGGTTCTGGGGATTTGTATGACGAACAAAAACGTGTTATAAGACATTTAAATAAGATTCCTCAAATAAAAATTAAGTACATAGATAACGTTGAGAAGGGTAAGAAATTACTAAAATCGCGTGAAGCATCGATATTACTCGTACGTCGTCCACCATCTAAACTAGAGGTTATACGAAGAGCTACATTAGGGAAAGTATTCCCTCCGAAAACAACGAGGCATAAACTACCTTTTGTTGTGAAAAAGGTTAATATAAGCTTGAACGATTTACTTTAAATTAAGATTTTTTATTTAACTATAACATAGAAAACTTCTTACATTTCTAAAATTTTATTGAGGCTATAACTTTTCTTTGATAAAAACGTTTATATCATTACACATTAAATTATAAGAACAACTTAACCCGATGCAAAGGTGAATTACTTTTGAAGCAAGTATTTTTCTCAGAGATGCTATCTGCCTTTGAAGATTATCTCAATAATTATATTGAACGCCATACTAACGAAATTCTTGCGCCAGTAGTGCTTTATGTTGTCCGAAATGGTGGTAAACGAATAAGACCTCTATATACTCTTCTAACTGCACAGTTACTTGGACATGATTGGACAATCGCTCTAGATTATGCGGTTATTGTTGAATTATTTCATAATGCTACGCTTTTCCATGATGATATTATGGATCAAGATGCAGTACGTAGAGGAAAAGAGGCTGTATATATAAAGCATGGCGTTATAGAATCTATCTTAAGTGGTGATTTACTCTTTGGCTTAACAGGATATTTGGCTGCTAATAAATCTAGACGATTTTTAAAATCCCTAGCAAAAACTATTATTAATACAGTGTCTGGACAGGCCCTTCAGTTAAGAAATAGACGAAAAATTGTTGATGCAGAGACTTGTATTAAGATAGCTTACTTAAAAACAGGTTCTCTATTTGAAACAGCATTGATTGGCGGTGGTGTGGCTGTTAATGCTGATGAGTCTACGCTTGATAGATTGGCCAGGATGGGCCAATTTATTGGTACTGCATATCAACTACAAGATGATATCATTGGAATCTTTTCAGAGCCAGAGAAATCTGGGAAATTAGTAGGTATAGACCTTGCAAATGGGGATCCAACTTTATTTGTGGCATATACTGCTAATGCTGAGATCCCTCCTGAAGATAAAGATTACATACTTGGAATATATCAAGGTAAAATAAAGCCATTTGATTTAGAACGTGTTAGAACCATCTTCAAAGAATATGGAATCCTAAGGAAAGTTCAAAATGAGATTCGGAGAAGAGTGAACGCTGTTAAAGACCTTCTTAGTATATACTCTCACGAGAATACAAACCTTTTTATTAAACTAACAGAAATAGTCTTCTCCAAGGCTTTTAATTTTTGATGTTCTTATTCTCGAAAGAGGTGATTTATGTGACACAAAGTGGCAACATATATGATGTCATAGTTGTTGGAGGAGGCCCTGCAGGCCTTTCAACAGCCATTAATACTGCTAAACTGGGTTATTCAGTAATTCTCTTAGAAGAACATTCCGAAATTGGTTTTCCTTTGCAATGTGGTGAATACTTACCAACACCACAAGAAATGCGTGACCTTCTCCCAAGTGTACCTAATCATGACCAAATTTTTAACTATCCCAAAGAGGCCATTGTGCATAGTACCAAAAAGACACAAATAGTCAGCCCCACCAATCGTGTCTATGAATTCAGCATCAACGCGTACGTAGTTAATCGTCCCCAGCTAGAGCAAATTTACATGAATTGGGCACTAAAAGCTGGAGCGGAAATTAGAACAAAGTCGCGTGTGATTAAACTTACAAATGATGGTGTTATGCTCCAAGATGGTACAAAAATTAAAGGAAAAATAATAGTTGGTGCAGATGGTCCAATGAGCTTGGTTGCACGAGAATCTGGCTTGCCTCATTATCAAAATGATGCAAACAATATGGCTATTGGTCTCGAATATTTAATGGAGAATGTTGATATTTATCCAGATACTGTTGAAATGTATTTTGGATCTAAGTATGCTCCTGGTGGATATGCTTGGGTTATCCCTAAAGGATCAGATATTGCTAATGTTGGATTTGGAATTCGTCCTTCTTTTAAAGAAAAAGGTATATCCCTCCCACAGCTATTGGATCGTTTTCTTACAAAACATCCGCTGATCAAAGATCGTTTTTCAAAAGCACGACGTTTAAAGAGAATAATTGGCAGTATTCCAGTGGGAGGCCCAATAGCTCGTACTTGGTCTGATAGAACTATTGTTGTGGGTGATGCAGCGGGGTTTGTTATGGCTAGTAATGGTGGTGGTGTTCCAACAGCACTAGTTGGTGGATATGCTGCTTCTCAAGCAATAGATAAACATCTTGTAAACGGTACATCGCTCCAATTTTACGAGTTGTTATGGAAAAAATACATGGGCAAAGAGCTTTATGCTGCTTTAAAAATAAGGAGAATTGTTGACTTAGGATTCCGACATGATAGATTTCTTAGTTTTGCTATGAGGCTTGTGGGATATAAGGCTATGAATGAAATGGTGCGTTGTAGAGTCCCTAGTAGACTTAAGTTAATTAGTTTATTTATTTGAATTTATTTTGAACTTATAGTTTATAAAATTATGAAATATGGTTACTTATCGTTAATAGAGAACTTGAATTATATAACTTAATAAAAAAGTTTTTTAATAAGTTGCAATAAATAAAATTCACAAGTTTAATTTTTTGCATTTCAATCTTTTCAGGGTGACACAATGAATACATTAGATTTGTACCTTCCAATAGCGATTTACGCGGTGCTTGTTCTTATAGTATTTGTAGTAGCAATTTTGATTCCTAAACTTATTGCACCAGGTGGTCCTCTGGCAGTTGTTGATAAGCGTCATCCACCTGTTGAAGTTTACAAGTATGAAACATATGAATGCGCAGAGATTCCAATTGGTGATGCACGAAAACGATTTGATATCGAATATTACATTTTTCCTTTGGTGTTCTTGTTGTTTGATGTAGTTTCTGTGTTTCTCTACCTCTGGGCTGTCATATATCTCTCTCTACCATATTACGTCTCTGTATATATTATCGGGTTGATTATCTTACTCACAGTTGCACTTCTGATAACAATTCACATGGAGAGTGTGCACATTTGGTTAAAGAAGAAAGTCCTAAAGTAGATAATGTTATTTTAACAACAGTTAGAGGCGTTATACGTAAGCTCACAGGGTGGCTTTTTGATTGGGCAAGAGGTCATTCCCCATGGTATCTGCACTTGGGTATAATGTGTTGTGCGCTTGAAATACCCATGGCAGTAGGTGCTCCACGTTTCGATATGGAGCGATGGGGTATATTCCCCCCAGCATCACCGCGACAAGCCGATTTAATGGTTGTTAATGGCCCCGTAAACAAAAAATATGCAAGAAACATAAAGATATTGTATGATCAAATGCCAGAACCAAAATATGTTGTGGCTCTTGGAGAATGTGCGATTTCTGGAGGGCCATGGAAAGGGTCATATGCTGTGATTGAAGGTGTTGATAAAATAATACCCGTTGATTTTTATATTTCTGGGTGTCCTCCACGACCAGAGGTGTTTTTAGATTTTCTTAACAAATTAAAGAAGCTCACTAAACAGAGGAAGGTGTAGTTCATGTCCCTTGAAGAACCAATAAGTCCAAATGATGTTTTTAATGCCATTAAAAATAAATTCAGTAATATAATTAAAGAAAGTGAAATTGTTGATGACAAGCATCTGATACAATTCAAAATAGATGGAAAACATATTGTTTCATTTGCTGCTTTTCTAAAGGATGAAATGCATTTTATTTATCCTTTACATATAACTGCAGTAGATTACCCAGAGGATAATGAATTGGAGATGGTCTATCATTTTGTAAAGGTCAACATGCCATACCTAGTGAGAGTCAAATTTAGGGTTCCACGGGATAATCCCTCTGTAGATTCTATTGCTAAAGTCTGGCCCGCTGCGAATTGGTTCGAAAGAGAGACTTATGATATGTTCGGAGTTAAATTTAGAGGGCATCCTGATTTAAGAAGGATCCTTTTACCTCAAGATTGGGTGGGTCATCCTCTCCGTAAAGATTACAAGATGGATGAAGATTATCATTGGGAGAAGCAAGTAAAGGAATATTATAACCCATATGAGGAAAAAGGTTGGCTTGGGGTTCCAGTTTCAGACACCGAGATGATTATACAGATCGGCCCTCAGCACCCCACCCTCCATGGTACATGGAAATTGGTTATAAAAGTAGATGGCGATACTATTGTTGATGCATGGCCTGATATAGGCTTTATCCATCGTGGTATTGAAAAGTTAGCTGAGCAGAAAAGATATGAGCAAATTTTACCTATGACTGATCGTCTTTGTTATGCTACATCTATGGAGGGTAATGTTCTATATATTCAGTTAATTGAAAAGTTAATGGGCATTGAGGTTCCTCTAAGGGCTCAATATATACGAACAATTGCGCTAGAATTACAAAGAATTACGTCCCACTTACTTTGGCTTGGTGCATATATGGGTGACCTAGGTACATACCATGCGATGTTTCTATATCCTCTAAGAGAAAGAGAATATCTTTTAGACCTATTCGAAATGCTTACTGGTGCAAGATTAACCTATACATATCCGCGTCTTGGCGGTGTGAAGGCTGATATACCTGATGGATGGCTTGAGAAAGTAAAGAAAACACTAGATCATATTGAAAAACATTTACCTGAGTATCATGACATGACTATTAGCAACGAGGCTTTTGTGATGCGTACAAAAGGTGTTGGTGTTTTACCAAAAGAAGTTGCTGCAAAAGTTGGTGCACGAGGTCCTGTTTTGCGAGCATCAGGGATAAAGCATGATACCAGAAAAACAGAACCTTATCTAATTTATGGTGATCTGGATTTTGAGATTCCTACTTGTAAGGATGGTGACTGCTTCTGTAGATACCTTGTTAGAGTAGAAGAGATAATGCAGAGTATAAACATTGTTCGTCAAGCAATTGAGAAGATCCCTTCTGGTGAATATAGAGCCAAAGCTCGTGCAAAAGCAGTAGAAGGCGAGGCATCTGCTAGAATAGAAGCCTCACGTGGGGAATATTTGATGTATGTTGTTGGTAGAAAAAAGATACAACCTTATCGTTTAGCGATAGAAAGCCCTGCTTACATGAATATATCAACAGTGCCTTACATGCTAAGAGGAGCAAGATATGCAGATTTAGCAGCAATTGTCGGTTCAATTGATGTTTGTATGGCTGAGGTAGATAGGTGATATGTATGTCATGGTTTGATGATATGGTAACACAAGTTTGGTCGTTCATTGTAATGATTGTAGATTGGGTATTCTCACTACTAATGTTGCCAGATTGGCTTTATGAACCTACAATTATTCTTATTAAAATCATAATTTTACTGCTATTATTTAGCTTGGATCTGATTGGTATAATATACTTAGAGAGAAAGTTATTGGGACGTTTTCACAATCGTCGGTCTATTACTGAGACAGGAAAATATGGCCTTTTGCAGAACATTGCAGATGCTATTAAACTCATGATTAAAGAGGATATAATTCCGAAGAAAGCTGATAGGTTCTTACATAATGTTATTCCAATTCTCTTAGGCTTTATTGCAATTCTCCCATTAGCATTTATACCTTATGGGCCAAGGCTGTACCTTGTTAACTACGATACAAGTTTACTGTTTATTTTAGCAATAGCATCTCTTGCACCCGGTCTTGTACTTCTTGCAGGCTGGGCAAGTAATAATAAATTTAGCCTTATTGGAGCTTTTAGATCTGGATCGCAGATGGTTGCCTATGAAGTACCTCTTGCACTTTCTGTAATTGGAGTCGTTATGTTATCTGGATCTTTGAATCTTTACTCAATTGTGGAAGCACAGAAAAACATATGGTTTATTCTTGTACAACCTTTAGGCTTTATTACATTTTTCATTTCATCAATAATAGAACTTGAACGTGCACCGTTTGATGTGCCAGAGGCAGAAAGTGAACTTGTAGCTGGATGGAAAACTGAGTATGGTAGCCTAAAATTCGGATTAATTATGGGTGCAGAATATATGCATTTGTTTGTTACCTGCGCATTGCTCACTATTCTCTACTTAGGTGGGTGGAATGGCCCAGACTTTTTACCACCATCATTCTGGTTCTTACTTAAGCTTCATCTACTAATAGTTGCATTTGTGTGGGTAAGAATCACATTCCATCGTTTCAGGATAGATCAATTATTACGTTTTGGATGGTTGAGGCTCGTCCCACTTGCTATCCTTAATATCATTCTGACAGTTCTTGTTACGCCATATGTACTTCCATATATTTCTCTCTGAGGTGGAACCATGGTGAGTCTATCAAAAGTAATTCGACCATTAAAAGTTACTTTTAGTTATCTGTTCAAACGACCTTTCACTGTAATGTATCCAAAGGAGACATTACAACCAGCTGAACGTTATAGAGGCATCATTCAAAATGATATAAATCGATGTATTGGATGTGGGGCTTGTGTACTTGCATGTCCAAATCAAACTCTTGAATTAATGGCACGAGAGATTGATGTAGATCTCGATTTTACAAATCCTAAGAGCAGAATGAGAATGAGACCAGCTCTTGATTTGGGTAGATGCCTCTATTGTGGTCTCTGCGTTGAGGCATGTCCAACACGTTCTTTGACTTTATCGAAGGAATATAGTGTTATTTCGATGAATCGCGTAGATATGTTGTATACTCCTGAAGAACTAGCAAGGGAAAAACGCTTACCAGTAAAAGAACGTATTCGGAGATTCATGGGTTATTATCTTCTTCCAAAAGCTTTTGGTGGCAAATATGAAAAAGAGCTGATGAAATTGACAGAGGAATATAGAGCCGTTGTATCTAAGTATGGGAAAAAAGAAATTACCAAAGAAGAACGCGACCGTTTATTATCTGAATTGGAAGAAAAAATGTTTGAGGTAATTCGTGAATTCGGCGTGGAGGGTATATGATGATCCCGTATTTATATGAGTTATCCTTTTATCTGATTGCTGGTATATCAATTCTCTCAGCGATACTTGTAGTACACCTTAAAAAATTAATGCATTCCGCAATGTTTTTAGGAGTTCTTCTCGTTACAGTTGGTGAGTTGTACTTGCTATTGGGTGCTGAGTTCTTAGGTGTAATTCAAATTTTGGTATACGCTGGTGGTGTTACTGTAGTAATGTTATTTGCTCTCATGCTGGCTCCTCATTATACAAATGAACCTCAACAGCTTAATCCGTTTAGAAACATTGCTATAGCCCTTCTAATTATCTCTTTATCTGCGCTTTATCTGATGGTATTGTCTGGTCAAGAAGCAGCTCCACCTACGCCATCAGCAACTGCATTAACTGATTATGCATCATTATTGTTTTCAACATATCTATCGGCAGTTGGCATACTCATCTTGCTGTTAATAAGCGTCATGATGTCTAGTGCATATCTTTCAGAAAGGAGGCGAAAGAAAATATGATTTCGATTTACGAGTATGTGATATTATCTCTTGTGCTGCTAGTAATAGGTATCTATGGTCTCTCAACAAGTAGAAATGCAGTACGTATGCTTATGTCCGTGGAGATAATCCTAAATGCTGCGAACATAAATCTAATCGTGTTTACGGCATTCTTTTATCCAGAAGTTTATTATGGTTGGGTATTTGTGACTTTCATGATTGCTCTAGCTGCAGCTGAGGCTGCTATCGGACTGGCTATATTTCTTGCTCTATATCATATTTATGGTACTGCAGAGCTTGATCTCATACATAAACTCCGTGAGGAAAAGGTAGGGGGTCTTGTGGAATGATAGAGTATGCTTGGCTAATTCCAGTAGCACCATTTCTCGCATTTCCAATATCTCTCTTCTTTGGTAAAAAAACATGGAATCAAGGTGCTGGTATAGGTATCATTGCTTCAACTATCGCATTAGTACTTTCTGTACTGGTTTCTATAGATGTAATTGTATATGGGGTGACTTTAGACAAAGATTACTTAAATTGGATTGCACTTGAGGGCTATGATTTATCAATAGGTATCCTCGTTGATCAGTTAACTGTGGTTATGCTTCTTGTTGTATCACTAATTGGATTACTTGTAAATGTGTATTCAATAGCATATATGCGCGGAGAAGAAGGATTGCCAAGATACTATGCTGAGATATCCCTTTTTATAGGTAGTATGTTAACACTAGTATTATCGAATAACTTACTGTTGTTATACATAGGATGGGAATTGGTTGGTTTATGTTCTTACTTACTTATTGGATTTTGGTATAAAAGACAAGATGCAGCCAGTGCATCAAAGAAGGCATTCATAACAACAAGATTTGGCGATGCATTTATGCTTGCTGGCATTGCTTTGATTTTCGCACATTATCACACCCTCAACATACGTAAAATCATAGACTATATCCTTGTAGAACCTAATCTTTGGTTGATTACAATTATTGGTGTATTGCTATTTCTAGGTGCAGTTGGAAAATCTGCACAAATTCCATTACTCGGCTGGCTATGGGATGCTATGGCCGGTCCAACAACCGTTAGCTGTTTAATCCATTCTGCAACAATGGTAAAAGCAGGTGTATATTTAGTTGCTAGAATTTATCCATTATTTGCTGCGTCACCAATCACACTTACTGTCATTGCATATACTGGGGGGATTACAGCTTTTGTTGCTGCAACCATGGCATTTGCAGCATGGGATATCAAAAAAATACTTGCATTTTCAACAATAAGCCAACTTGGATACATGATAATGGGCCTAGGAGTTGGTGGTTATGCGGCATCAATCTTTCACCT
>Ga0164318_10006548_pt1 | contig 11274 bp, 8 predicted proteins | sample GuaBasSedimGuay9_FD_113734 | JGI IMG/M metagenome (GOLD analysis project Ga0164318, IMG submission 113734) | Subseafloor sediment microbial communities from Guaymas Basin, Gulf of California, Mexico - Guay9, Core 4571-4, 0-3 cm | ecosystem: Environmental > Aquatic > Marine > Hydrothermal vents >... | reverse complement strand
GGCTGAACCTCTTCACCAGCATGTACGGCTCACTGGTAGAATAATCAGAAAAGCTTCTCACCTGCAGGAGGAGGATCTTGGCAAAGACCCGGTCCTTTGCGTAGACGTTCAAGTGAGACCACATGAGCTTTCTCAACTTGTTCAGGGCGCCCTTTATTCCCCTCACATCGGTCTTGATCCGGGGGTCGTAATGCTCCATGTACTCCCTGAGCACCTGGTACAGCAAATCTCTCTTGTCCTTGAAATACTTGTAGATGAGGGCCTCGGTAACACCGGCTGTCTCGGCTATCTCGGTCGTGGTGATGGAACCGAAATCCTTTTTATCGAGAAGCAACCGCAAGGCGTTGGCAATCCTGATACGTCCGGGCGGGAATTCCTGTTTGGCTGTGCTGTTCAGTCGTGTCGCTGGCTTCAGGGTTTCCATCATTCGGCTTTCCTTTTCATGAGGGCGGGCTCATTCTGGATTCCACTTCAAAGATCAGCGGGAAAACCGGAAGGGCTTGGCATTTTGACGTGCACAAAAACCATGCCGTGACTGCAGGAAAATGAAGAGGTTAGTTATAGTTACTTATCTTTCCCGCATACACTATTTTATCTTATAATATTAACTGGATAAGATGGTTAGTAAATATAACCCTATTTGTCAAGAAATTTTAAGATGAAATCTTGAACGGTCTGGTTGAATACCTTGAAGTTCTCTATCATCACCATGTGTCCGGCGGAAGGCACCAAAACGAATTCGGCGCCGGGAATGGCGTTTCTCATGCTTTCTGAAAGGCGTGAAGGAGTGAGCCTGTCCTGTTCACCACAGATGATCAGACAGGGTAACTTGATATGGGAAAGGTCATTCTTGCGGTCAAACCCGTTGCAGGCAAAAAAATCGTCATGGACGATCGTGGATCCGGCTTGCTTCATCAATTGTACGCCCTGACCAATCAGGACCGGGTCTGCATCAGGGGCATAACCATAATTCATAATGGTCTCCACCGTTCCTTTGAACTCCTTCGTGAGCCCTTCCAGAAACTGGGGCGCCACCGGAAGACGGGGCCCTGTGGCAGCAAGAATGATCCCTGAAAGGATGCCCTGGTGGCGAAGGGCGACCTCCTGGACGATGGCCCCTCCCATGGAATGGCCCATGAGAAACATCCAATGAATATCCAATTGCTGAAGAATATCAAGGAGCCAGTCTGCATAAGAAGCGATGGTATTCATCCCGGGTCCAGGAGTATCTCCATGACCGGGAAGATCAAGAGCGAGGGTATTTATCTCCTTACCCAAGGGGCGTACTTGGGCCTGCCACATCCGTGCACAGCCGCCGGCACCGTGGATCATCACCAGGGTTGGAAGACCCTCTCGATATCCGCCGGGGGCTTCGGCAAACCCTACTTTCCTGCTTTTCAGGAATTCAGTGGGGGACATGCACTCCTCACCTTTGTAGAAACCGGTTATCTTGATTACCACCTGACGAGGGCACTGCCCCAGGTGAGACCGCCGCCGAAGACCGGAAGGCAAACAAGATCCTTTTCCCTGATGCTTCCGTCACGCACCGCCTCATCAAAGGCGATGGCGCAGGAAGCGGAGGAAATGTTTCCATATTTATGGAGGGTCACATAGAACTTTTCCATGGGCAGCTTGAGGATCTTGGCCATGGATTGAAACATCCTGAGGTTGGCCTGGTGGGGGATAAACCAGTCGATGTCTTCAACCTCCACCTGGTTAAACTCAGCCGCCTCGTTTATGGAATCAATAAAATGACGGACAGCCACCCTGAAACTGGCATTCGCCTCTATCATGTTGAGAGTGTGGAGCTTCTTATCCACGCTTTCGTGACTAATGGGTGTGGTCTTGGAACCGCCGCCCGGCAGGAGCAGATCCCGTCCATTGAAGCCGTCCGTGTGGAGGTGCGTGGAGAGGATCTCATGGCCTTCATCGCCAATCCGTAATACGGCAGCTCCGGCACCGTCTCCCCAGAGGATGCAGGTGGTCCGGTCTGTCCAATCCAGAGTGCGCGTCATCACTTCCGAAGCGGCGACAAGCACAGTCTTGGCAGTACCGGTCTTGAGATACTGTTCCGCAACATTCAGGGCGAAAACAAAACCGGAGCAGGCAGCCGTCACATCAAAAGTAACGGCCTGTGGGGCATCCAGCTTGGCCTGAAGCCAGTTCGCACCGGAAGGGCAGCAGGTGTCCGGGGTGATCGTGGCAAGGAGAATGAGGTCCACGTCCTGTGGAGTAAGATGAGCCATATCCAGAGCCTTGAGGGAGGCCTTGTGGGCAAGGTCAGAGGTCGTTACCTCAGGATCTGCCACCCGTCTTTCCCGCACACCGGTGCGCTGAACAATCCATTCATCGCTCGTGTCCAGCCCCATCTTTTCCAGGTCGTGATTGCTCAATATTTTCGGCGGGACATAGGACCCGGTCCCCAGGATTCTCACAGAAGCCATTTTCTATTCTTTCTCCGGTAAAATACCCATTTGTTTTTCCTTTTCAGCCACTGCCAGCCGGGTTTTTATGACGGTATCGGGGATCAGGCTCATAGAGTCGATGCCGCACTCCACCAAGAACTCGGCAAAATCAGGGAAATCACTCGGGGCCTGTCCGCAGATACCTATTTTTCTTCCCTTTTTCTTGGCAACCTCAATCACCTGTTTTACGAGCCGCTTGACCGCATCATTTCTTTCATCGTAGAGATGGGAAACCAGGGAGGAATCCCGGTCAAGACCGAGGGCAAGCTGAGTAAGGTCATTGGATCCGATGGAAAAGCCGTCAAATATATCTGCGAACTGATCAGCGCAAATGACATTGCTTGGAATTTCACACATCACATAGATTTCGAGACCGTTTTCCCCTTGTACCAGCCCAAACCGCTTCATTAGTTCAATGACTCTCTTGCCTTCCTCGGGTGTCCGGCAAAAGGGAATCATAAGTTTTATGTTGGTGAGACCGACCTCGTTCCTTGCCTTTTCAAGGGCGCGGCATTCAAGCTCAAAGGCCGGCATGAAGTTCTCATCGTAATAGCGGGATGCACCTCGCCAGCCGATCATGGGATTGCTCTCTTTTGGCTCGTAAAGATACCCGCCCAGGAGGTTTTCATACTCATTGGTCTTGAAATCAGAGAGACGGACAATGACATCGTTGGGATAAAATCCCGCAGCGATCCGGCTCACTCCTTCCGCCAGCTTATCCACGAAAAAGCGGGTCTTGTCCTCATAGACCGAAGTGATCTGATCAATCTTGTAAACAGCTCCCGCAACCTGCTGGTCTGTCTTTGCTTTTTCTTTGAGTTTATCATAATCAAGCAGCGCCAGGGGATGGATCCCGATATGGGAGTTGATGATGAATTCCTCCCGTGCAAGGCCGACTCCATCATTGGGGATCAATCCCTGGGAAAAGGCCTTTTCCGGGATCCCTACGTTCATCATGATTTTCGTCCGAGTCTTCGGCAGTTCCTCAAGATTAAACGTCTCCACCTCGTATTTGAGGAGCCCGTCGTAGACGTGTCCCGTTTCCCCCTCGCAGCAGGAAACAGTGATTTCCTGGCCATTTACGATCACTTCATCGGCATTTCCCGAGCCAATGACACAGGGGATACCCAGTTCCCTGGAGACAATGGCCGCATGACAGGTGCGTCCGCCCTTGTTCGTCACAATGGCGGATGCGATCTTCATGATGGGCTCCCAGTCAGGGTCCGTCATGCTGGTCACCAGGACTTCTCCCTCCTTGAACTGGTCCATCTCAAGTGTCGTTTGAATGATGCGCGCTACCCCCTGACCGATTTTGGTTCCAACCGCCGTGCCCGTTGCGATTATCTCCCCTTTTTCAAGGAGCCGGTAGTTTTCATATTTGTTCACATCAGCCCTGGAATGGATGGTTTCGGGTCGGGCCTGCACAATAAACAGCTCACCGGTACCGACGCTGACTCCATCTCCATCTTTGGCCCATTCAATATCCATGGGTTTGAAGTACCCTGACTCTTTACTGTAATGCTCTTCAATAAGACAGGCCCACTCCGCCAGTTTCAGGATTTCATCATCGTCCATGACATAGCGGTGGCGTTCAGCAAGGGTCGTGGCCACATTCTTGACAGTGGTCTCATCTTCCATGGAATAGACCATCTTGATATCCCGGTCGCCCACTTTTCTGCTGATGATGGCTTTTTTGCCCTGCTTCAACGTGGGCTTGAACACATAATATTCATCGGGATTGACTACCCCCTGGACAACATTTTCCCCGAGGCCGTATGCGGCGCTGACGAATACTGCGTCCTGGAAGCCTGTCTCTGTGTCAATGGAAAACATCACGCCGGAATAGGCCGAATCGCTCCGCACCATCTTCTGGACCGCAATGGAAAGGGAGACGTCAAATTGGCCGAACCCCTTGTCATGCCGGTAGGAAATGGCTCGATTGGTAAAAAGGCTTGCGAAGCATTTCCGGCACGCATCCAACACGCTTCTCCGTCCGCGGACATTGAGAAAGGTGTCCTGCTGCCCGGCAAAGGATGCATCAGGAAGGTCCTCTGCAGTCGCAGACGATCGAATTGCAACATCGAGGGTATCCATTCCTGCCTGGTCAAATTCTCCTGCAAGCTGGTCATAAGAGGTGTATATCGCCTGGGTAAGATCAGGGGGGAATTCGGCATGCCGGATGACATCCCTGACCGCCCGGCCCTTCATCATGAGGTTTTGCATGTCGTGAGTATCAAGCCCCTTGAGAATTTTCTTGATCTCGTCTTCGATACCGGCATACTTGAGAAAATAACGGTATGCATAGGCTGTGATCGCAAATCCGTTTGGCACCTTGATGCCCGCCTTGTGGAGTTTTTGATACATCTCCCCCAGGGAAGCGTTTTTCCCCCCGACCAGGGGAACATCGTCAATACCGATCTCATTGAACCAAAGAATGAACTTTTTTTGATTGTCCGCCGTCATCCACCAAATCCTCCATGCTACGGGTTAATGCCTCCTGGTCAATTCGGATACATGCAAGAGGAAGGGATAATAAACAGGCAAGTCTTGCCCCAGGCAACGCCTTGAATCCAATTGAAATTGAACGCTGTAGACCTATCATTATTGGAATAGGTTTGTCAATCGGCAAAATATGGTGTAATGAGAAATGCGGGTTAACCGTGAGCCGTGGAACTTTTCATCTGAACGGGTCGGCATAAGGGAGGTTAACCCAAAAGGAGCCAGGAAAGTGAATAAAGAAAGAGACCTGTCTACACATTGAATGTTGCTGTCCCGGGCATGGAAGGAAACAAGATCCTTGAAGGGGTCCCTCATATCCTCGCCTCCACCGGGGCCGCGTGCCACGACCTCACGGTGAGGCTCTCCCATGTGCTGTCAGCCATGGGAATTTCCGATCACGTGGGCATGGGCGCCCTCCGCTTCAGCACAGGCAGGGAGAATACCCTGGAACAAATAGAAACCGCTGCGCAAGCCATTGTCGAGCGGGTGGCAGAATTGAGGAGATAAGGAATGGAAAACAACAAACAGGAAAAACCGGCCCTTTTGGTCATTGACATGGTCAAAGACAACTTTCGCCACGACAAACCCCTACCCATCACTCCGTTTGCAAAGGCAATGATCCCGCGTATCAATCAGCTGAGTGGTGCGTTCAGAGAAAAAGGCTGCCCCGTGGTTTTTGCCACGGATGCATTCAGCAAAGATGATTTCATCTTCAAGGGCTCAATGAAGCCCCATTCCCTCGCAGGGACAGAGGGGGCTGAGGTTGTAGACGAGCTGGACAGGGATGAGAGAGATCTGTGGCTCCCCAAGCCCCGTTTTTCAGCCTTTTTCAGAACCGACCTTGCAGACTGGCTCCATCAGCGGGGGGTGACCCTCTGTGCGGTCTCGGGCATTGCCACCAATTTCTGTGTCCTCACAACCGTCATGGATGCCCTGTGCCACGATTTCAAGGCCGTCCTGATTGAAGATTGCACAGCAGCCATGTCCAAGGTCGTCCATGAGCAAATACTTGCCTGTTATCGGCATAATCCTCTGTACCCCTTATTCAGGATCCTTCCTGCCAAAGCGCTGATGGAGGGACTGTTTCAGGACACCGGGTGCAGTAGCGATTGACAAGGAAGGACGGAAATGGAACAAACTAGGAACAAACAGGATATTCCCCCCTGTGAGATCTCTATTGATAAGGAAGGAAGATGGTTTCATAAGGGTGCTGAAATAGTCCGCCGGGACCTTATCCAGCTCTTTTATGCCCATATGAAACGGGATCGCCAAGGCCGCTATCTACTCTATTGGCAGGAAAAGCCCTGCTTCGTGGAGGTTGAAGATACCGCCTTTGTGGTGAAGGGGATTGATGAGAAAGATGGAGCTTTTTTCCTCCATCTCAGTGATGATTCCACCGAAGGCCTCGCGCCGGAAACCCTTTCAGTGGGGCCCGACAACGTGCCTTACTGCAGGGTGAAAAACGGGCAGTTCCCCGCCCGTTTCACCCGCGCCGCCTACTATCAGCTGGCAGGGCATATTGAAGAGGAAGAGGGCCGCGGTTTTTTCCTGCGCATGGGATCAAAGAAATACCTTATCCCACTGCTGTGCAAAAAAAATCGTTCTTAAGTATCCCATGATTTGATTTCAAATTGGTTACACCCTGGGAATCCTCTTTTGGAAACGAGGTTCTCAATCTGGAACTCACGGGCAGGAGACAAAAGCCTATCCGCCGCCACAATAGATTGCCCGTGAGAAATGCGGGCTAAGAAACAGGGGCGACAATCTCCACTTCTGCCTTTTTTCTCAGGGCATCGAGCCAGTTCTGGAAGGCAGTTCGCTGTTTCAACCGCAGGAGAGAAAAGCGGTACTTTTCTTTTTCTTTTTTGAATTTTTCCTGGTCAATTCCCTTATAGCCTTCCCAACGGATGAGAAAAGCGCCTGCCTGGTTTTCATAGACCCTGTCCGGGTATACTTTATCCTTTCTCAGGTGAAAAACCGTTTCTATCAACCCTTGGTCATAACCTATTTTCGGGACAGGCCCCTGGCGGGTAAAATATCCCGTTTCCTGGGGTTTCACCCCTGATTCTTCAGCGACTTTTTTCCAATCTTTCCCCGCCGTGAGCTCTTTCAGGTATTTTTCCGCCACTGTTCTTGCCTTTTCCGCTGCAAGGTGTTTCAGGAAATCCCTTTTCACCGCATCTTTCACCGCTTTGAGTTCCGGGAGATAAGATGCCTTCCTGTTCGCCACCTGAAAGATATAGAATTTTCCCTTGAGCTCAATAAGTTCGCTCGCTTCATGTTTTTGCAGGCTGAACAGGGACTCCCTCAGTTTCTCGTCACCGCCGATGCCAGGAATTGGATCCTTCAATGAAAATGAACCAGTAACGTGAACAGTCAGTTTGTTTTCGGCCGCATACTTATTCAGATCAACTTCATACGGCATTTGATCTATAAGGGAAAGGCCCTTTTCGTGGGCAAGGTCCGAGGTCTCATTCTTTTTCAGATCGGATTCAATCTGGCCTCGAACCTCATCAAGGGTCTTTGTTCTTTCCGCATGGACATTCTCCACTTTGATAATATGGTACCCAAATCGCGTTTTCACCAGATCGCTGATTTCCCCCTTCTTCAGCTTGAAGGCAGCTTCTTCAAATGGTTTGACCATCTTTCCCCTGGAAAAGCAGCCCAGATCTCCCCCGTTTTTCCCGGTGGGGCCTTCTGAATATTTCTTTGCCAAGTTTGCAAAATCTTTCCCTGACCGGGCCATCTTCAGGACCGCTTCGGCCTTCTTGCGAATCTTTTCCGCTTCTGCCTTTGTGGCGTTCTCCTTCAGACGAAACAATATATGCCTTGCACAGACCTTGGCTGGGACCTTGAACGAATCCATATTATATTCGTAATATTCCTTGATTTCCTTTTCAGACACCGTAACCTGATCATTGAAATCAGCAGGATCAATGATGACATAGGCAAGTTTGATCTTTTCAGGGACCCGGTAGTCTTCCTGATGGGCCTTGAAATAGGTCTCCATGGCGGAAGGATCAACCTTGAGGCCTGATATGAAACGATCCGGTTTTATCTGGATGAACGAGAGGTTCATCTGTTCGTGGCTCAGGGTATAGGCATCGAGCAACTCCTCGTCGGTGACCGGGAGAAACGCGAGCAGGAACTGCTGGAGTTTTTGCTGCAGAAGATCCTGGGCGATATTTTGCTCAAAATCCTCCGGTTTCATTCTATTCTGATCCAGGAGGGCCTGGTAACGGCGCACATCAAATTGGCCGTCCACCTGAAAAGCAGGATAGGCCATGATGCTCTTTTGAACTTCCGCTTTGGTGACCTGAAAACCAAGTTTTTGTGCCTCCTGGCTGATAAGTTTCCTGTTTATGAGGTTTTGAAGGGCCCTGTTCTTGAGATCGAGCACCTTGATAAGATTGTCGTTCCAGGCGCCCCGGTACTGCCTCCTGAAAGATTCGACCATGTCCCGGTATTCTTTGTCATAAGCCAACTGCGTTATGACATCCCCGTTTACCGTTGCCATTTTTCGTGCCCGGTTGGAGGTAAAAGAATACCCGAAGTAAAAAACAAAGACCAGGCTGATAATCCCGATCAGAAATTTAATGAGCCATGATTTGGCCTGCCTGCGCATGAGGCTCAGCATTGCGAAAAGACCTCCCTCAAAAAGTAAAATCAATTATTTAAGAGAAATCCCATACCATGATCATCTTCCCTTTGTCCATGATAAAATCAAGGCTTTCCGGCTTGACAGTCGCTGTGACGGCCTGTAACCTTTGCGTGAAAGGTTACAGGCGAACAGAGAACATGATTAACTTTATCCTTGGAAAAGAAATAGCACACTATGTACGGCAACACCGGGCCCTGGTGATCACCACCATCTTCCTTGCAGCCCTGTCTTCCCTGTTTGTCGTAATCCCTGCCTATCTCCTCCAACCCTTCGTGGATGAGGGCATGAAAACGGGAGTGGATCCGGTAAGCTGGAAAATCCCGTGGATCGCTTTTAAGACAGGATCCTGGCTTTCGTGGCATCGAACCGAACTTGTGCTGGTGGACAACATCTCTCCCAACAAACTCCTTGTCCTGCTTACGCTGGTGGCGTTTGTGTCGGTGGTATGCAAATCCATCACCATGTATCTGGGAGGGCTTTCCGCTGCTGCCTTTTCAAACCGGGCCGTGCGATCCTTGCGGATAGACGTGTTTCGAAAATTTGTCTCCCTCCCCTTGAGCTTTCACCAGAATACAAAATCCGGAGAACTGATTGCCAGGGCCACTGCCGATCTGACGGTGATGCAGGGAAGTATCTCAAATATTATCATAGGGTTGATCCAGCATCCTTTGACCATATTCATCTTCCTGATTTACCTGGTTGTTATGAATTTCCAGCTTACCCTGCTGGTTTTTATCGCAGTCCCCCTGATTGTGGGGCTGGTCAGGCTTTTCGGACGGAAGGTGAAAAAGCATTCCATCCGGGTGCAGGATGCCACAGCGAAAGTGACGAACGCGTATCACGAAGGACTTGTGTGCCTCAAGGTGATCCAGGGCTTTTCCAAGGGGAACGAAGAAGCAACAAGGTTCAGTAATCTTGCCTATTTCCTGTACGGCCGGGTCATGCACTGGGCCCGGTGGAATATCGGTCTCGGCCCTCTGATGGACGCGACAGTCTTCCTGGTCCTGCCTGCGGTCCTGATCGTTGGCAAGGTGTATTTCCACCACACCCTGGGGGAACTCATGTCCATGGTGTACGCGTTTTCCCGTGTGTATGCGCCTACCAAAAAACTAGCCAACATTAACAACAACCTCAAGACGCTTCACGGTGCCACCCAGCGGGTTTTCAGTATCATGCAGACAGAACCCGACATCAGGGATGCGCCGGATGCCCTCCCTTTGCCAAGGCACGAAAAATCCATTGTGTTCGAAGATGTCACCTTCGGATACACCCCGGAAGAAACCGTGCTTGATCACCTCTCCTTCGAGGTCAGTGCAGGGGAAATGGTGGCCTTTGTCGGGTCCACCGGGGCGGGGAAAAGCACCCTTCTGGACCTGATTCCACGGTTCTACGATGTGACAGGGGGAAGAATTCTGATTGACGGCCACGATATTCGGAATGTGACGCTTTCCTCCCTCCGGGGACAGATCGGAATCGTGAACCAGGAAATTCTTTTGTTTCATGATACCATTGCCAGAAACATCACCTATGGAAAACCCGACGCCACTGAAGAAGAAATGTTTGCGGCTGCACAAAAGGCCCATGCCCATGATTTCATCATGGCCCAGCCAAAGGGTTACCAGACGGTGGTCGGGGACCAGGGGACCCTGCTGTCCGGTGGGCAGCGTCAGCGGATAGCCATTGCAAGGGCCATGCTCATCAATCCCTCCATCCTGATTCTTGACGAGGCAGCGTCTGCCCTGGACGCAGAGAGTGAACAACTTGTCCAGGAAGCAATCGAAAACCTCAAGGGAGGGCCGACCATCATGGTAGTGGCCCATCGGCTCAGCACCGTGAGGAAGGCGAGCCGGATTTACGTACTGGAAAAGGGGAGAATCGTGGAATGGGGATCGGAACAAGACCTGCTGGCACTGAACGGTCGTTTTCGGCAGCTGCATGACCTCCAGTTCATGTGAGCCAATTTCAAAGCGCCCCCTTTTGCCCATGGCCGTCTCCCCATGGGAAAAAAGCAAAATCCACGCTGTGTCTCAGTGGTGAACAAATCATGGATGGGATATATCACCGTAATTGTGAAAAACACTGCTCAGTAAAGGTGAAACCATGGTGAACCAGGGCCCTGAGGAAATCAAGAAAACATTAATAAGGAAGGGCGTAAACATCCCCTGCCCGGAGAGCGTCGAGATCGGTCCGGAGGTAGACCCTGGTCGCATCGCCGGATCAGATGTGGTGATACACACTGGGTCTCGGATATTCGGCCCAAAGACCCTGATTTTGCCCGGTGTTGAACTGGGGGCTGATGGTCCGGTGACGGTCAGGGACTGTTTCCTCGGCAAGAACGTCAGGCTTGGAGGCGGTTCCTTCGAGTCTTCCTGTTTCCTGGAGGGGTCTTCCATGGGTCCCGGAGCACAAGTACGAGCGGGTTGCATCATGGAAGAATATTCTCGGGGAGCCCACACGGTGGGCCTTAAACAGACGATCCTTTTTCCTTATGTCACCCTTGGGAGCCTCATCAATTTCTGTGACTGCCTCATGGCCGGAGGAACAGACGAAAAGAACCACAGCGAGGTGGGGAGCAGTTATATTCACTTCAACTACACTCCCAACCAGGACAAGGCAACGGCCTCCCTGATTGGAGATGTTCCTGGAGGC
>Ga0164318_10006547_pt1 | contig 11274 bp, 10 predicted proteins | sample GuaBasSedimGuay9_FD_113734 | JGI IMG/M metagenome (GOLD analysis project Ga0164318, IMG submission 113734) | Subseafloor sediment microbial communities from Guaymas Basin, Gulf of California, Mexico - Guay9, Core 4571-4, 0-3 cm | ecosystem: Environmental > Aquatic > Marine > Hydrothermal vents... | reverse complement strand
TTTCACCCTCAGCAAGCCTTCCAAATCTCCATATATGGGGCCGTCTTTGGCTGCATCTATGTCTATGTTAACAGGCTCGTAGAGTTGGGAAAGAGCCGGGGATGTATTTTGTATTGAGAAAATGGTGAATAATAATAAAATTATTAACACCGATATTATAACTTTCATATTTAATTTTTGGATTTGATTTTTTATATAGATAGGGGTGTAAAAATGGGGAGAAAGATGGCTGTTGGGGTTTTATTTTCTGGTGGAAAGGATTCAACGCTGGCTCTGTACTATACAAAGAGGTTTTGTGATGTTAAGGTTTTGATAACCATCATTTCTGAGAACAAAAATAGCTACATGTTTCATACACCCAACATTTCTTTGGTTGAATTTCAAGGAAAGGCAATAGGGCTGCCTGTACTAATTAAAAGGACAAAAGGTGAGAAAGAAGCAGAGCTTATAGATTTGGAAAAGGCTGTTCTTGAAGCAAGGAAGAAATACAAGATAGGGGGTATTGTCTCCGGTGCGTTAGCATCAGCATATCAAGCATCGCGCATCCAAAGAATTTGTAACAAATTACACTTGGAGTGTTTTAATCCATTATGGCAAAAAGACCAATTCGAGCTACTAGAAGAAATTGTAAGGCTAAGGTTTAATGCGATTATTACGGGGGTTTTTGCAGCAGGCATGGAAAATCTTTTAGGAAAGCATATTGATAGGTCTGTTATACGTGAGCTTAGAAAAATCCATAAAAAATACAAGATAAATCCAGCTGGTGAGGGAGGAGAGTTCGAAAGTTTTGTGCTAGATGCGATATTCTTCAAGAAGCGCTTGGAGATTGCAAGCTATCATATAGAAGGTGAGGGTGAAGAAAGGCTTCTTGTTATAGAAAAGGTGAGGATGTGTAAAAAATGAAGAGGCAGGTCTTAATTATAAATGTGTGTAAAGAGAGATTACATTATTTTGAATTTGTAAAGCCCGTAGAGCGCATAGTTAGGCTTTGTAAAAAGGGCTTTTTTGTTAGAGGTTATATGGATGTTAGTAAAGAAGATATAGATAAAGCTGGTAGGATAATTATTTGTGGTACATCTTTAATGGATAGTGAATATTTGAATAGTATTAAGAGGTTTAAATGGCTTGGCTGGGTGCAAAAACCGGTTCTTGGTATTTGCGCAGGGATGCAGATTATTTGTAAAAACTTTGGTTGCAAGTTAGTGAAAAAATGTGAAATTGGGCTCAAGCGTATTTATTTCAAGCAGCATTTTTTTGGTATGAGCAGATGGCAAGAGGTTTACTTGTTGTATAACCTTTCTGTAAAAAATGATAATGCACTGGAGAAAAATTTTGATATTTTTTCGAAAAGCAAAAAGGGGGATATTGTCTATGCCATCAAGCATAAAACAAAGGAATTATATGGTGTGCTTTTCCATCCTGAGGTCAGACATGAGGAAATGATAATTAATTTTATAAATTTAAGGATTTAAGAAGTGATATAATGTGATAAGATATCTGAAATTCTATAAACTTTATTCATAGAAAAGAGGTAAGTTTTAATGAAAGCGTTGATATTTGCTGAACACGGCACAGCTAAAGGTTTGAATAAATCAAAGCCCGGTTCATTAACCAAGCTACTGGGGTTATCTTTAATAGAAAGGGTTGTGCTGAGTGCTAAGCATGCAGATATTACCGAATTTCTAATGGTCACAGATTCTGAAGAAGTAAAACGTAAGCTTGGAGATGGTAGCAAATATGGTGTAGAGATAAAATACTTAACAATCTCTAAGGTAAAAAAGGTTTTAAAAGATGATTTTGTTATACTTTCATCAAGCTATATTTTTGATCACCGCATTTTAAAACAGCTTATTAATCATCAAACAGGAGCTTCTGTGCTTGTGGCTGTTGATAAGACCAAGCTATCAGCTGGAGATATAAAAATTTTGGAAAAGAATGGAAAGGTTATTGATATCGGAGCAGATATTAAAAGATCGAATTGTGTATATGCCGGTATGCTTCGGTGCTCACCAAAGGTATTTAATTACATGAAGAGCTTAGATGGTAAAAGCGCTAACGCTGGTATTATGGAGCTTGTTACTAATGCAGCCGAGCGCAAGGATGCTGAAATATTTGATATTAACTGGATTGAGACTTATGATTCGAAGATGAGGAAAGATATTGAACCATGGTGGATATATATTAGTAGAGAGGATGATCTAGCAACAGCTGAACAAATTATAATAGAAAATGCAAGTAAAAACCCATCAGACGCTCTTGCTTGTTATGTGCATAAGCCAATAGAGAATAAGTTGGTAGCGTTTATCTCTAAATATAATATTACTCCCAACCAAATAACAATTATAGTAAATATACTAGCTTATACTGCAACAGCACTGTTCTTTTATGGATATCTGCTTATAGCATCACTTATAACCTTTGTTGTAGGGGTAGTAGACGGTTTGGATGGGAAGCTAGCGAGAGTAAAACTGAAGACCAGTAAATTGGGCTCATTAGAGCATTCCTTCGATCTTCTGTTTGAATTTTCATGGATAATTGCCTTATCATGTTTTTTGTTCATCTCTACACGAGATGCAACACCTTTGATACTTTGCATACTGATAATTACCTTCGTCTCATTTTATAGGAATGTATACGATAGATTTAGAAGTGCAACCGGTGTAAGTTTAGATGATTATGGCGGTTTTGAAAGAAAATTTAAGAGGATAGCGGGTAGAAGGAATCTGTATAATATCCCAATATTGGTTAGTATTTTACTTAATGTTCCATTATATTCCCTCTTTTTTATTTTATTCCATTCAGCCGTTACAGCAATTGTATACACTGCAAGAGCTGCAAAACATATGTATGATATGGATAGGGGGATAGTATGGCAAAGATAGCATTGATGTCTTCATGGAATGCCGCATGCGGTGTATCTGTGCATGCAGAGCTGATTGGGAGGGAATGGATTAAACAAGGACATGAATTAAGGGTTTTTGCTCCGCTTACCTATGAAGATGATCATACATATTTATGGTTTCACAAAGATGAGCCATTCGTGACAAGAAATTTCTCATTTATCAGATACGGTGATAAATATAAGGATAAGAAGCTTTTATCGTATCTTTATCTCGATCCCTCTATTGCTGACTATGATTTTGATATATTCGTGGTTGAAAAACCGACCTCTATACCGTTAAATAAATTATTACCACTATTTAGAAAGATAAAAAGAAAAGCAAAAACTATAGCAATACTTCACGAGGGTGTAATGCCAAAAAATCCTTATTTTTTCAAATTTGATTGGGATTCTATTATCGTGTTTGATGAGCGGTATGAAAAATTATTTTCTAGCGTCTTTCCTAGAGAAAAAATACATATAGTGCCTTTCCCCTGTTATAAACCGAAACAGATAAATAAACAAGCAGCAAGAAAAGCAATAGGGATTGATAGAGAAAAGATCGTAATTTTTACTTATGGTAGATTTTACTTTTTATCTAAAGCTTTACTTGTACTCAAAAAAATTTACAAAAAATATGGTATAAAGTATATATGCATGGTTAGAAGCATTGAAAAATATATAGAAATGGCTGATTTATCTAAAAAGTTTTCATTTCTTGATATTAGATTATCACGTTATCCTGTGTTTTCAAAAGAATTTAATAACTATATATTCTCCTCAGATACGGTGATTTTTTATAGGAAATCTGCTCGTCATAATCCTGTCTCTAGCGCAGCCCACGTATGTTTAGGTTTTCTTAGACCATTAATTTGCCCTGATAATGAATTCTTTTATACCTTTACGAAGGAGGTAATAAAATACAAGAGTGTGGAAGAAATTAAAGAGAAGGTAATAACCGCGATTGAAAATGGTACACAAACAATAAAAGCAGCAAAAGCGTATGTAGAAAAAAATTCTGCTTGGAAAATAGCAAAAAATATTTTAGAGTGTTAGATAGTTACAAAATTTTATCAACAATTCTTTTTATGGTTTCAAAAACCTTGGCTTTGTTGTAATTTCCATTAATCACGAAGGTGTTTGGAAAATGGTTTTGAAGTTTTCTGTAGTTTTCTCTTACCTTTTCCATTTTCTCTAAATCTTCAAATAGTTCTGCATGGAAACGCGATTTCTTTATCCTTTCAATGCATATCTCTGGATCCGTATCTATTATGAATGTAATGTCAGGCTTTATAAATTTTGAGTTTATAAGTTTTAGAAAATCCATATCAATGTCCATGGAACCGAAAGCTAAGGTTGAAAGTACATATCTGTCTGAAATAACTATTTTACCTTTTTCCAATGCTGGCATTATTTCCCTCTCGATATGCTGTGCTCTATCTGCTGTAAAAAGCAATTGCAATGCTAGAGGGCTTACCTTCCATTCACCTTTAAGTCCGGATTTTATTAAACCTCCTATAAGCCCGTTACTTTGTTCCTTCGTCAAAACAACCTCATAGCCCCTTTTCTGCAAATAGTTTCTTAACATTTCAGCTTGTGTAGATAATCCAGAGCCGTCTAATCCTTCAAAGGCTATAAATTTACCCCTTCTCATCTAACCAAGCCTAAAAACATTTTAAGTTTCTCTTTAAGTGTCAGCGCAGGCATTTCTATCTCTGCAAGCATATGAGAAAATCTTCTTATTTCAAGAGCGGGCTTGGACAACGGTGCATGTAAAACAACAGGTAGTTTTAGTGCTATCGCTTCTTTAACCTTTTTATGCTCTGGTATTGTCGCAATTACAGGCAGCTTTAGATAATCCTCTACATAGTCCTTGCTTAGTTCAAATTCATCCCCGCAGACCCTGTTTAAAACTATGCCATCTATTTGTTTTCCATATTCCATAATCATTCCTTTAATTCTCATCGCATCCGCAAGTGCAGGTAGCTCGGGATTGGTAACAATAATAATGGAATCAGCAACATTAACAGCTGTTTTTACCTCATGGTCCATACCAGCAGCACTGTCAATAATGATGAAATCTTTTCTCCCTATAAGTTCTCTTAGCGCATATTTTAATCTTCTTACATTCACTTCTATATCCGTAAGTGATGCTGGTATTACCTCAACGCCAGAATGATGTCTGTATATACTTTTTGCTAAAGGCACATCCCCCTTCAGCACATTATTCAAAGAAAACGGGTAAAATGGGAGTATGTCTAAATGCAGACCGAGATTTGCACCAGAAAGGTTCCCATCTATAAGCAATACGTTCTTTCCTATGCTTGCAAGAGCAACACCAAGATTGGCAACAAGCGTCGTTTTGCCAACACCGCCCTTTCCGGAAACAACAGAAATTATCTTTGTCATGTATAAGATTTTAAAAAAATATAATAAAAGTTTTTATGTTATGAAAAAAACAAAGCTGAAGGTTTTGATGATTGGTTGGGGATTACCACCAAATATAGAAGGTGGGTTAGATATACATGTTTACAGCATCGCAAAGGAAATTGCAAAGAGAAAACATAAAGTTTATTTAGTTGTACCGTATTTTAATGAGGTGCAAATAGATGAAAAAAATATAGAGGTTATTGGTGTGAGGTGCAGAAAGACCGGCAATGATGTCTTTGGTGTTGTAAAGGACTATAACAGGAAGACTGTAAAACAGGTCGGGGATCTGGATTTTAATGTAATACATACACATGATTGGTTTTCGGGGCTTGCGGGGTTTATGCTCAGAGATATAACTAAAAAGCCTTGGGTTAACACAATGCATTCCCTAGAATATATGAGGGCTGGTGTATGCAGGTGTAATAAAATAATAGAAGATATAGAGGAATTTATAGTAAAGCATGCAGATATGAATATAGCTGTAAGTAAGCTTGTAAGAGATGGTATGGCAGAGATGTATAATCTCAAAAAGAGGGGAATAAGGGTCATATATAATGGTGCATGCCTTGATTTTAAAGGCAAAATGAATAAAAAAGAGGCTAAAAAAGAGCTTGGTATAGATGGTCCGGCTGTACTTTCTGTTTCCAGGATATCAAACCAGAAAAATCTCCAATTGCTCATATACGCGTTTAAGAAGGTTTTGGAGAGGAAAAGGGTTAAGAATGTTAGATTGATTATAATAGGCAGAGGTTTTATGAGAAAAAGCCTTGAACGTCTTTGCAAGTCTCTGGCTATAGAGGAGTTTGTTGAATTTAAGGGATTTGTAAGTAACGAGGTGCTAATAAAATACTATGCTGCAGCTGAGGTGTTTGTATTGCCGTCATTTTATGAGCCATTTGGTATAGCAGTATTAGATGCGATAAACCTTAAGGTACCTGTAATAATGAGTAACAAGTGTGGTATTGGAGAGGTTATGGAAGCTGATAAAGAGGTGATCAAGTTCGATCCGCTAAAAAGTGATGAGCTTGTTAATGCTATAGAGAGCTTGTTATTAAATAGAGAAAAAGGCGAAGCGATGGCTAGGCTTGCATATGAAAAGGCAAAGCTGTTTTCATGGAGAAAAAGCGCAAATAAGGTTTTAAATATATATAAAGAGGTAATAAAAAATAAATGCAGGTGAAATGATGGAGATTGGTGGGATATGTGCAATATGTGGCAAAGCCAGCCAGCATGTTTATACATGTAAGCTTTGTGGCGCCATAGTGTGTGAGAAGCATTTTGACTTTTCAAAAGGTGTATGTGTAAGATGTCTGCAGAGGCGTGGTTAGAGGGATTTTTCTTTTAGCATGAATTCAGCGTTTTTAAGATCCTCTGGTGTATCAATATCCATCCAGAAGATATTTTTTATATCAAATGCTTTCATTCTTCTCTCTTTAGCCAAAACCGCTATCCCGCCAGAGAGTGTTGCGTTTCCATTTTTTATAGATTTTTCTAATGCCTTAAAGATAATAGGTGTGCAAAGAAAAACACCGCAATCAATAGCATTATACTCCTTTAACCCCTTTCCTATATCCAAGATATACCCATTATCAACCCTAACCTTTGTCGCATCGTCCAAATCAATATAGTTTTTCGAAAGAGATTTATCTACGCATAATATACATTCATTCTTTATATCGGCTCCGAGCTTAAGCAACTCCTTCACCATTCTAGGCTCAAACACGTGATCAGACATCGTTAGAATAAAATTTTCATTCTTTAGTGCTTCTTTAGCTTTTAGCACGGAGATGCCATTCTCTTTATCCCATTCTTTGTTTTCAACGTATTGTATTTTTACTCCGTACTTTTTACCGTCCCTTAGCTTTGCTTTTATTTTATCTCCAAGATAACCGATAACAATTACAAATTCATTAATGCCAGCTTGCTTTATATTCAATATCACCCTTTCAATCAAAGATCTTCCTAGGAGTTGTATTAAAGGCTTTGGTTTGTGGTTTGTTAATTCTTTCAATCTGCTCCCTTGACCTGCAGCTATTATCAATGCCTTCATATATTCACACTATAAGCTCTCTAACTCAAGGTCAAGAGAAATATTATATGAAATATTATATATTCTTAGGCAATAGAATTTTAAAATTTACCCCTGCATTTATTTCTTGAACCAATAGATAAAAATGACTGCGCAAGCTATAGCTATAAGTGCTATCATACCAAGGACATGTAATTTAGAATAAAGTGCAAAAAAACCAGTAATGCTACCAGGATTACCAGCAGGGGTGTAGATACAAGCCCTTGTCTCTATTGGTTTGTATTTATTTGTTCCACATTTATTTACATCTTTACACACCCTCTGCTGAGTGCCGTCTGGCTTACATTGGGACCACTCCGTGCATGTCCAATTTTCTATGCAATATTTCTCTGGAGCAACATACTCGCATGCCTTGGTCTCTTCTGGCTTATTTTTTGTGGTGCCGCATTTATTCAAATCAACACATATCCTTGTCTGTTTGCCATTAAAGCATTCAAACCAATCTGTACATGTCCAATTCTCAACACACTCTGCCTCAGAGATTTTGGGGTTTTTGTAGCTGGGTGTGCTCTTTATACTTCCACCAGGGCTCGGTGATGAGCCTGAAGGTTGTGAGCTAGTAGTAGCAGATGGCAAATTTTTTACGGGAAGCGTTACAGAAAGATTCAATTCTGTTGAGTCACCATTGTGAAAAGTATAGCTGGCACTTTTAACGCCTGAAACATAGAAGTGTATAGTTTTGCCTTCTTTGTTTCCAAAAGGATCTGGAATATAGAATATAGGCCTGTAACCATATTTTCCATTAGATGTTAGTGTTCCGGCAACATCGTTCCCGTCTATTTTTGCAGTTATAAGCGTGCCATCAGGGGCAGGCTTACCGTTAATTGTAACAGATCCATAAAATTGGTGCGGCACTTTTGGTATTGCTGAAGCCGTACCCAATGATACAAGCATGAATATCAAAATCCCAAGCTGTGCATACACAATTTTCGTATCCATTTTATTACCATTGATTAGTTAATAATAAAAAATAAAAAATTATTGTCCTCTGCCAATTATACTCTAACCACAGATCATTCTTACCATTTCTTCTGGGCATGCTGTTTGCCTTGTATAGCCCTTTTCTTCATCCATATAAATCCAGTATCCTGCTCCTGGATCAAGCTTATCACAGATTCCATAATCCTTCCATTGGTTTGGGTTGTCTGGTTCCCAATATGTTGAAAGAGAGCTCCACTTTGTTGGTGGATAAATGCTTTCTTCATTTCTTAGCGTGTAAAGGGCACAGTATGCATATGTCCCATTTCCTTTTGGTCCGTAGTATCCTCCCAGCCCATCAGTTCCATGGTATCCTATTAGGTTCCACCCTTTATGTAATATTCTTTCCGGTGGTGTTATTGCCGGGCTCATTGAACTACCGCCAATTACCAGTACATCATCTTTATTTGCTAATACCCAATATCCCCATCCAGGTATCATATGCTTTAGGTTATCATTGAGGTCATTTCCATCAGGTGTATAAACACACCAGTCCTGATCACATATTAAGTGCTCTGGGTCGTACGTCCATACAGATTTTATGCTATCTTTAACATCCTTCAAAACCTCTGTTATATTATCATTTATCAATACAAATGGTACAGATATAAGATTCCATTTCTTGTTTAATTTTATTTTAAATGGTCTTCCCTCGACCTTAAACTTCTCTTCATCCATAGGTCCTTTATTACCCAAGATATCAACACAGTAGTATTGGAGATTATGCTCAGTTTCTTCATTAAATAGAAATTCCATTTCTGTGCGATTAATGCAGCAAAAGCCATCCTCGCTTTTATTGTAAATACCACCATAGTATTCACAGTATTCTGCACTTCTATCATTACCATCAACCTCTACTTTGAAACAAATATCTCCATGGTTTACTGGATGCGGTTCAGAATCTATGCATCTTAGCACTATTGGCGTTGAAAGTGTAATTTTCCAACACTCTATATAGCTGTTCGAGCTTTCATTCCAGCATTTATTTGCTATATCATAATAATATGCATCTTTACCGTCCCATTTTGTTCTTGGCTTACCAATAGTTTTGTTTGGCTCTGGTGCTGAATTGTCAACAAATACACACTGTTTGTGGTAACTTTCTTTATCAACATTGTCCCTTGCTTTTATCTCTATTAGATGACAAGATTCTTCTGATATTGTAAAGTTAAATTCTTCGCCGCCTTCTTTCCAATCTCCATTTCCCGTTGCTTCTTCACAAAGGGTTTGATTCCAGCAATAACTATCATCTATAAGAGTTACCCTGTATTCTACTTCCTTCACACCTGATGGATGTGGTTTTGGGTCATACACTTCAACATAAATCGGCGTTGAAGATGTTATCCATTCTACTCCATTTTCACTGAAATAAGGCTCTCCATAGCTCTTTTCGATTACTGGTGGTGTTTTGTCAACAAAAACACACTGATTTTTAACTTGTTCCGTATTGCCCAACCTATCAACCGAATAATATTCTATTAGGTGGCAGGATTCATCAGCTATTCCAAACGGATTTACATACTCTGTAAAGTTGCCTTCACCAGTTGCATTATTACAGTCTAACACACCATAACAATAATCATCATTAATCCGAGTTACTCTGTAATAGGTTTTATTCACTCCTACAGCGCAAATTTCTCCACCATCTTCTGCGGTTAATTCAATAGTTGAGGCGGTATCTATATACTCGATTCCATTCTCATCCACATAATAAGGACCTAAGTAGGTTTTTGTTGTCTCTGGAGGTGTAGAATCTACCTTGTAAATTTGTTCATATGGGTTATCGTGAGTTCCATTTGAGTTTCCTAGAATATCTTCACAGTAGTACTGTATTTTGTGTACAGAATCTTCATTGAAGGTTATTGTCTTGTGGGCTTCCGCATCGCTTGGATCCGTCCACTCGCTCCAGTTTTGAGATATATCATCCCATACCCTGTACCATAATTTTACATGGTCTACTGGATGGTCTCCTTCATCTTTACAATAAAGGTCTATCTGCATATCTTTAGTCATCCAGTAGAATGTGCCAAGCTCTGGATCATAATCCTTAATCATTTCTGGACTGTGCTCCTTCCAGAGGGTTGGCGGTGTGTTGTCAACGAAGACGCACTGAGCTTTTACTAACTCTTTATTGCCAAGTTTATCAACACTATAATATTCTATTTTGTGACAAGATTCTTCATTTATGGTAAATGGTGCGGTATATTCAGTCCATCCAGAATCTTCTGGATGATGTGTAGGGAAACAATAGGCACTTGGGCCCCAACAGCTCTCATCACTAACAAGTTCCACCCTGTAGTATATTTTGTCCGTACCAATAGCACAAACATCTCCACCATCCTCTGTAGTTAAGATTATCGGCGTTGAAGATGTTATCCATTCTACTCCATTTTCACTGAAATAAGGCTCTCCATAGCTCTTTGTTGTTTCTGGTGGTGTTGAGTCAACTCTATAAGTCTGTATATGATGTTCTCCTTCGTTTCCAAGTTTATCCACACAATAATATTCTAAGTCATGAACAGAATCTTCATTAAAGTATATTGTATCAATTGGGTATTCAATCCAATCGCTCCAATTACCACCATCAACCCTATATCTATAATATATTTTATCTGCACCTACAGGGTGTGGTCCCTGATCTGTGCAATATAGATATATTGGTGTGCTTTGATTTATCCAATAATCGCAACTTTCGTTTTCTTCACACTCAATCTTCGGATTCCCAATTTCTTTTGTTATATTCGGAGGTGTATTATCAACCATCACACACTGGTTGTGAATAGCTTCCTCATTACCGAGTTTGTCAACCGAATAATATTCTATTAAATGGCAGGAATCCTGATTAATGGTAAATTCTGCCGAATCACTATAAACTGTTACCCAATCTCCATCTCCA
>Ga0164318_10006546_pt1 | contig 11274 bp, 9 predicted proteins | sample GuaBasSedimGuay9_FD_113734 | JGI IMG/M metagenome (GOLD analysis project Ga0164318, IMG submission 113734) | Subseafloor sediment microbial communities from Guaymas Basin, Gulf of California, Mexico - Guay9, Core 4571-4, 0-3 cm | ecosystem: Environmental > Aquatic > Marine > Hydrothermal vents >... | reverse complement strand
GAAGCACAAACAACTTTAGGTTTCTTCTATGGATGGGAGTTAATGACAGCAGGTTCTTACTTCTTAATTATTAGAGGTAAAAAATCCATGCCACACGCGCTTAGTTATATGCTATTTAGTATTGCTGGTGCCTATGCTATCCTTACAGGATTTGGTATTGCTGGTATCGGACAAGATTTCTTATCAATAGATATTATTAATAATATTCAATATTTCCCAAATTGGGCATATGGGTTATTAATTATTGGATTCTTAACTAAAACAGCTTCTATCGGTCTTCATATTTGGTTACCTGGTGCTCATGGTGAAGCTGAAAGTGATGTATCACCTATGGTTTCGGCTATATTATTAAAGGCTGGTGTATTTGGTGTTTTATTAGCACTAATTGGAATTACTAAATCCGACTTCGATTTAAGTACAATTGCTTATATCCTTGGTTGGATTGGTGCTCTTACCGCTTTGGTTGGTAATATTGGTGCTGTTTTTCAAGAAGATGCTAAGCGTTTACTTGCTTATTCATCAATTGGTCAGCTAGGTTATATAATATTCGCTTTCGCAATAATGACTCACTTAGGTTGGTTAACAGGTTTTACATATACAATCAATCACTTTATGTATAAAGCAGTACTCTTCCTTACAATAGGAGCAGTGGTATTGCGTACAGGTACTCATAATATGTACGAAATGGGTGGTTTGATTAAGAAGATGCCTTTCGCTTTTGTAGCTGTGTTAATTGGTATTATAGCTCTTGCTGGAGTGCCTCCATTGTCAGGTTTCACTGGAAAATGGTTATTCTATAATGCTGTTATAGAAAAAGGTTGGTATTTCCAAGGAGCAATAGTATTCTTCTCTGGAGGGCTTGCTTTCTTATATTTATTCCGCTTGATTCATACTATTTTCTTGGGTCAGTTGAAAGATAATCATCGTGAGTTGAAAGAGATCTCTATTTGGTTCTTAATACCAATATATACTCTTATTGTAGGATTAATGGTATTTGCCGCTAAGCCGCAATGGGTATTACAGCCTCTTGGCGATATTATTGCAAATTATTTTCCTGAAGGTGGATTGGATTGGCAAGGCTCATATGCTTATACCCAACTAGGTTACTGGACAGGTACTGGTGTAATGATAACCATTGGAATATTATTTATCTTAGTTTTGGGTGTATTATTAATGATTACACGCAAAGCTCACAAAATTAAGCAATTTGATGTGGTTTTCTCTGGCGAACGTCCTGAGAGACCAGAAACAACACATATAGCATATAATATGTACGCAGGTTTTTACAAAGCAGTATGGCCTATAACCCTTCCCTATTTCGAGAAATTCTGGGAGTGGATGACAAATATTGTATACGAAACGGCAGGTTTTGCTCGTAGAGTATATAGTGGTAATGGACAGGCTTATTTGTTACATATTGTACTATTTATTATTGTTCTATTTTTTATAACAATTGGAGGAAGTTTATAATTATGACTATTTATGCACAATTAGGATATACATTTCTAGGTTTATTTTTAGTATTAAACTGGGGAATGTTAATGAGCGCAACTTTTAGAAAGATTGTTGCTCGTGTGGCGGGACGTCACGGAATACCAATTTATCAACCATGGATTGATTTAGTAAAAAATGCTGCTGTAAGAACAACACTTACTCATGGTACAATGTTCTATTTAGGGCCTGTATTCAGACTTACAGGTGCTGTTGGTATGTTTCTTTTTATGCCTGCTTTGGTTACGGAGAACGAACATTGGTTAAATTTCTCTTTTCAAGGAGATATTGTATTAATCCTTTACTTCCAATTATTTGGAATGTTGGGAATGGCGCTAGGTGCTGGAGAAGGTGGACAACCTCACTCGGCAATAGGTATTGGTCGTGGTTTGGCTCAGCATGCTGCTGTTGAATTGCCTCTTACTTTAGGTATCTTATCCTTAGCTATTCAATACCAAACTTTATCATTAGTTGAAATTGTAGAAGCACAGCAAGTTTTAGGCTGGACTTTGTTTACCAACCCTGTAGCTTCAGCAGCTATTATGCTTGCAGCTCTAGGTGCTTTTGGCCATTCTCCTTTTAACTTGGTGAAAGCTCCAAACGAGATTCCAATTGGACCTCCTACAGAGTATCATGGTAGCTACCTAGGAATATTGATGAGTAGTGGTGCTATTATCCATGTTATGGAAGCAGCATTATTTATGAATCTTATTTTTGGAGGTGCTACTAGTTGGGTCGAATTTATTATTAAAACATTCTTAATATATTTTTATTCTGTATTTGTGGGAGTAGTATTCCCTAGATTTAGAATTGAGCAATCTGTAGTTTGGTTTTTCAAGCTACCATTAGTATTAGGTATCATTGCTATATTATTATATAGTTTTTAATTTAGAGTATTATGTCAGAATTAGATATGAATGATAAGATGAACGAACTTCTTAAAAAGGCAGAAGCTAATGCTTCTACTAAAGAAGAAAAGTCGTTTGTTCGTCCTGAAGATGAAGAGAGAGAAGTTATTGCTCCTGATGGTTCTATTATTAAAGTAAATCCTATTTACGATTACTTTAGTGGAGAAAAACCTACTGTAGAAGAGCCAAGTAAAGGTGTTGTTGAAAAATTCCTGAACTGGGCTCGTGCCGAAAGTATTTGGGTATTAGGTTTTGGAACTGGCTGTGGTAGTATTGAGATACCGCCATTAATGACTCCACGATTTGATGCTTTCCGTTTTGGTATTCAAATGCGTCCTACGCCACGTCAGTCAAATGCATTTATTATTTCGGGTTACCTTTCGGTAAAAACTCTTAAAAGAGTTATCCGTAGTTATGAGCAAATGCCTTCTCCAAAATATATTATTGCTCTTGGTAGTTGTACTATCAATGGTGGTATGTATTACGATAGTTATAGTACTATCAATCGTTTGGATAAGTACTTGCCAGTAGATGTTTATATTGCTGGTTGTATGCCTCGCCCTGAAGCTCTTTTAGCAGGTTTTATGAAGCTTAAAGAGATTATTAAATCAGGAAAAGGTGAAGGTGCTAATATTTATGCAGAAAATTTTGATGAGTATAAAGCAAATCAAAAGAAGGTAATTAAGGATTGGAATATGCCGGATTATAACTGGTAATTCATAAACTTATAATATTTCAATAATGAAGAGTTTAATAGAAAGAGTAGGTACAAAATATAATTTGAAAGAGGTTGTTCAACAACGTGATAATCTTGTTTTTGCCTATGTAGATAAAGAGTTAGCCATTGATATGGTTACATATATGCGCGATTACGAAGGTTATGCGCACTTTACTTTAATGAGTTGTGTGGATTGGATAGAAGATGGATATTTTCAACTTCTTTACCTTCTTAATAATCCTGAAACTAAAACTGAGTTTGGTATTAAGGTAGCAATTGATAGAGAAAATGCTGTAATGCAATCTGCCCATCATTTATGGGAACAGATTTGGACATACCAACGCGAGTTGAAAGAGGCTTTTGGAATCGATTTTCCTGGTAGCCCTCGAGTAGATGAGGATTTTGTTGTTGAAGGTTGGGATGATATGCCTCATATGCGTCGCGATTTTGATACTAATAAATATGCTGAAGAAACATATTTTATGCGTGAAGGTCGTAAAACTCATGATCCGGCAACATATATGCGCGAGAAATTATATCCTAATCAACCAGTAACCGCTAAAAAAAATAAAGATGAGCAATAAGTTTTTTCAACCAGATAGAAGTAAATATCCTTCTACGAAAGGTGACGGCACTTTAGATGTTGATTTGTCATCTCATAAATATACAAAGATTTGGTTAGGACCTAACCACCCTGGTGTTACTGGTAATATGGCAGTTGAAATGACACTTGGTGGCGACGAAATAGTTGAAGCTAAAACACATGTTGGTTATCTACACCGTGGATTTGAGAAATTAATAGAACGTCGTTTATTCGTTCAGGGTTTCCCAACATCCATTAGAATGTGTGTGGCTGAGCCAGATACTAATGAGTATCTTATTGCTCGTTCTACTGAGGAGCTTTCGGGCCTAACAGGACAGGTTCCTGAAATGGCTGAATGGCTAAGAACTTTAGCGCTAGAGATGGCTCGTTTGCAAGGTTTACTTCGTGGAGTTCCTGGTCAAGCGGGTACTTATTCTTTGGGAATAGGTGTTCAGTGGGGAGTTTATCTTCGCGATTTAATTCTTGATCGTTTTGAGGAACTTACTGGAGCACGTGTATATCATATGTATATTATCCCTGGAGGAGTTCGTGGTTTATTGCCTAGTGGTTTCAAAAAACGTATGGAAGATAACCTTACCGATATTGATGATTTTATAGTACGTATTAGAAAATTGATATTTCATAATTCAGTTTTTAAGGCTCGTGCTGTAGGTAGTGCTGTTATTCCTAAAGAGTGGATTAATAAATTTGGAATTGTTGGAACTAATGCTCGTGCTTCTGGAGTGAAACGTGATGTTAGAAAAGATAATCCATACTTAAAATATAGTGAGTTGGATTTTGATCCACCAACAGCTACTGATGGCGATATTTATTCTCGTACATGGGTTCGTTGGCAAGAGCTAGTTCAAACGGTTGATCTTATTCGTCAGATTATGGCTAAAATGCCAGAAAAAGGTGATATTAAAGGTGATATGCCCAATGTGCTACACTGGAAGATCCCTAAAGGTGAAACTTATGTGAAACTTGAAAGTGGTAGAGGTGAATACGGGATGTATTATGTTACCGATGGGTCATCAAAGCCTCGAAGAGTTAATCTAAGAGGGCCTAGTTATACTCACGCAATTGCAGTTTTGGAGAAAATGCTTATAAATACTAATATTGCTGATGTTCATGCAACAATGGTATCATTACAAACTTGTCCACCAGAAATTGAAAGATAAAAATGTTTATTTGTTTAATTGTTGATAGCCTGTCTATTGGCAGTCTGTTTAATAGAATAATTAAACAAAATGAGACCAAAGCTTGAGGAATTAGCGAATAATCTAAATAGTTTTCGAAAATTCCAATTAATGAAGGACTCCGAATAAACAATTAAGCAAATAAACGAATAAACATAATATTATGAATATTAAAGATATATTAACCCCTTTTACTACCTGGAGCAAGGTAGTTCAAGATCCAGTTACAATTAAAGACCCACTAAATAGGGAGGCCGCTCCTCGTTATAGAGGGTTTCATAAAAATGATATTGATATGTGTATTGGTTGTGGTACTTGCGAAGCTATTTGTGAGAATCAAGCAATTGATATGGTTCCTGTAGAAGGAGTTGAAACTAAAAGTGGAGATAGTGGATTGCGCCCACGTATTGATTATGGTCGCTGCTGTTGGTGTGCTCTTTGTGTAGATATTTGCACTACAAATTCGCTAAATCTTACAAATGAATACACATGGGTAGATGCTGATCCTGAAGTATTTATATTCACTCCTGGTGTAGATAAAAAATCATGGGATGATAAGGAAGATGGTTGGCAAAAACCAGTTCCTAATTATCATTTTTATGGACAGAATAGAGTCCACATGAGCGAACTGCATGCTGACGAACGTAAGGATTCATTTATTGAGTTTGTAAAAGGTTATTCTAAAGATCAAGCTGAAGCTGAAGCTGACCGTTGTGTTTCTTGTGGTATATGTACTGCTACTTGCCCTGCTCATATGGGTATTCCTGAGTATATTGCTGCAGTTCGTAACGATGATATGGAAGAAGGTATGCGTATTCTTTACGAAACAAACCCTCTACCAGAAATTTGTGGTCGTATATGTACTCATAAGTGTGAGGATGTTTGTTCTGTAGGTGTTAATGGCGACCCACTTTCAATCCGTTGGTTAAAGCGTTATATTGCTGACCAAATTCCTGCTGACGTTGATAAGTATAATGAGATTTTATACTCTAAAGATATTAAGAAGAATGATAAGAAAATTGCAATTATAGGTTCGGGACCTGCTGGTCTTTCTGCAGCTTATTATTTGGGTTTACTAGGATATTCAGTAACAATTTTTGAAAAACTTCCAGAAGCTGGTGGTATGATGCGTTACGGTATTCCTTCGTATCGTCTTCCTTACGACCAAATTAATAAGGATGTGGATTATATCCTTTCAATAGGAGTAGATATTAAATATAATGTAAATATAGGAACAGATATAACATTACAACAATTAAATGATGACTATGATGCTGTATATGCAGGTACTGGTCTTCATTTAGGTAGAAGTACCAGAATCCCAGGTTCTGATCATAAAAATGTATATCAATCTGTAGATTTACTTCGTGATATCGTTACAGGAGTTCCTGTGCCAGTGGAGAAAAAGATTGTAGTAATTGGTGGTGGAAATGTTGCAATGGATATTACTCGTTCAATGGCTCGCTTGCAGATGGAGAAATATGGTGAGGTTAACGTAATCGCTACCGCACTTGAGGACGAAGAGCATATGCCAGCTGATAGAGAAGAGATTGTTGAAGCTCGTGAGGAAGGTTGTGATGTTATTCCTGCTTATGGCCCACAAGAGGTTATAATAAAGGATGATAAAGTTGTTGGTTTAAAAGTATGGAAATGTTTATCAATATTTGATGAAACAGGATTTAATCCTAAGTTTGATGAAAGTGATGAACGTATCTTTGAAGGCGATATGGTTATAGAATCTATCGGTCAAGGAATGGACTTATCATACTTAAGCGATGATATTAAAGCTAAAATGGAATTTGGTCCTCGTGGTAGAATCCTAGTTAATGAAGATTGGCAAGCTAAAGGTTTACCATGGTTATTTATTGGTGGTGATATTATCGAAGGTCCTGATGTAATTCATGGTATTGCCAACGGACACCGTGGTGCAATGAGTATTGATGAATTCTTGAATCAAGGTAGATAATAAGATTTAAGTAAATTTATATATTTAGCACGTAAAGTACTGTACTTTACGTGCTATTTTTTTGTAATTTTGTTTTATTAATATATAATTAAAAATAGAAAATAATGGCAAATTTAACAACAAAATATTTAGGTTTAGATCTAAAAAATCCAATTATTGTAGGTGCTTCTGAAATTACAAATTCAGTGGAAAGTATTAAAAAGTATAAAAATGCTGGAGCAATAGTATTGAAATCACTATTCGAGGAGCAAATTCTTATGGATATTAACTCAGAAAGAGTTAATAACATTGCTGGCACATACGATCATATTGAGAATTATATTGGCTATTATCTTAAAAAACATACTGTAACTAATTATTTGAATTTGATAAAGGAATCAAAACAAGCTGTTGATATTCCAATTATTGCTAGTATCAACTGTTTTGATGATAATGAATGGATTGATTTTGCTACTAAAATTCAAGCAGCTGGTGCAGATGCTCTTGAGGTTAATTTATTTATTATGCCTGCAAATGTTGAAACAACTGGGCGAGATTTAGAACAAAGATATATCAATATTATAGAGAAACTACTTAAAGTTGTTGATATTCCTGTGTCAATAAAATTGAGTAACTACTTCTCAGGTTTGGCTAATTTCCTAGTAAAATTGTCTAAGCTTGATATTAAAGGATTAGTATTATTTAATAAGTTTTATTCACCAAAAATTGATATTGATAATGAAAAGATAGTTTCTGGTATAAATAAAACCACTTCTAACGATAATGCAAATGTGCTACGTTGGTTAGGAATACTATCAGATAAAGTAGAATGTGATTTGTCTGCTTCTACGGGAATACATACAGCAGAGGATGTTATTGGGAATTTATTGGTAGGAGCTACTACCACACAAATGGTTTCTGCATTTATGATAAATGGAGAAAAACACCTTGATAAAACACTTTCTGAGTTAGAGAGCTGGATGGTAAGTAAAAACTATACTACTATTGATGAGTTTAGAGGCAAGCTAAACCAAAAGAATATTAAAAATCCTATGATGTTAGAACGCTCTCAATTTATGAGATATTTTACTGATTAATTATACAATGAGTAGTATAGATATTTTAAGTACTTTATTTTAGTAAAAGTATAAGTTTGCCATGGTAAACATGTTAACTCATTAGCGCACAATACATATTTATTCTACTTTCGCCAAATGATAAAAAACATTATCCTTAATAGAAATATGCTGTTGGTGATGGCAATAGTGCTAGGCTTATTCTTGCCGCAATTTGCACAGTTTATTGCACCATACACTTTTTGGTTTTTGGCTTTGGTAATGCTATTCTCACTAACGGGACTTTCTGCAAAATCATTATTTCCTCTAAAGAGTGTCATAAAACCAATGCTTGCAGGAGTATTTCTTAATCATATACTTTTTGGAGCAATAGTTTTAGGAGTGGCAGCTTTGTTTTTTGATAGCAGCTCCTCATTATTCATTGGTTTTGTAATTATTGCCGCTACGCCTCCTGGTGTGGCAATTATTCCCTTTACTGTGAAGCTTGATGGTAATCTTAATAACTCTATCATAGGAACTTTCGCCGCTTTTATGGCTTCAATATTTCTTGCACCTATTATTATCGAAATTTTTGCAGGTGGAGCAGGAGTAGATTCCCTAGAACTTTTGAAAGTAATGCTGTTGTTAATAGTTATACCATTTATATTATCTCGTTTTTTGCGTAATAAGAAGCTCCTGCCAACGGTTGAAAAAAGCCGTGGTAATATTATAGATATTGGCTTTAGCTTAATTATTTATTCTTCAATAGGTGTAAATAATGAAGTGTTTTTCTCAAATTTTGATATACTACTGCAAATTACTCTAATACTTATTATTGCTATGTTTATAGTATCGGGAGTATTAGGCTTTTTGCTTAAGAATAAGCAAGATTCAAAATCAATTATCTCAACAAGATTGTTATACTCAATAAAGAGCTCTGGTTTTGCCGTTGTTACTGCAATGGAACTCTTTGGAAGTGATGCAGCAATTCCTGCTACGGTTATGAGTATTCTAGTTTTAGTGTATTTCTTTAGCTTGCTATTAGAACAAAAGCTATTTAAGAAATAAAATCAGATAATTATTATAACCAAATTTGAGAATAAGACTTTATTCAAAGAAAATGTTCTTATTCTAAAACAACTTCTGAATATCTTTCTTTAGCATAGAAATAGCTCTTTCTGTATTCTTATTATTTTCAATACTTAACTCAAATACCCGTCTGCTTAATTCAATGCTATTGTCTGTTGGTTTAAGTCCGCTTGATGCAGTATTTACAAGCTTTACTACTTCTTCTTTAGCAGTACGCAGCATCCCCCAAGTTTCTTTACTAATATATAGCTGCTGAGCCATATTATGCTCATATTCGCTACGGATAGCACTATGAAGTGCAGTTTGAAGTTGCATCACCGTTTGACCAGGCTTCTGAACCCTAAAAATCAAGCTTTGAGGTGATATCCTTTCTAAAAACAAAACCATTCGTTCAGATGCTTGAAGTCTTATCGGAGTAATATCCCTCTTTTCTTCATGCTTTATTTGTAGGCGTAATTCCTCAATCTGGGTTTGTAGTGCCTTTTTCTGAATTTCCTCTTGAGAATTTAAGAAAATCTTCAATAAAAAATATGCTGTAATAAATACTACTCCTGAAGGAAGTATGTATTTTAATATCTCTAATGTTTCTAACATTGTTTTGAATGTTTAATTACTTATTCGTTTAATTGCGTATTCGTCTGACTGATCCCGATAGCTATCGGGGCTGCCAACTGAAGACCAAACCCTAGTCAACAATCCTTAAAATAAAGTACTTTTTCTTTCCTTTTTGCACCAAAATGTATTTACCATTAAGCAATTCGGCATCAGCAAAATTAAAATCAGCTTTAATTTTATTTCTATTTACCGAAACAGCATTGTCTTTAATCATTCTTCGAGCTTCACCATTAGAAGCAAAAATTCCTGTTTTTGCAGCAAGTAGATCCAAAGGTGGTAAGTTTAGGTCTTCTTTTGTAATTTCACTTTGTGGCACTCCATCAAATACTGATAAGAAAGTTGACTCATCAAGTTTCTGAAGTGTTTCAGTTGTTCCTTTACCAAATAGAATTTGTGATGCATCTATTGCAGCATGGAAAGCTTCTTCAGAGTGAACCATCTTTGTTATTTTCTCAGCAAGAGTTTTTTGCAGCACTCTTAAATGTGGTGCTTCTTTATGCTCATTTACTTTTGCTTCAATCTCTTCCTTCGAAAGTAGAGTGAATATCTTTATGTATTTTTCAGCATCCTCATCGCTGGTATTCATCCAAAATTGGTAAAATGCATAAGGCGATGTTCGTTCTGGATCTAGCCATACATTTCCACTTTCAGTTTTTCCAAATTTGCCACCATCAGCCTTAGTAATAAGTGGACAAGTAAGAGCAAAAGCTTCGCCTTTAGATTTACGACGGATAAGCTCAGTGCCTGTAGTTATATTTCCCCACTGATCACTACCGCCCATCTGAATTTTGCAGTTGTAATTCTCATTTAGAAATAAGAAATCATAACCTTGTACTAATTGATATGAGAATTCTGTATAAGACATTCCCACTTTACTGTCTTGGCCAATTCTCTTTTTTACAGATTCTTTCGACATCATATAATTTACTGTAATATGCTTGCCAATATCGCGAATGAAATCTAAAAAAGAGAAGTTTTTCATCCAGTCATAATTATTTACTAGCAGCGCAGCGTTTTCTTCGCCATTATCAAAATCCAAAAATTTTGATAATTGAGCTTTAAGAGCATTTTGATTATGACGTAGCTCTGCCTCAGTAAGAAGATTCCTTTCTGCAGATTTTCCCGATGGATCACCAATCATACCCGTTGCTCCACCAATAAGTGCTAATGGTCTATGTCCAGAAAGTTGAAAGTGCTTAAGCATCATAACTCCCACAAGATGACCAATATGTAATGAGTCAGCAGTTGGATCAATACCTACATAGGCAGAACATAATTCTTTCTTTAATACATCCTCCGTTCCTGGCATTATATCGTGAATCATTCCACGCCATTGCAATTCTTCTACAAAATTCGTTGTCATATTATATTTTATTCTGTTATTAACAATTGATTACAAAAGTAATTGAAATATAGCTTTGATTTTAGCTTATTTTAAGTTAGAAAGTATACAAAAACTATACGAAATTTCTCTCTCGACTATTATACAATGAATTAATTATATAATGAACTAATGATACAATGAATTAATGATATAATTATACAATGAACTAATGATGTAATTATACAATGAACTAATTATGTAATTATACAATGGATTAATTATACATTGAATTAATGTTGAAATTATGTATTTAACTCATTACACCATTAATTTAGCCATTGTACCAT
>Ga0164318_10006544_pt1 | contig 11276 bp, 10 predicted proteins | sample GuaBasSedimGuay9_FD_113734 | JGI IMG/M metagenome (GOLD analysis project Ga0164318, IMG submission 113734) | Subseafloor sediment microbial communities from Guaymas Basin, Gulf of California, Mexico - Guay9, Core 4571-4, 0-3 cm | ecosystem: Environmental > Aquatic > Marine > Hydrothermal vents... | reverse complement strand
GCCGAATCCTTCTGGCAAGTAAAGAGACGATAGTATGTGGAGGAGATTTAGTTAAAAAAACAGCCACGCTTTATAAAAGTGAAATTATCCCTTTGGATAGTGAGATTAATGCTTTATTTCAGCTTTTACATAAAGAGAAAAAAAAATTTTTAAAAAAAGTCTATCTTACTGCCTCCGGAGGTGTTACTTTAAATCTTTCTTCTGAGAAGATAAAAAAATTAACGGCAAAAGAAGTTCTTATGCATCCAGTATGGAAGATGGGAAAAAGAATTACTGTTGACAGCTCCACATTGATAAATAAAGGTTTTGAGATAGTAGAGGCACATTATTTTTTTAATCTTGATTATGATAATATTGAGGTTCTTATTCATCCTCAAGCAAAGGTTCATGCTATTGTAGAGTTTAAAGATGGAGTAAAATTTGCTTCTCTTCATTTTCCAGATATGCGTTTTCCTATTCATTTTTCTCTTTATTATCCACGAAGGAAAGAGTTAAAAATTAGTAATGAGCTGAACAAAGAAATTCTTTTAAATTTTTATCCTGTAAAAAGAACTAAATTTCCCTTGCTTTATTTAATTAAAGAGGCAGCAAAAAGAAAAGACAATTCCTTAGTGATAATAAATGCTACTGATGAGGTAGCGGTTGATTATTTTTTGAAAGGAAGGATTAAATTTTTAGATATTGAGAAAACATTCGAGTATATTTTTTCTATTTATCCTAAAGCAAAGCTAAATTCAGAAGAAGATATCTTTTTCTGGGATAAATGGGCAAGAAAAAAGACTGAAGAATTTTTAAGTAGTTTAGTAAAATGATTTTTAACCTTCTTGCTTTTCTTTTTGTTATTGGTCTACTTCTTATTCCTCATGAATTGGGACATTTTCTTGCTGCACGCTTATCCGGTATAAAAGTAGAAAGATTCTCTATAGGGTTTGGCCCTCCTCTTTTTAAATTTAAATGGAAAGAGACTTTATTTTTAGTTTGCTTAATTCCTTTAGGAGGGTATGTAAAGATGGCAGGAGAGAAGCGTGAGGAGTGTCAGGGAAAAACTTGGGAATTCTTCTCTAAGCCTGTAGGGGTAAGAGCAAAAGTAGTATTTTCCGGTCCCATAGCGAATATCATTCTAGGATTTATCATTTTCTGGATAATATTTATGATAGGGGTACCTATTCCTAAACCCATTGTGGGAGATGTATTGAAGGAATATCCTGCCTATAAAGCAGGGATAGAAAAAGGGGATTATATAATAAGTATAAATGGAAAAGACGTAGAGGACTGGTTTGATATAAATCGTTTAATTAAAGAAAATAGAAAAAAATATATTGAGATGGTAGTTTTAAGAAAAGGCAGAAAGAAAAAGATTGTTATCTCTCCCCAGATAAAAAAAATGAAAGATATTTTTGGCAGAGAAAATAAGTTTCCTTTTATAGGGATTAAGGCTTCTTCTCAGTTTAAAATAGTAAAGTTCAATCCTTTTGTAGCTTTTTTTAAATCCTTGGAAAAAATAGGAATAATCACAATTATGCTGTTTAAATCCCTTCTTTTTATCATCTTAGGTATTCTTCCTTTTAAAGAAGCTATTGCTGGACCTTTAGGGATTTTTCAGATTACTTCTCAGGTAGCCCATCAAGGAATTTTACCTTTAATTGATACAGTTGGCATGTTAAGTGTGGTATTGGCAATAATTAATCTTTTTCCTATTCCTGTTCTTGATGGAGGATATTTAGTATTTTTTCTTATTGAGAAGATACGTAAAAGACCACTTTCAGAAAAAGTAGAAAATTTAGTTATTCAGATTGGAATGGCGATTCTGGTTATTTTATTCATTCTGGCTACTTATAGTGATATTTTAAGATTATGGAAAAAGTAAGAGAGGTAAAAGTAGGAAATGTAGGGATTGGAGGTAAAAATCCTATACGTATAAAAGGGATGCTTAAAAGTAAATTATCTGAGAAATTATTGATAAATGAGGCAAAAAGATTGGAGAAGGAGGGAGCCGAAATTGTAAGAGTAGCATTTGTAGAGGAAAGTAATGAGAAAATAATTAAAAAATTAAAAAAAGTTTTAAAAATTCCTTTGGTAGCAGATATTCATTTCAATTCTAAATTAGCATTTAAAGCAATGGAGGCAGGAGTTGATGGGATCAGATTAAACCCTTTAAATATCTCTTCTAAAAAAGATGTAAAAGGAATAATTAAAGAGGCAAAAGAAAATAAGATTTCTATAAGAGTAGGGATAAACAGTGGAGGATTTAAAAGAAAGTTTAAAGATACCCGCAGTTTAGCTTGTGAAATGTTGAAGGTGGTGCGTAATTATCTAAGAATTTTTGAAGAGCAAAACTTTTCTGATATAATAGTCTCTTTAAAAGCAGAAAGTGTTTATGCTACAGTTCTGGCTAATAAAATGTTTAGAGAAGAATTTGATTATCCTCTACATATAGGAGTTACCGCTACCGGTCCTTTTATAGATGGAATAATTAAGTCTTCCTTAGGCATAGGGATTTTGCTTCATGGGGGAATTGGGGAGGTTTTAAGAGTATCTCTTTTAGCTCCTTCCTGGCAGGAGGTTAGAGTTGCCAAAGCGATAGTTCAATTTTTAGAGAAAAGAAAATTTTTTCCTGAGATAATAGCCTGTCCTACTTGTTCCCGGTGTCAGGTTGATCTTAAAAGTATAGTAAATAGATTTCAGAAAAAATTAAAAGAAAAAAAAGTACCTTTTTCGAAAATAGCCCTTATGGGATGTGTAGTTAATGGTCCAGGGGAGGCGATACAGGCAGATATAGGCATAGCTTTTGCTAAAAAAAGGGGAGTTATTTTTAAAGAGGGGAGGATTTTAAAAACAATATCACAGAAAGTAGCAGAAGAAGAATTTCTAACTTTTTTTGAAAATGTTATTTCATAAAGCATTTATACCTACACAGAAAGAGACGCCTAAGGAGGCAGAATGCACAAGCCACCGGCTTCTTCTGCGAGGGGGTTATATCTCTATGATTTCCAGCGGAATTTATGTGTATCTTTCCTTGGGTTTAAAAGTTTTAAATAAGATAAGTGATATTATTCGCAAACATATGAATAAATATGGGGCTGTAGAAATTCTTATGAGTGCACTTCAGCCTATAGAGATGTGGAAAAAAACCGGTCGGGATAAGGATTTAGAAGAGGTTATGTTTAGATTTAAAGATAGAAGAGAAAAAGAACTATGTTTGGGTCCTACACATGAGGAGGAGATTACTGAAATCGTTAAAAGATTTATAAATTCTTATAAAGATTTACCTTTAATTCTTTATCAGATTCAGGTAAAGTTTCGTGATGAGACCAGACCACGTTTTGGTCTTTTACGCACTCAGGAGTTTATTATGAAGGATGGCTATAGCTTTGATGAAGATGAGAAAGGTTTAAATTTAAGTTATGAAAAGATGCTTGCTGCGTATCAGGATATTTTTAGAGAATGTGGATTAAATTTTGTTATTAGTGAGGCAGAGACTGGTTTTATGGGAGGAAGTCTATCTCATGAATTTATGGTTCCTGCTCAGATTGGAGAGGATGTGTTGTTTTGGTGCCAGAATTGTGGAAAATATTTTAAGAAAGAAATATGCTCTCAATGCGGGGAAAAACTTGCTCTTCAGAGAATGATTGAGGTAGGACACATTTTCCAGTTAGGAACGAAATATTCTCAAACCCTTGAGGCTTTCTTTACCGATAAGGAAGGGAGAAGAAAGCCTTTTGTTATGGGTTGTTACGGGATAGGAGTAAGCAGATTGATAAGCGCGATTGTGGAGCAGAATCATGATGAAAAAGGAATTATCTGGCCGAAAAATATTTCTCCCTATCAGGTAGATATTATTGTAGTTGAAAACGAAACTTTTTTAATTAATAAAGCTCAGGAGTTAGAGAAAGAGTTAGAAAGAAGAGGCTTTGAGGTTTTAACAGATGTAAGGGATGAACCAGTAGGAGTAAAATTTAACGATGCTTATTTAATTGGCATTCCTTATTTGGCTATTTTGGGAAAGACTTATAAAAATGAGAAAAAAATAGAGTTAGAGAAGAGAAAGAGCAGAGAAAAATTTAAATTTTCTCAGAAGGAATTTTTAAATTTTATCTGTGATGATTTTAGGAAAAGAGACTGAGGAGAAGATTAAAGAAAAAGTTTCTGAGATTCTTAAGGAGGAAAATTTAGATTTAGTAGATTTTAAGATTTTTCCTCAAGGAAGAAGTTTTGTTGTAAAAGTAACTGCTGATTTTCCTTATGGAGGAGTAACCTTAAAAGACTTAAGTTTTGTTAATAGGATTATTTTTTCTTATCTTGAGAAAGAGAATATTTTAGGAGAGGATTTTGTAGTAGAGGTGGTCTCTCCTGGTTTAGATAGAAAACTTAAAGAAAAAAGTGATTTCTTAAGAGTATTGGGAAAGTATCTTAAAATTTGGCTGAAATCACCTTATGAAGGAAAAAATTATTATGAGGGGATATTGGAGAATATAGAGAAGGAAAATTTAATTGTTAAAGACAAAAAAACAATTTCTATTCCTTTATCTTTGGTTAATTTTGCTAGGCAGAAAATAGAATGAATAAGGAATTTTTAAGTATTTTGGAACAATTAGAAAGAGAAAAAGGCTTAGATAAAAAAGTTTTAATTGAAGCAGTAAAGCAGGCTTTAGTTATTGCCGCAAAAAAGATAGCCAAAATCACAGCTCCCGAGGCACAGGTAAGGGTAGAGATTAGTCCAGATAATGGAGAGATTCATGTATGGATTGGAGAGGAAGAGATTGTTTCTCAGGAATTTGGAAGGATTGCTGCTCAGACTGCACGACAGGTTATTATTCAAAAGATTAGAGAAGCAGAAAAAGACAATATTTATAATGAATTCAAAGATAAAGTAGGCCAAATCATGGGAGGATTAGTTTATCGGATTGAAAAAAGTGGTGTAATTGTTGATTTATTAGGAAAGACAGAAGGGATAATTCCTAAAAATTTATTATCTCCTTTAGATAAATTTAAGTTAGGAGACCGTCTTAAAGCGCTAATTGTTGATGTAAGAAAAGATAAACGTCCCCAGGTGATTCTTTCTCGTCGTCATGAAAATTTAGTTAAGAAACTATTTGAGTTGGAAGTGCCAGAGATTTGTGAAGGGATTGTGGAGATAAAAAGTATTGCTCGTGAAGTTGGAGAACGCACCAAGATCGCTGTTTACTCTAAGGATGAGAAGGTAGATTGCGTAGGAGCTTGTGTGGGAATAAGGGGTTCGCGAGTAAAGAATGTTATTGAGGAGTTAAGAGGAGAGAAGATTGATATTGTTCGTTGGTATGAGGATATTAAGGAATTTATTAAAGCTGCACTTTCTCCGGCGATAGTTTCTAAAATAGAGATTGATCGTAAAATAAAAAGAGCGCAGGTAATTGTTCCCTCAGATCAACTTTCTTTAGCTATTGGGAAAAAAGGACAGAATGTGAGATTGGCTTCTCATCTTGTAGGATGGGAGATAGATGTGCGTACAAAGGAGATAATTACAGAAAGCCTTAAAGAACTCAGTAGATTAAAAAGTGTAACAAAAAGGACAGCACAGGTTTTGGTAAATGCAGGATATTGTAAAGTTAAAGATTTAGCTAAGGCAGATGTTAAGGATTTAAGAAAAATTAAGGGAATTGGGGAAAAGAAAGCAGAAAAGATTATTGAGGAGGCAAAAAGAATAAGTGATGAGAATTTACGAATTGGCTAAACAATTAGGGTTAAAGTCTCAAGAGTTGATAGAGAAACTTAAACAGTTGAATTTTCCTGTAAAAAGCCATATGTCTGTAATAGATGAAGAGACTGCAGAAATTATAAAGCATGAGATAGAGGATTTAAAAAAGAAAGAAATAGAACAAAATGTGGTAGAGGTTGAGTTTCCCATTACAGTTAAAGATTTAGCAGTAAAACTTAACAAGAAACCTTCAGAAATTCTTGCTTATCTTTTAAAAAAAGGGCATTCTTTTAATATAAATCAGTCTTTACCTCAGGATTTAGCAAAAAGTATCGCTTATGATTTTGGTTTCAATTTAAAAGAAAAGCTTTCCAAGGAGGAAGAGATTCTTGAGACTGTAAAGACGGAAGATGTAAGAAAAAGAGCTCCTGTGGTAACTTTGATAGGGCATATTGATCATGGGAAGACGACTCTTTTAGATTACATCAGAAAAAGTCAAATTACTAAAAGAGAAACAGGAGGAATTACCCAGCATATCGGAGCTTATCAGGTAGAATTAGAAAAAGGAAGAATTACTTTTCTTGATACTCCGGGGCATGAAAGTTTTACTGCTATGCGTGCTCGGGGAGTAAATATTACCGATATTGTAGTTTTGGTGGTTGCTGCTGATGAGGGGGTGAAACCTCAAACGATTGAGGCTTATGACCATGCAAAAGCAGCCACAGTTCCTGTAATTGTAGCGATTAATAAGATAGATAAACCTAATGCGGATGTGGAACTTACCAAACAACAGTTAGCCAAAATAGGATTGGTTCCTGAGGATTGGGGAGGCCAGACTCTAACATGTGCTGTTTCTGCAAAAACTGGAGAAGGTGTAGATGAACTTTTAGAGTTAATTCTTCTTCAGGCAGAGATGATGGAACTTAAAGCAGATTTTGGAAGACCTGCAGTAGGGGTAGTGGTGGAAGCAAAATTGTCCAAAGGGAGAGGACCTTTAGCTACAGTGCTTATTCGTGAAGGGAAACTGAAAGTTTCTGATGTGGTGGTATGTGGGATGTATTGGGGAAGGATAAGAGCGATGTATGATGATTGGGGGAAAGAGGTAAAGGAAGTTTTCCCTTCTTATCCGGTAGAGATTTTAGGATTAAATGGAGTGCCTGAGCCTGCGGATACTTTATTTGTAGTTCCTGATGAAGATACTGCTAAAGAGATTGTAAAGAGGAAAGAAGAGGAAAGAAAAAAAGAAGTGAAACCAGTGCATATGCGTCTTGAGGATCTTTATAAGAGGGTAAGGGAGAAAGAAACTCAGGAGTTAAAACTGATTCTTAAGGCAGATGTAGGAGGAACTCTGGAGGCAGTTGAGAATTCCTTGAAGAAATTATCTACAGATGAGGTAAAGATAAATATTGTGCATAAAGGCGTGGGAACAATTGCTTCCTCAGATGTACTACTTGCTGAGGTAACTGATGCAGTAATATTGGGATTTCGTGTTACTGTAGATTCTCAAACAAAGAATTTAGCTAAACAGAAAGGAGTAGAAATTCGCCTTTATCAGATAATCTATGAATTAATTGACGATGTGAAACTTGCCTTAGAAGGAATGCTTACACCTGAAGTTAGAAGAGTCTTTTTGGGAAGAGTAATAATTAAAAAAGTTTTTAAACTTTCTAAGGCAACAATAGCCGGATGTATTGTAGAAAAAGGCAAGATAGTAAGAGGAGCAAAGTGTGAGTTGATTCGCAATAATGAGGTGATTTTTAAAGGAAGTATTGTTTCTTTAAAAAGATTTAAAGATGATGTGAAAGAAGTAAGTGAAGGTCAAGAATGTGGAATAAATATAGATTATAGTAATATAAAAGAAGAGGATATAATTGATGTATTTTTAGAGGAAAAGATTAAGCGGAAATTATGAGGATACTTAGTGGTATGCGTCCTACAGGAAAGCTACACTTAGGACACTGGGTGGGAGCTTTATCTAATTGGGTTAAATTGCAAGAAGAATATGAGTGTTTTTTTATGATTGCTGATTGGCATGCATTAATGAGTGAATATAAAAAAAGCTTCCAGCTTCGGGAAGTTATTATTGATAATCTTGCTGATTGGTTAGCCTGGGGGATAGATCCTGAAAAATCAGTAATTTTTATTCAGTCACAGATACAAGAGCATTTAGAGCTTTTTATGATTCTTTCTCTTCTTACTCCTATATCCTGGCTTTTTCGTTGTCCTACATTTAAAGAGCAAATAAAAGAGTTAAAAGAGAAAGAGATAAATACTTATGCTTTTTTAGGTTATCCAGTATTGCAAACTGCTGACATTATTCTTTATAAAGCTGATTATGTGCCTGTAGGAGAAGATCAACTTCCTCATTTAGAATTAGCCAGAGAAGTTGTTCGCCGTTTTCATTTTATTTATCAGAAAGAAATATTTGTTGAACCTCAAGCTTTACTTACCCAAACTCCTCGTCTTTTAGGACTTGATGGGAGAAAGATGAGTAAAAGCTATGATAATTTTATTGCTCTAGATGAGGAGGAAGAGATTTTGCGGAGAAAGGTACTTTCTATGTTTACAGATCCAAAAAGAATTTACCGGCATGATAAAGGGCATCCTGATGAATGTAATGTGTTTAGTTATTATTCTGTTTTTTTTCCTCAAGAAAAGGAGGAGATAAAAAAAGCCTGTTTATCTGCTCAGATTGGTTGCAAAGACTGTAAAAATAAATTAGCAGATTTATTTGTTGAATTTATTGCTCCTTATCGGGAAAAAAAGAAAAAGATTTTAAAAGAGAAAAAAAATATTTATAATATTTTAAAAGAGGGGGAAAAGAGAGCAAAAAGTGTGGCAGAAAAAACCCTATCTGAAGCAAAAAAAGTTTTGGGAATAAATGAAGGTAAAATTAGAAATTTTTGAAGGACCTCTGGATTTGCTTCTTTATTTAATCAAAAAAAACCACATAAATATTTATGATATTCCCATCTCTTTAATCATTGAACAATATAAAGAGTTTCTTGCTTTTATGAAATCGTTAGATGTAAATATTGCTGGTGATTATTTAGTTATGTTGGCTGAACTTTTAAAGATAAAATCAAAGATGCTTCTTCCCTGCAAAAGTCAAGAATCAGAAGAAGAGGAAGAAGATCCTCGCAAAGATTTAGTAAAGAGATTATTAGAGTATGAGAAGTTCAGGAAAGCAGCAAATTTTTTACGGGAAAAAGAATCTACCTATGTGAATTTATATCGCCATTCTTTTGAGTTTCCCAAAGAAGTATATCTTGAGGTTTCTCTATTTGATTTGATTAAAGCTTTTAAAGCTACATTTAAAGATGTACCTCACAAGTTATTTTTTGAAATTGTCAAGGATGAGTTTACTATTGAGGAAAAAATGCATGATCTTCTGCATCTTTTTGTAGAAAAAAAGATAATAACCCTTAAGGAGCTTTTTTCTAAAGCAAAAAATAAATTAGAAATAATAGCTATATTTTTAGCATTGCTGGAACTTATACGCTTAAGGGAGATTGTTGCTTTTCAAAAAGAACCATTTGGATCTATTTTTATCTCACGCAGAGATTATATTTACTGTTATGTTTAAGGAAGAAAGAATTGTTGATTATTTCAAAGAGAATGAAGAAGAGAAAAAATTTAATTTTGCTTTAAGACCAAGGGTTTTAGATGAGTTTATTGGACAGAAAGAGATTATTTCCTCTTTAAAAATAGCTATTCAGGCAGCTAAAGAAAGAGGCGAGCATTTAGAACACATCCTTCTTTCTGGTCCTCCGGGTCTGGGAAAAACATCCTTAGCTTATTGTATTGCTCATGAGATGGGAACAAAGATTGTTACCACTACCGGTCCTGCCATTGAACGAGCAGGGGATTTGGTAGGAATTCTTACTAATCTGGAGAAGGCAGATATATTATTTATTGATGAGATTCACCGCCTTTCTCGGATAGTGGAGGAATTTCTTTATCCGGCAATGGAGAATTTTGAAATTGATTTTGTAGTGGATAAAGGCCCTTATGCAAAAAGTGTAAAATTTAATCTTAAGCCTTTTACTTTAATTGGTGCAACAACTCGCAAAGGACTTTTGAGTGCTCCTTTGAGAGGACGCTTCGGAATTTTTTTTGATTTTGACTTTTATTCTTTGGAAGATTTAAAATTGATTGTAAAAAGAAGTGCGCAACTTTTAAATATAAAAATTGATGATGAGAGTGCTCAAGAGATTGCTTCTCGCTCAAGAGGTTCTCCGCGTCTAGCAAATAGATTACTGCGACGAGTGCGTGATTATGCACAAGTGATAGGTGGAGGGGTAATTAATCTTAATTTAGTTAAAGAGGCTTTAGAAAAGATAAGGATAGATTCTTATGGATTAGATGAGTTGGATAGAAAATATTTGAAGGCAATTATTGAGATTCATAAAGGAGGACCGGCAGGTATTGAGGCGATTGCAGCTTCTTTAGGTGAAGATAAAGATACTTTAGAAGATGTTGTTGAGCCCTATCTTTTAAAGAAAGGATTTATTAAACGCACACCTCGTGGAAGAGTAGCAACTGAAATTGCTTTTTCTCATCTGAATATTTTTCCGGACAAAGAATAAAGCTCTATGGAGAATTTTTTTGCTAAGACTTTAATAGTTTTAGGTTGTTTTCTTGTTATTTTAGGATTGATTTTTCTTTTTGCATCCAAAATTAAAGTTCCTTTTTTTGGGAAACTGCCAGGAGATATTTTGATTAAAAAAGATAATTTTGTATTTTTCTTTCCTTTAACTACTTGCCTTCTTATCAGTATCCTTTTAACATTGCTTTTCCTTCTTTTGCGAAGATAATAAATGTTTAAGGTTTTAAAAAGAGATGAAAAAACAAAAGCAAGATTAGGTATTTTGAAGACAAGAAAAGGAATGATTTTTACTCCTTCTTTTTTCCCTGTGGCAACTCAGGCAGCAATTAAAGGAAGTATTTCAGAGAAACTGGCTGAGATAGGAATTGAGGGGATTTTAGTTAATGCGTATCATTTATTTCTTCGTCCAGGAACAGAGATTATTAAGTTATCTGGAGGGATACATAAATTTATGAATTTTGACAAAACGATTATTTCTGATAGTGGAGGATATCAAATTTTCAGTCTGGAGAAATTGAGAAAAATAACTGATGAAGGTGTAGAATTTCAATCTCATTTAGATGGTAAGACATTTTTTTTAACCCCTTATGATGTTATACAGATTCAGCTGGATATTGACAGTGATGTTATCCTCCCTTTAGATGAATGCGTAAAGTTTCCAACCTCTTTTGAATATGCGAAAGAGGCAAATTTGAGAACAATTAATTGGCTTATAAAATCTAAAAAGTTTTTTCAAAAATATAAAAAAGATGGAGTTTTATTTTTTGGCATAAATCAAGGCTCTACTTATCTTGATTTACGTAAAATTTCTTTAGAAAGTATTATTAATGTAGAAGTAGATGGGATAGCTTTGGGAGGTTTAAGTGTTGGCGAACCACCCCATTTAAGATATAATATTATTCATTTTCTTCAAGAGATTTTAGAGAAAGAGAAGAAGGAATTTCTTATATATTTTATGGGTTATGGAAAGCCAAAAGATATTTTAGAGGCAAT
>Ga0164318_10006543_pt1 | contig 11276 bp, 11 predicted proteins | sample GuaBasSedimGuay9_FD_113734 | JGI IMG/M metagenome (GOLD analysis project Ga0164318, IMG submission 113734) | Subseafloor sediment microbial communities from Guaymas Basin, Gulf of California, Mexico - Guay9, Core 4571-4, 0-3 cm | ecosystem: Environmental > Aquatic > Marine > Hydrothermal vents... | reverse complement strand
AGCCCAAAACATGGGTCACAAGGCCACCCCGTGAGTCCTTCGGACAACGGGACAGACAAGGTCACAAGTAAACCCCGTTAGAGAACTTCGTTCTTTAACGGTCCGTGGCGACGGCGGCTTTAGACCACCGTCGTCTTCAATCGGTAATGACCGCCGATTAACCCCGTTAGAGTCCGGTTGCCTTCGGCAACCGTCAGACGTCTGCGGCATCTCATCTCTAACGGGGTTAAAATCGGTGGCTTTCTCTAACGGGGTAAAAAACATAAACTAAATATCCTTTATAGTTCCAAATCTTCTTTAAGCTGGTCCTTAGCATATTTTCGTAATTTTTTCAAAGCGCTTTCTTCTATTTGCCTTATCCTTTCTCTTGATATTTTCAGCTCTTTGGAAACTTCAGCCAAAGTATGAGGTTTGCCGTCACTTATACCGAACCTTAAGTCAAGAATCCTGCGTTCCCTTTCGTTAACAAAATCCAGTAACTCTAATACTCTCTCGTGCCTGAAGAAATGGTCTATTTCCTGCTCTGTATCGGTATAACCTGTAGATTTAATAAAATCTGAAAGATGAGACTCTCCATCATTTCCTACAGGAGCCTCTAAGGATGCTTTCTTTTCTATCCACATCTCTATATCGGCAATTTTACTCATCGGTAACTTCATTTTCTTTGCTATTTCCTGACGCGTAGGGTCTCTTTTTAACTTCTGGCGTAGTTTATTCTTTGTTTTCATGTATTTTGAGATAAATTCGCTCATATACACCGGAATTCTTATGGTCTTGCCCTGATCAATAAGCGCCCTCGTTATAGCCTGCCTTATCCACCACGCCGCATATGTAGAAAAACGGTAACCTTTCCTTGGATTAAACTTATCAATAGCACGCATAAGGCCGATATTGCCTTCGGCTATCAAATCCATAAGAGGAAGGTTAAAATGGGCGTAATGTTTAGCAATATTTACAACAAGTTTTAGATTTGCGTTTATGATTTCCCAGCGTGCTTTAAGGTTACCCCGGCGGGAACTCTTTATGTAATTTATCTCTTCCTTCTTAGAAAGTAAGGGGATATCTTTAATTCTTTCTAAATACGCCCTTATCGCTTCCATATCTGTTGATATTCTTTATGCTTACCTAATTGCTTATTAAACCCGCTAACCGCAAACTGTCCTAATAATTTCTAACGTTTCTTCTTTCTTTTACGCAAAGCACTCTTTTTATTCTCCAATACTGCCTGAGCAGCTGCCAAACGGGCAATGGGCACTCTAAAAGGCGAACAACTCACATAGGTAAGCCCCGCACGATGGCAAAACTTTACTGAATCAGGGTCTCCTCCGTGCTCGCCGCATATGCCTACTTTTAGGTCCTTGCGCGTTTTCTTACCCAAAACAATGGCCATCTCCACTAACTTGCCCACGCCGGCTATATCAAGACTCTGAAATGGGTCTTTTTCATATATCCCTGCCTTCACATAATCTCCTAAGAACCTGCCGGCATCATCCCGCGAGAAACCGCATCCCATCTGAGTAAGATCATTGGTCCCAAAGGAAAAAAATTCTGCCTCTTTAGCTATTTCATCAGCGGTAATCGCCGCGCGTGGAACTTCTATCATAGTACCTATTTGGACGCTAAACGGAAGGTTCCTCAAATTCTTTTCTTTCTTTATTTCATTAATCACCTCAACTATTACCTCCTTCTGCAGTTTGAGTTCTCTGACGTTGCCCACAAGAGGAACCATTATCTCCGGTTTAACTTTTATGCCTTTTTTATACACATTCACAGCAGCCTCAATTATTGCGCGGGTCTGCATTTTTGTTATTTCAGGATAAGTTATTCCTAAGCGGCATCCGCGGTGGCCGAGCATAGGATTAAATTCACTAAGAGATTCGACTGTTTCTTTTATCCTATCAGCAGCGATACCCATTGCACCTGCTAATTCTTTCTGCCCTTTCTCATCATGAGGTAAAAATTCATGCAAAGGCGGATCGAGCAGTCTTATTGTGCAGGGACGGCCGCGCAAAGCTTTATATATTCCTTCAAAGTCGCTCCTCTGTAAAGGCAAAAGTTCATCCAAAGCCTTTAAATACTGGCTTAAAGGCTCTCTTAATTGTTTATTTAGCTCATTAATTTTATCGGCATCTCTTTCCTGTTCTATTGCATCACGCAGACGCTTTACTTCCGGAGCAGCAATAATCATTTTTCTAAAAGAAACAATTCTTTCGCCTTCAAAAAACATATGTTCGGTACGGCATAGCCCAATACCCTCGGCGCCAAAACCAACCGCTGCTTTGGCATCATGCGGAGTATCGGCATTTGTACGTACCCCCAATTTTCTTATGGCATCAGCCCATTTCATTATAATTCCAAAGGGGCCGCTTACTTTTGGAGAAATCAGTTTAATCTTTCCGGTGTATACTGTGCCTTTGCTGCCGTTGAGAGAAATCCAGTCCCCCTCTCTCACAGTATAACCTGATGAACGCATTTCCTTTTTATGCTCATCCATCACTATATCCCCTGCCCCTGCAACACAACACTTCCCCATTCCTCTTGCTACGACTGCAGCATGAGAGGTCATTCCTCCGCGTGCGGTAAGAATTCCCTTTGCCGCATTCATCCCTCTTATATCCTCAGGAGATGTCTCAAGGCGGCAGAGAATTACATCTTTACCCTGCTTTGCCCAGTCTTCAGCGTCTTTAGCGCTGAAAACCGCCTGTCCCATAGCTGCCCCCGGAGACGCAGGAAGCCCTGCTTTAGAAAAAACTCCGGCTTTCTTCTCTTCGATGGAATCGAAAGTGGGATGCAAAACCTGGTCAATCTGAGACGGCTGAACCCGCATAACGGCAATTCCTTTGGTTATAAGTTTTTCCTTAACCATATCCACAGCAATCTTAATTGCTGCCTGGGCAGTCCTTTTGCCTGTCCTTGTCTGAAGCATATAGAGTTTTCCCCTCTCAATTGTAAATTCAAAATCCTGCATATCGCGGTAATGATGCTCTAACTTTTTCCTTATGCTTTGAAGCTGTTCGTATACTTTCTTGTTTTTCTTCTTAAGGCCGTCTATGGGGAGCGGCGTCCTTATGCCGGCAACGACATCCTCGCCTTGGGCATTCATAAGAAATTCTCCGTAAAGACGGTTTTCTCCTGTTGAGGGATTGCGGGTAAAACCTACGCCTGTTCCTGAGTCATCACCCATATTGCCAAAAACCATGCTCTGAACATTTACTGCCGTTCCCAAAAGGCCTTTTATATCATTGATTTCCCTATAGGCAATAGCGCGGTCATTATTCCAGGAGCCAAAAACAGCATCAATAGCAAGCATAAGCTGCTTTTTGGGATCCTGAGGGAAATCACTTTTTGTATATTTCTTATAAACAGTTTTGTAACGGGAAACCAATGTCTTTAAATCATCCACACCAAGAGCGGTATCGGGAATCTGGCGGTTAAGAGCCTCCTGAACCAAAGAATCCGCTCCTTTTATTCCGCGGCGTGCCGCTATGGACCTTTTTACTTCTTCAAGTTCATGTTCAAAGGCATCGTGAGCTACTCCCCTAGCTACGTCGCCAAACATCTGTATAAACCTTCTGTAAGAATCCCATGCAAAACGTGGATTGTTGGTAAGCTTCGCCAGGCCTTCAACCGATTTATCATTAAGGCCAAGGTTTAATATCGTATCCATCATCCCCGGCATCGATACCGCGGCACCGCTTCTGACAGACACTAAAAGCGGGTCATCTATATCCCCAAACTTCTTATTTGTTGCCTTCTCCAGTTTTTTAAGGTTTTCTTCAATCTTGGCCTTTAATCCTGAAGGATATTTTCTATTCTTATCGTAATAAATCTTACATACTTCGGCGGTAATCGTAAAACCGGCAGGAACCGGTATGCCGATACTGCTCATCTCAGCAAGATTCGCGCCCTTGCCCCCTAAAAGGTTTTTCATTGCCGCGCTTCCCTCTGCCTTGCCTTTTCCAAAGAAGTATACATATTTAGCCATCACAAACCTCCTTTATTGATCAACTTGTCTTTATTGTTTTTAGCTTATCTTTTATCGCTCCCAAGATACTATCAATGGCTATCCTTTCCTGAACCATTGTATCGCGCTGACGCAGAGTAACCTTTTTATCGCTAAGGCTATCAACGTCAACCGTTATGCAAAACGGCGTACCAATCTCGTCCTGCCTGCGGTAAAGTTTTCCTATGGCGGCTGTATCATCATATAAAGACGATACTTCATTTTTTACACCATAAAAAACTTTTCTTGCAAGTTCAACTAGTCCTGAATTATTCTTAAGAAGAGGAAAGACTGCTGCCTGGTAGGGAGAAATATCCGGTTTAAGTTTAAGGACAACCCTCTTTTTTCCCCTCACATTCTCCTCTGTGTAAGCATCGCATATAAGAGCGAAAAAAGTTCTGTCTACCCCGCTCGATGGTTCTATGACATAAGGAAAGTAGCGTGTTTTTGTATCTTCGTCAAAATAGGTTAAATCTCTCTTGCTTACCTGGGCGTGCCTGCGCAGGTCGTAATCCGTCCTATTAGCTATGCCTTCCAGCTCGCTCCAGCCAAAAGGAAAATTATATTCTATATCAGTACATGCTCTTGCGTAATGAGCAAGTTCATCTTGAGAATGCCGGCGCTTTCTTAAGTTATTGCTCTTTATACCCAACGTATCTGTATAAAAAGAATATCTATCACTAACCCATAATTCGTAAAGCTTATCGGCATCGGAAGGTTTGACAAAATACTCTATCTCCATTTGGTCAAATTCTTTCATACGGAATATAAAATTTCCTGTCGTAACCTCATTCCTGAAAGCCTTGCCTATCTGAGCAATACCGAAAGGAAGCTTTTTATGCGTAACGTTTACAACATTGGCAAAATTAGCAAATATACCCTGAGCGGTCTCAGGACGAAGATACGCTTCCTGAGGGTTATCTTCTGAAGCGCTCACATTTGTCTTAAGCATAAGATTAAACTTCTTAGGCTTATTGTCTGTAATATTAATATCAGCTTTGCACTCAGGACACAAATAGCGGCCATCTGATATTTTATCAATCTTATCTATACGAAACCTCTTTTTGCAATTCGGGCATTCCACCAAATAATCAGCAAAACCTTCAAGGTGTCCTGATGCCACAAAAACATCCCTGTGCATTATAATTGCGCTATCCAGACCTACTATATCTTCACGCCTTGTAACATATTTGTCCCACCATATATCTTTTATCTTCTTCTTTATTCTTGCGCCAAGAGGGCCATAATCCCATATGCTGGAAAGGCCCCCGTATATCTCAGAGCCGCCGAATATAAAACCCCTGCGTCTGCATAAAGATACTATTTGTGAAAGTTTATTTTTATCCATGAAATTAGGAAAATATTATACTCCTAAATGCCCAAAAATCAACAATTTGTTCTGGCTTTGTAGTTACAATATAGAAATGTTAACCGGGAAAATGCTGTACCCTAAGGACAGGCTTCGCACTTGAGAGCGCAAGATGCTCATAATGCCCGGCAGCTTAAATGGTTGCATTAAACAGCGGTTGTACTAAAGAGTACACAGCATTTTCCCCTTAGGTAACCCCGGCCTTTCCATATTTTCCGGTGGAAAATATGGGGCCGGCCCTATACCCTAACGGGCACAAGCACCCTTGCGGGCACAGGCGGGCAAATAATGCTAACCGCATTATTTGGGTTAAGCAGAAACTGTACTAAAAAGTGCACAGCATTTTTCCGGTTAAAAGAACAGGTTGAAAACCTTTACCAGCAGATTTATTATGACTTTAACATCCGCCGCTTTAACGATAAATTGCAGGAAATACACAGAATAAACCTCTCTTATGAAACAGTAAGGCAGATATTAATACCCGAACGTATTCATACTCCTAAAAAGAAAAAACTCATTCACCGCCGCAGAAGACGCATGCCCAGAGCCGGCCTGCTGGTCCAAATGGATTCATCCGAACATGGCGCTGTTGCATAATAACAACATCGCCATAATAGAAAATATGATTAGTTCATAAATGTATCGTTATCGAATAATTTTATCCAGTGGCGAATATTCGTATTTCCAAAAGCTCCTCCTCTTTGAATAATAGGCAGATTCATCAATAAAACTATCTGCCACTTCGCCCATGCATCATCAGGATTATTTCCTAAATATTTCTCAAGATTTTGAATTACAGTCCGCCGCTTATTAATATAATCTTTATTCGGAATAACAGACCAATTTGACATACCATTATTAAAAAGCTGCTTAAGTGTACGCCACTGCTCAAATATTCGGTAAAGCCGGAAAGAGTAGGCGCCGCTTTCAATAAATTTATTCAACAAAGCTATGCTTGCGTTTGTAGTTAACCCTTTTTCAATTTCACTATTTTTCATTTCACAGCAATCAACCATTCTCGAAATTATGCTTCCCTCGAAAATAGAACCCTTATACCTGCTTAGCATGCCTTCCAATTGACCGTAAGCTTCTTTGTATCTTCTTTCATTCATCGCTTGGAGGATCTGGCCAAATATTATTTTATCATTAGCAGATAGAAAATCTTTTTCCAAATTTCTTATATCAAAATCTCCTGGCAATTCAGGCAGATTAAGATTACCATCGATAAATTCCTTGAGGTTCCTGCTATAAATTTCAATCCCGGTCCAAAATAAATTAAAATCTTCTTTTATCCTTTCATCTGACTTTCCTTCAATACCGCTGTAAACAGCTTTTAACTTCTCAATAACATCGTCAAATTCTGTCTTAAGATTGTATATTTCTTTCGGAAAATCAATTTCCCTCAAAATACCTTCTATCTTATTTAAATCTTTTATAGCCTGCTGCGCGGATTTTATCTGCCCGGATTTATCCATTGATTTTCTCAAAGAAAGATTCATATCATCTTCGACTGCTAAAACTCTTAATTTAGCAATCTCCAAATTAAATATTCCTTTTTCGATTTCGCTAAAATCGACGGCAGAAACGCCTTCCACCAATGAAAAGTATATAATAATGCTAAAAATCGCAAGGAATCCGGAAATATTTTTCTCGACTAATATTTTCATTGTAAATACTACGACCTAACAAGGATGACATTTTGTTAGCTGACAAACAATAACTTTTTGCGATATGCTTATTTATATGTATACACTATGTCGCCTATTTTTATAGAGGATATGACTCTGGCGCTTCCTTTAGCGATACAGGCAAGGCCCGAGGTAACTTTCGTTACTTTCAAAATAGCCTTTTTCTCTTTAGAAACTGTTACTAAGCCTGTTTTGGGATCCTTAAAAGAACTTTCTCCTTTCCATACAATTAGCTTATCACCGGGCTTTATACCATAAGCCGAACCTAAGTTTACAACAACATCTTTTCCTGAAACGATTTTTATTATTTGCCCTGTCTGCGGAAACTTATAATTTAAATCTTTATTAAACTTTCTGATAGAGTTCTCTACTGCCTGAGACACCGCCGAGGCATATTCTTTATGGAGGCTCTTAAAGGCGCCGATAATCTCGATTATTCCGTTAACAGCCCGCCGGTTTAGAAATGCTTTGTCAAACAATGCTTTATCCCTATAAATTTCCTCGCCGCTTCTTATTACGCGCCGGCTCTTTTGTGTATCTGCATAAACAACCATACCGCTGTTTACATCAATAAATTTAAGGGCAACATTGCTTACAGCATATGATTCTTCCCAAACACGGCCGTAGAATTTACCGCTTTCATATTCATGAGACTGCTCTTTTACTGCCGGGTTTGAAACAGAAGCAATAACATTCCCAAAAGCCAGATAATCGGCGCCAAGAAGTTTCCCTAATTCATTCATACGCTCAACATTATCAAAGTCGTTAAAGCGGCGCTCTGCTATTACTGATTTAATCTTCCTGCGCTCCACTAAATTAAAATGGCCCATAAGATATTTTTCCAGTTTTGGCAAAGCCACAGCCTGCATACCCTTTATAGGCGAACCCTTATCTGAAAACCCGATAATCGCAACGGTTTTCTTAAACTTTTTGACAGCCTCTAACTCCTGGCTTGTCGGCTGAACGACAGGAACGGACGCGCAGCCGGAAATAAAAAAAGTCAATACTGCCAGACCAATTGTATTCAATAATAGTCTTTTCAAAATTCTGCCCTCCCTTTAGAAATCATACTTTACTTTTAGCCGCCCCCTGACAGGAAGGACGACGCAGACATTTTATATTCTCCAAAGATATAAACAGGAAAAGGAATAGAAAAAGAATCTGTAATACTGAAAAGGCTCCTGCCGCGATAGTAGCAATTATTAGCCCTAAAGATAACAAAACAAGAATCAAACTCTGGATAAAATTAAAATACAGAGCCCACCGTTTAAGTTTAAACAAAGCTACAGCGACAATAATCTTAACAATCAGGAATAACCCTATAGAAGGAATAATATAAGAGCTCACAAAATTAAATAATTTTGAGGAGTCTCCCGTGAATACAATTCCGGCGAAGAAAGATAACGGAATTAAAAGAAACAAGCCTGCAAGTTCTATAATCTGCCATATCTTTAAAAATGCCGGGATATTCGGTTTTTCAATTAGATTATTAGAAGAACCCACTTAAATCCCTTATTTATTTACATCAGTTGGATCACCCTCATTAACATAAATAAACTTTTTCTTTTTCATTAACTTCACAGTTCCCAAAACTGCCAAGGAGACAGATACTGCCGGGATCAATAAACCATTGACAATCAATAATACCTCTAACGTTGGCTGACTTTCGTTAAAGAAAAAATATATTATCCCAAAAAAAACAATCTCGCACAAAATATAACAAATTATCAACAAACCCAGAAAGATAACAGCCGCTTTTAAAAGCTTGAGGATAATCACTTCTTTAACTTCTCCCCATACCTTCTTTTATATTACACTTAACCCAAATAATGCGGTTAGCATTATTTGCCCGCCTGTGCCCGCAAGGGTATAAGGGTAAAAGGCCGGGGTTACCTAGGGAGAAAATGCTGTGTACTCTTTAGTACAACCTCTGTTTAATGCAACCATTTAGGCTGCCGGGCGTTATGAGCATCTCGCGATCTCAAGCGCGAAGCCTGCCCGCCGTAGTCCGAAGGACAAAGGAGGTGCCTGCCCTTAGGGTACAGCATTTTCCCGGTCAATAATCATCAATCTTTATCCCAGGTAATACCTTCCCTCCAACTTTGTCCCTCCTGATAATATTTCCTGAACAGAGATATTGTTTTATCTTTGGATAAAATATCATGCGCGGTAAAATGGCCTTTTTCATCTTGATACTCAACAGTATATCCCTTATCTGAAAATGCCGCCTGCAGGTAATTATTTCCGTCATTTAATATGATATAGAAATTATCATCGTTAAGCTCGTTGAACATCTCCTCAAATCTTTCTTCAGAGACATTATCAAAGGTATCCCCGCTGGCCATCTCTACCCTGAAAGCCCTCTGCGATTGCTTTTGTGATTTTTTTTTCAGCAGGCGCGTTAGCCGCAGAAATTACTTTGCTCAACTGGTTAAATTCTTCTTTGGCCATGCTGGAAATACCATTACCAAATATAGTCCAGCCAGTATCATTTAAATTTGATAAAAGAACTACATTAATTTTATCCTTGCCAGGCACATCGGCAAAATATGCTGTTGCCATAACAACATTCGCACCCATCATGTTTTTAGTTTCATAACGGACTTCTCTGATTTTCCCATCCCAATTATCAACCGCCTTTAGGTCTTTCTTTAAGGACTCATCTTTAAAATAATCTTCTGAAATAGACATTTTCAAAATCGCAGACGCGTGCTTTTTAAGCAGCTCCGCATCCCTGCTTTTGTAGGCATTCAAAACATCTTTAGCTACATCCTCAACCTGAGCGAATGCGGAAATACTAAAACTCAACAATACAGCAACAACTAATAATACTTTTTTCATTACACACCTCCATTTCCCTTTTTACAAAGAATTCTCTATTATGCTAAGATTATGCTGCGATGCTTCGGAAATATTTTTTATTTTTCGGTAATATTCCGCAGCCCTTCTCAACGACTCCTTCTTTTCTTCTCCCGTCTGATGCCCTGATAAAATGATATAAGCATGCGCGGCATAACGCAGATTTTCATCTGAGGGGTCAAGGCTGGCGGCCTTTTCAGCCATATCTCTGCCTGCAGAATCATCTTTTCCCTGCCAGGCAATAACAGCAAGATTGCGGTAAGCAAGAGCATATTTTGGATTTAAAGCAATTGCTTTATTCAACGCCTCTTTTGCCTTTTTATATTGCTTTAATCTAAAAAACGAAACGCCGTAATCATTCCAAATAACTTCATTATCAGGAAGACATCTAACCGCCTTAGAATACATATCATTGGCATCCTGATATTTTGAGCTCAAAAGATACTGATATGCCTGTTTAGCCAAATCTATGCATTTAGAATTTCCGCCTGTTCCATAACGACTGCTTGGAATGCGGTTATTCCGGAGATTTTCAGTTTTACCGTCGCGAATAGTTAGTTTATATTGTTTCGTACATACCCTTTTAAACCCCGGTTCCTGTTCAAAACTTAAAATATATTCTCCCGCCTTTTTGATATTAACCTCACAAGGAAGAAAAATGCTGTCAAAAACAACTGTTTTCCCTCCGGAAGACAATATCTTTCCTTTGACAGGAATATTCACTCCTTCAGGCTTTACGAAATCAAAGAAAATCCTGCCGGCATTATTGACTTTAAAGCGATAATTGTCTATATCAAACCTCGGCAGTAAAAGCCCTTTAATTGTTTTATTTAACTCTATATACGGAGCTTGCCGCGGCGTATCGTTAGGCTCATATACATCTTCATCCGCGCTGATAAATCCTGTCTGGAGCATGACCGGAGGATCAATCAAATATCCATGGCCTTCGCTTACCGCGTTTAAAGAGACCAACTTTTCGTGGTCTATCCTAACAGCCGAAGGCAGCTCCGTATGCCGGCCATAAACATTGCCCTTTTCATCGTAACGGTTAAAATTGACATCAAAGGGAACATCCCTATCATGATCCAGCACAACATAACCGGGCGAATCACTTGTTATTAAATAAAAATCCTCGTCATTCATAGAATAAGCTACCGGAATCGATTTTCCCGCGGCGAGATTATACGCGGTTTTCTTTGTATCGTTAGGCTCACCCACATCCTGAGCTTTATGGAAACGCAGCGTGAACCTATAACGCGTAAGGCTCCAACTATTCTCCTGCGCGCTGAAATCAATATAATATTTTCCCGGCTCCAGCCTATTCGCCGAGGGGATATAATAAGAACCTATCGATTCT
>Ga0164318_10006541_pt1 | contig 11277 bp, 10 predicted proteins | sample GuaBasSedimGuay9_FD_113734 | JGI IMG/M metagenome (GOLD analysis project Ga0164318, IMG submission 113734) | Subseafloor sediment microbial communities from Guaymas Basin, Gulf of California, Mexico - Guay9, Core 4571-4, 0-3 cm | ecosystem: Environmental > Aquatic > Marine > Hydrothermal vents... | reverse complement strand
TATAAAATGAACTATAGTAGTCCGGCTCATCTAAGTCGTCAGTTTAAACAAGTTTGTGGTCTTTCTCCCAAAGAATATAAAAATCAAATGGGCAATCAGCGGAAGCCGTTAGATCAGATTTAGTATTAATCAAAAAACTCTTGATATACTTAGTTTATGACCGACATTGAAGAATTATTTATCGAATCCTTGAAAGATCTTAGGGCAAAGATTGAAGATCCCAAAAAATATAATAACCTAAAGGCTTCTGGAGTTTTGCGATTGCTTCTTATGGATGATAATCCTTTATTACATCAAGCTAATAGACTTCATAGAATTCCAATTAATTTTGTTACTCGAAAAACAAGGACTATTAAACCTTTCCCAGGGTTGCTCTTTTCCGAAGGAATTGTTCCGGTGGAAAATGAAAATCTAAAAGATTTGGAAACATTGAAATTAGACCATTTTTTAGAGAAAGTTTGTTTAATATATCACACAAATGTTTATACTGTCAAAGATATTATCAAAATAAATGCTCACATAAAAGGAGGGGTACACGCCGGCAAACCAAAAGATTTAATAGAGAAAGAAGCTCTTAATTTAAGTGCATACGGACCGAGTGTGGGATATAAAGAAGGTGCTCCTATGGATATGGTTGTTTCTTTGATTTATCCAATTTCTAAAATTGTAACGAAATCGCTTGAAACATTAGAAAACAAAATAATAGAAAAATATAAATAACTACTCACTACAAAGAATTGAGTCAAAACCCAATAAGTACCATCGGTACTAAAGCTTGGTAAAAAAGAACATCTCTAAACCCCTCTCGTCCCGTATGGGACGAAACGATATTGTGTAGCATTTATTACCTTGCTTTTATCCCTACGGGATATAAAAAGCTTTCAGTATTCCGTGTTCGTTTTCACAAGTAAAGTAGTCCAAGATATTCTTGCTCGGACTAATCGGGAGATTAAGTTTATTCCCTCAAATTTCTGAAAATCTGATAACTTTTATGTGAAAAGGTGCTCGTTTGTAACGGAGAACCAGTGCTATTTTTGTTGAAAAAATAAAGCTATGAAAACTTACACCTTTTTTGTTGAAAATCTAAAGTGCGGAGGCTGTGTTAAAACTATCAGCAAAGCGATAAATAAATTCTCCAGTGTTCAGAACCTTAGTGTTGATGCTGAGAATTCTAAAATCACTGTTGAATTGGATGGTGTTGATAATCAGTTGGAGCATATAAAACGGGCACTATTTAAAATAGGCTACCCTGAAATGGGATCTTCAAACAATATGTTTACGGAGGCGAAATCGTATGTTAGTTGTGCCATCGGACGAATGGGTATTTAAATTGCTGAATATTAATTTTTGGTTTTTTTGTCAGCTTATATTAGTCTTAGTAAAATAGATTAGCCTATACATATAAAATCTTTGGTTTATCAGGCTAATTTCTGAAAATGATTTATATTAATTCTAAACTAAGCTTGATTTAGCAATATTATGTAAAAATCAATCTTATTCATGCATAATATTTTTTTGCTTTTGACTACATTTGTGTCCGATTTACTTAAAAACAAAAAAAAACCTAAATATTTTATTATGGCATACGATATTGATATGATTAAGGGCGTTTATGCCCGTATGGCAGAGCGCGTTGATGCTGCTCGTAAGTTGGTTGGAAAACCTCTAACTTATACGGAAAAGATACTTTATTCTCACCTCGATGAGGGTATTCCAACAATAAAGCATAAACGTGGAGAATCTTATGTAGATTTTAATCCCGATCGTGTGGCAATGCAAGATGCAACGGCTCAAATGGCTCTTTTGCAGTTTATGCAAGCCGGAAAAGCAAAAGTTGCAGTTCCATCAACCGTTCATTGCGATCATCTTATTCAAGCAAAAATTGGTGCTAACGAAGATTTGGCTACCGCCGAAGTAACCAATAAAGAAGTTTATGATTTTTTAGGATCTGTATCGAATAAATATGGTATTGGATTTTGGAAGCCGGGAGCTGGTATTATTCATCAAATTGTATTAGAAAATTATGCTTTCCCCGGTGGAATGATGATAGGTACCGATTCTCATACTGTTAATGCAGGAGGTTTAGGAATGGTTGCTATTGGTGTTGGTGGTGCCGATGCTGTTGATGTTATGGCTGGTATTCCTTGGGAACTAAAATTCCCAAAATTGATTGGTGTTAAATTAACCGGTAAACTAAGTGGTTGGGTTGCTCCTAAAGATGTTATATTAAAAGTGGCCGGTATCCTGACTGTAAAAGGTGGAACAGGTGCAATAGTTGAGTATTTTGGCGATGGTGCCGATGCTATTTCTTGTACAGGAAAAGGAACTATTTGTAATATGGGTGCTGAAGTAGGAGCTACTACATCTATTTTTGCTTATGGTAAAAATATGGCAGAATATCTTCGCGCTACCGACCGTGCAGATATTGCAGATGAAGCTGATAAAATGACTGCTTACCTCAGAGCTGATGACGAAGTTTACGCTAATCCTGAAAAATATTACGATGAAATAGTAGAAATTAATTTAAATGAATTAGAACCTCATTTGAATGGCCCGTTTACTCCCGATAATGCAACTCCTATTTCTGAATTTGCAAAAGCCGTTAAGGAAAATGATTGGCCAACAAAAATGGAAGTAGGTTTGATAGGTTCTTGTACTAACTCTTCTTACGAGGATATTAGTCGTGCAGCTTCTATTGCTAAGCAGGCATCGGATAAAAATCTTGAGGTAAAAGCCGATTTTCGTATTACTCCCGGTTCGGAGCAAGTTCGTTATACCGTTGAACGTGATGGTTTAGTTTCGATATTTGAAAATATTGGCGGTGTGGTTTTAGCTAATGCTTGTGGCCCTTGTATTGGTCAATGGGCTCGCGAAGGAGCTGAGAAAGAAGAGAAAAATGCTATCATCCATTCATTCAATAGGAATTTTTCTAAACGTGCCGATGGTAATCCAAATACCTATGCTTTTGTAGCTTCTCCTGAATTAGTAACGGCTATGACTATTTCAGGTAGTATGCTTTTTAACCCTCTAAAAGATAAGCTTATCAATAAAGATGGTGTTGAAGTGATGTTGGATGAGCCAACAGGCGATGCATTGCCAAAAAATGGTTATGCTGTTGAAGATAACGGATTTGTTGCTCCTGCTGAAGATGGAAGTAAAGTCGAAGTAGTTGTTAGTCCTAGTTCAGAGCGTTTACAAATTTTAACTCCTTTTAAAGCCTGGGATGGTAAAGATTATAAAGGAATGCATTTGCTGATTAAAGCTAAAGGAAAATGTACTACCGACCATATTTCGATGGCAGGTCCTTGGTTGCGCTATCGCGGACATTTAGATAATATTTCAAACAATATGCTAATTGGTGCTGTTAATTATTTTGGTGAAATGACTAACGAAGTTGTTAATCAATTGAATGGCGAAAAAGGAGAAGTTCCTGCAGTAGCTCGTGCTTATAAAGAAGCAGGAATGGGTTCTATTGTTGTTGGCGATGAAAACTATGGCGAAGGATCAAGTCGTGAGCATGCCGCTATGGAGCCTCGTAATTTAGGTGTAAAAGTAGTTTTGGTGCGTTCTTTTGCTCGTATCCACGAAACTAACCTTAAAAAGCAGGGTATGTTGGCTATTACTTTTGACAATAGAGCTGATTATGATTTGATACTCGAAGATGATAAAATTGATGTTATTGGTTTAACTGAATTTGCTCCCGGAAAGCAACTTACTGTTGTTTTAAATCATGCCGATGGCTCTAAAGATGAAATCTTAGTTAATCATACTTATAATCAAAATCAAATAGACTGGTTTAGAGCCGGTAGTGCATTGAATTTGATTAAGCAGCAAAACGCTTAAAGATAGAAGGGATGGTTTATTGAATGATAAACTATCCCTTTCATTTTTTTGTTGTTTAAAAGCATTCTAAATTAGTAATTAAGATACGGATTACTTTAATGTTTAGTAAATTCGCGATTTAAACCATAATCATATTCATGGCTAAAGTTGTAACCTTATCAGAAGCATCCTCTCTGGCTATTCATGCCGTTGTTTTAATAGCCGGTTCCGAGAAACTAGTAAACGTAAATAAAATTGCTGAGGCTACAGCATCTAGTAAGAATCATTTAGCAAAAGTAATGCAACGTTTGGTGAAAAGTAGTTTGGTTAGCTCAACTCGTGGTCCTGCGGGTGGTTTTGTCTTGAAAAAGCCGGCTGATGAAATTACTCTTTATGATATTTATTTTGCTATTGAAGGTCCTATAGAATTGCAAGATTGTCCGCTGGATCGTCCTATTTGTCCTTTTGATAAATGCATAATGGGTGGTATTATTCATAAACTCACCAACGATTTCAAAAAGTATTTGATGACCGAAAAAGTGGCAAATTTCATTTAAACGAAAAAAGTTGTTTGTCTACAAGGTTTTTAGTTAAATGTTAGTATCCTTCCTTAGAAGTATAAGGAATTGGAGTGTGGTAAATTCGTAAGAATTAGATTTAGTCTTTAGAGTTGTTCATTGTAACTTCATTTGTAAAAAAAGGATTTGTTTAAGAGTTTAGCCTATTTCCTCGTCCAACTTCAATGGTCACAATCATTTGTTAACTCATTTAAAATTGCGTATTTGTATTTCTTTTAGGACCGTGCTTTCCTATTGAATTCTGGCACCTACTGTTCCTTTACCAGAAACCGATTTAAGTCCACAAAAGAACCTTATATCAATTTTTTGATTAGCAAATTTGTTACTTTAAAAGTTAAAACAGCTCTTAAATTGTTAGTTCTTTCATTTTGTTGTGCTCCAAGTTATAGATGCATACCTAACAATGCTTTTGCTTTCTTAGCAAATTCTTGCCCATCGGCATTATCAGGAAATACTACAGTAAGATGAGGCATATCCACAAAGTCGGAATACACATCCAGTTTGTATTCGAAATGATTTGTGGTTTGTGAAGTTGAACTTGAAGTGCCTTGGTAAGTGGCAAAACTATTGGTCCAGGCAATGGCAGTTCCGGAATGACTGGTTTCTGTTAGTGTTGTGGAACCGATATTAACCTGGGTTAGTTCAATATTTTTTATGTTGTTTACATGATATCCTACCCATCCACCTTCGTTGGTATTCACAAACATGCAAAAGTTCTCATTAAAAATAAAGCAACTTGCATTGCCAAATTTGTAGGAGTAAGCCCCAAAATGATTCCTTAGCACATCTGTAACTTTAGTATTATATTCATCGCGCCCCTTAAGATATCTGTTTTGAGTAATGGCTACAACCGATTTTTGATAGATTTTGTAAACAATATAAAATGGCAACATTGCTATTGCAAAAGCAATAGCCGACCATATTATTTGCCAAAAACCGGGTTTGTCGAAAAAATAAATTAAGGCCATTAGTCCTGAAAAGCTGTAACCTACGTATTTAATCCATTTTGCTATTTTTACATTGTTTTGCCATTGGTTAATTAATGTTTGTCCCTTACTAGTTTCCTGAAAAGGAGTAAGGTTGAAACTGTCTTTTATATTTTGCCAATTTGGTAAAGAAAATTGTATATCTTCTGGTATTATTAGTTTTTCTTCCATGCTAGTATTATTTATATTAAAAGAGACTGCCGTTTTTCAACAGTCTCTTTATTTAATTTGTTAATCTCCTTCCTGATAAGTATATGGAATTGGAATATGATAAATTCTTAAAAATTGAATAGATTCTGAAGGGTCTTTTATCTGGAACTTCATTTGTAATACATGATTTAGTCCTGTTTCTAAACTATAGCCTTGGCCAACTTCTATGATTACTTTCATTTTTTCGCCAGCTTGAAATTGCGTATTTGTTTTTCGGTTTGGATTGTACTTTTCCCACTGAATGCTGGTTCGTGCAGTTCCTGCGCCTGAAATTTTTTCAAATTTACCATCAAAGAAGCTTATATCGATCTCTTGATTACCTAAATTCGTAACTTCAAAAGTTAAAACTGGTCTTAAATTGCCAGTTCTTTCGGTTTGATGTGCTTCCAGCAGTTTCCATTTCAGATTTCCTAATAGTTGAATTGCATTAAAAGCGGGAAGAATTTTAGATGTTTTTACGGCTTCTCTAATTTTTTTAGGGTCATTCTTTAGAGTATTAATTTCATCAGCGACTGCTAGTACATATTCTTTATACTTTTTTTTGGAAAGTTTTCCAACGGCTTCTGACCAGCCTTCTTTAGAAGCATAAGAACGATTGGCCACTTTTAAAACTAATTGAGACTCATTGAATGTAAAATACAGCGTGGCTCTATTTTTTATTGCCACGGTAGTCCACGTAATCCAATCGGAAAGTAGGTAGCCTTTTTCAGCATCAAATTTACCCACAGAAAAACCTTTATTTAAAAGTGCTTTTTCTGCTATCTGATACGCATTTTCTTGGCTTAATCCATTGATTGTAATTTCAGGATCGCTACCGAAAACTTGTGCTTTGGTAATTTGTATGAAGAAAAGGAATACTAATGTTATAAGAAAAAGTGATCGTTTCATTGTGTTAAAGTTTTAAAATCATATACCATTTTCCTTCAATCAATTTTAAATCGGCTTTTTCGTTTGAAGTTTTCCCACTATCATACTCAATAGTATATTTCACTTTGCAAGAGTTTCCATCATCAGATATATTTTCTTCGTTGATGGTAATGGTTGTGATTTTTCCGTTTTTTTCTTGCTCTTGCGCTGCTATGCCAATCATGCCTTCCATTTTCTTTTTTTCTTCATCAGTAAGCAACTCGCCATTGGCAGATGCATACATATTTGCAATTTTTGCATAGTCTTGGCTTTCTAAGTATTTGTATGATTTTTTGACTATATCACCCGGAGTTGAACTGGATGATCCTCCACAGGAAGTAAGACTTAGGCTTGTAACAAGCAAGGCTAACATTAATAAATACAATTTTTTCATGATCATTGATTTTTAGTAAATAATTTATTGAATTATAATCCTTTTTAAGGATTTGCTTTTTTGTAATGTGCTCGGCATAAGAATGTTATGCTTTTTGAATATGAGATTTATAGTTGTTTCGCGCATATCGCCTAAAGGAATGTCTGCTCTCTGAAAGGCTTTGAGTATAAGTTCTGTACAATACATTTCGTTATTGGTTTGTAGGTTGTAGTTATTGTCAAATACAATTTTATTTTGATAAAAGTATAGCGCTTGCTGGGCTAGTTTAAGTTTCTTATTTGACTCTATCTGTGGCCTGTAAACCGCAAAGTTTGATGCGTTTTTAGGAGATAGAAAGTTTTTTAAAGTTTCTTTTTTTACATATTCTTTTTCTTTGGTTTTGTAAGGGACAGCGTGTATAACGTTGGCTTGGTTGTTTTGGAAATATACCATACCAACATGAGAAAACTCTTTTTGCTGGTCGTATAGTAAAACGGCTCTGCTTTCTACAGAATGTCCTCTCCTAAAAATAATATCTCCATTGTGTAATTGTGATGCGATTGCTTGGTAATCAATAGCGTTTTTTTTAGTTGTTATTGCTACTATGATCATAGATAAAGAAACAATAAGTATAGTAAAAAATAAAAGGATTAATATTTTCTGTTTAAGCGTTTGAGGAATCATACCTACAAAGTTTAAACATGTTTTGTCTGGTTTTAGAGCAAAGTTGTCTGCTTTTCTAAAACAGGACATGTTAAAATGAGCTTATTGAGGATTAGTTGATTCAGAATAGTGTAATAAATAATCGCTGGGTGTTAATCCGGTTTGGTTTTTAAAGGCAATATAAAATGCTGAGCGTGATTGATAGCCAACTTCTTTAGCAATCCCTTCAATACTGTAGTTCGTATTTATATTGTTAATGAGTAGTTGACTTGCTTCATTAATGCGATATTGGTTTAACAAAGTTTTAAAATGCATATTAAATTTTGTGTTAATAATTGTGGATAAGTAGGTTGTATTTGTGTGTAATTCATCTGCTAGTTGAGAAATGTTTAAATTACTTTGCTTGTATATTTTTTGTTTATCGAAAAGAAGTTTTAGTTGTTGATAGATTCTGTCTTCGTTTTTGATTCCATTGATGTTTTTATTCTCGTTTAACTTAGCTTCAATGTGAGCGTATTTGTTTTGTATCTTTTGAATTTCTATATCTCTGTTTATGAGTTTTTTGTATGCCTCTTTTAGTTTTTTGTATTGTTTTTTACTATGGAAATAAAAAAATATGAGTAAGAGGATAAGGGCTATAGAAGCCCAAATCAGAATTTTTTGCCTAAGAGCTTCTTCAGCAGCTAATTCATTGGTAACTTCTAAACGGGAAATCCGTTCTTTTTGAAATTGGTAATCGAAAGCCGCTCTGGTTTCGTTTAAATTATGTGCGTTTGACTGATGGTAAATAGTTTGTAATTGAGAATATGCTTTGTACAAATAGGACAGTGCTCTTGGGTAATCATTAATAAGTAAGGCTACTTCATACATATAATAGTAAAAACCCGGCGATGTATTTGGGTTTCCATATTTTTCTCTGTAGTATTCCGATTTGTCTAGATAAAAAGTGGCCGAGTCAACCTGTTGTTTTTTGCCGTAATACCATGCTTTTACTCGATAGGCATTTCCTAAATTTTTATAGATGTTGTTTTTAAGGTTATAATTTATGATTAAAGTAGCGTTTTTAAAAGCAGCTTCTAAACTATCTGATAATGTATAACTGAGTTGTTGAAAAATAAGAGTACTTAAGCTCATAGGGTTTATTTCTTTTCCCGAAAATTCAAGTGATTTTTTGTATAGGTTTATTGCCTTTGTCTGATTGCCCATTCTATAGGCTTCTCGACCTTTTGTAAATAAAATTTTAGCGATATTTATTGAGTCTTCTGATTGATAGGCAATGTTCGATGCTTGTTTTAAATAACATAATCTGGAGCTGTCGTTTGTATAGTAATACGTGTTGTTATACATATTAAGTAGTGCATCTACTTGTCCCGAAAAATTGTTTATTTTATTAAAAATTTGAAATGCTTTTTGCGCAAATTTCATCGATTCTTCATAGTGATGAAGGTTTAAGCAATTTGTTGAAATATTTAGTAATTTCTTTGCTTTTAAGACTATATCAAAATCGAATAATGCATTTTCAAGTTGTAGCTTTTCATATACAATAGCTTGCTCATAATCTGATTTGTCAATTGCTATTTGCTCTCCAAATGTTAATAGTTTTAAGACAATATCGGGATGTTTTAATGTTTTAAATGATTGCAGGGTTGTATCAAGTTCTGCATAACTCAATTTATGTTCTTTTAGTGTATAGCAGAGTTTTGTAAGCTTTAGGTGAAATAAGGCGTTTGTATAATCAGAGCTGTCTTTATATAAATATCTTTTGCTATTTTCATCTTGAAAAAGAATTTTTGCATTTTTGTTGTTACAAATATTTGATTTCAAAAGTTTAATCATTTTAGTTTCAAACTGATTGGCTTCTGTGGGGGTATAATTTTGAGCTTTACTTATTTGGAATAAAAGTAAAAGCAAACCTAATAATGGATAATATACTTTACTTCGGGGGTACATGCGTTAACTATTATCACAAATTTATAGAAATTTGTAAAATCCACAAGAAATTTTTACGAATACTTTTGCATTCTAAACCAATCCCGTCCTAAATAAAATTTACAAAAATATTTCTATTTGCTATCTACTTTTGTACAGTTTGCTAATTGTATTAGCGTACCAAGTAATATTATTTGTAATAACTTCTATTACTTGTTCATTTTTTTTATTCCAAATAGCCACTCTTCTGAGTTTTTTAGAGTATTTCTTTTTTGAATGCAACCCTGTTAGTTCAATAATTTCATCTTTCAATAAATTTTGATGTTTATTTTCTGGAAGTTTTTTTTAACAGACCGAAATTTAATGTTTTCTTTATGTCTAACAACGAAAAATACACCTATGCTGTCCCAAACATTCAGTAATGAAAAATCATTGTAAAATATATCAGCAACAATAATGCTTCCTTTTAATAATGGGATTTCGTATGCTCCTTTATTATCGGCAGTTTTATCAGCTGTAATTTTTAATCGTTTAGGGCGGGATTGAGCAATAATCAGTCTGGTAAATCTGCGAAATCAGCGGGACTTTTTATTTTATCTTTCCGGTTTAACCGAGATTAAAACAGCCAAATGGTCTGAAATAGGTTTTCCGCTTTTAAGTTTGTCGTTTAAATGTTGATAGGAGAGGACTACTAGTTTTTTAGTAAAGAAATAGTCTATCTTTTTATCAGAAACAGCTGTAAAACCATTAAAAGTACCAGCAGGACCTCTATTCTTTTCTATCGAAATTAGTTGTGCATCCTCTAGTTGTTGACTTAACTCAAGAATTGGCTTTTCGTTTGGACTAAGATTAAAATCGCCCATTAGCACAACAGGATAGTCCTGCGTATTTAGCTGATGGATTTTATTTAAAATGAGTTGAGCGGAGTTTTCTCTAGCAACTTCTCCTATATGGTCGAAATGGGTATTGAAAATCCACATCTTTTCTTTTGTTATTTGGTTTTCAAAGAGGCCGTATGTGCAAATTCTTTTGAGAGCGGCATCCCATCCTATAGAAATTAATTCTGGTGTTTCAGAAAGCCAAAAGGTAGAGCTAACAATTAATTTATACTTTGTTGTGTCGTAAAAAAGAGCACTGTATTCCCCTTTTGTAAATCCATCTCTTCCTACTCCAACGTATTTATAGTCTACAAGACAACTGTCTATATATTTAACTTGATTGTAGAGTCCTTCTTGAATTCCTAAGATAGTTGGTTTATAATCATTTATCAGTTTTATCACGCCCGTTTTACGATTTTGCCAGTTGTTTTCAGTATCCCAAGTATTGTCGTATCTGATGTTGTAGGACATAAGTGCTGTTGTTTGACTTAATCCACTCATCGAAATTAGAAGAAATGTAATAAAAGTAAATAGTGGTTTTTTAAACTCAGACATTTTAATTTTTTCTATTTTTTTGATAAAGGTAGCATTTATTGAAAAAGCAGCGTGACACGTAAAGCAGCATCAAATAGATGATGCATTAGGGTGTAAAATGTAATATTTAAATGACTAAATGTAATGTAAACTTGACATAAAGAAATAAATACATTACATTTGTACTTTAATTACTAAAACAGATAGCTATGAAAACAAATTATTTATTGCCAAATAAATTTAAGAAGATAGGCTGGATAATCTTTGTCCCTTCATTAATAGTTGGGATTTTATGGCTAATCTTTAAGTTTGAACCTAATTTCCTCAATGTGAAAGTACTTAGTTTTTTTAATGATGAACTTTTTAAATCTTTAGAATTCATTGTAGTTGTGGAAAAC
>Ga0164318_10006540_pt1 | contig 11278 bp, 13 predicted proteins | sample GuaBasSedimGuay9_FD_113734 | JGI IMG/M metagenome (GOLD analysis project Ga0164318, IMG submission 113734) | Subseafloor sediment microbial communities from Guaymas Basin, Gulf of California, Mexico - Guay9, Core 4571-4, 0-3 cm | ecosystem: Environmental > Aquatic > Marine > Hydrothermal vents... | reverse complement strand
TATTATCTTACCACCCAGAAGATACTTAAAAATAAAAAAACAGAACTGGTTGTATGGCCTGAAAGTACTTATCCTGATTTAATAAAAGAGAAGATACTTAAAAAAATAAAAAGATTGAGCAAAAGGTATAGATGTGGAATCATCTTTGGTTCACTGATAAAGGAAAACGGTGATATTTTTAATTCAGCAATCTTTGTAAAAGGAGAAAAGATTGAACTATATAAAAAAATCCATCTTGTTCCTTATGGAGAGTTTGTCCCTGGAAGAAGGTTCAGAATAATCAGAAAAATATATTCAGAAGTTGGTGGAAATTTGCCTAATTTGAAACCGGGAAACAGATATTTAATTTTCAAATTCAAAAATTTCAAAATCTCTGCTCCTATATGTTTTGAAAATATTTTCCCCGACCTGATAAGGAAGTTTAATATGAAAGGAGCAAATCTTTTCATTGTTATAACAAACGATTCATGGTTTGGTAAATCTGCTGGGCCATACCAGCATTTTGCTCATAACATATTCAGGGCAGTAGAAACAGGGAAATATTTTGTCCAGGTCTCAACAACAGGAATAAGCGGAATTATCTCTCCAGAAGGTAGAATTGTTTCCTCTGTAGGGAATGGGAAAATTTTTGTAAGAGGGTTTATTCAAAAGAAAATACCATGCATAGAAGGGGAAACATTTTATTCAAAATATGGTAATATTCCTTTATTCATCCTTTCCACTGTTATTACAGGAGTTATTCTATGCAAAAGATAGAAAAACTTGAAGAGCAGATCGGTTATAAATTTAAGAATAAGGAACTTTTAATCAAGGCATTAACTCACCCTTCTTATTCAAATGAAGATTCCTGTGAAAGGCTTGAATTTCTTGGAGATATAATTCTTGATGCGATTGTGGGAATTTATCTTTTCAAAAAATATAAAGATAAAAATGAATCTTTTTTAACTGATTTGAAATCTGCTTATGTAAACAGAAATTTTCTGCATAAAATAGGAACTTCTCTCAATTTAAAAAAATATATAAGGTTTAAAGGGAGCAAAATACTTTATTTTGATAGATTTGTTGAATCTCTTATAGGAGCAATTTATATAGATGGTGGATGGAGGAAGGTTGAAAAATTTGTAAAAAATTTTATACTTAAAATCCCTCTTGAACCACTGAAAGATTATAAAACCATACTTTACAGATTTTCAATCCAGATTTCCAATTCCCCTCCAGTTTACCAGATAGTTAAAGAAAAGGGGCCTCAGCATAATAAAACATATGAAGTAAAAGTGAAAATTAAAGGGAAAAGGTATGTGGGAAGAGGGAAGGGGAGAACAAAAAGAGAAGCAGAGATGAACGCAGCAAAAGATATACTCCAAAAATTCAATATTATCACTTCCTGTAAATGAAATACTGTTCCAAAATAGCCGCTATATTCATCGTAACCCAGTATAAAAGCAATCCTGATGAAAAATTGTAAAATAGAAAGAGAAATAGAAGCGGTATAAAATATGCAAGACTTCTTTGTGAAGGGTCAGTAGGAGTGAATTTCTGCTGAATGTAGGATGTTATTGTCATAAGGATTGGTAAAATGTTAACTGGAAACTTCCCTATTCTGAAAATAGTATCTGGAAGGGATAGGTCTTTTATCCATAAAATAAATGGAGCGCCTCTTAAAAATATTGAATTTCTCAAAGAAATGAAAAATCCTATAAAGATAGGAATCTGTATCAGGAAAGGGATGCATCCTCCAAAAGGATTTATTTTATACTCACGATAAATATTCATGAGTTCCTTCTGTAACTGGTATGGATTATCTTTATATTTCTGCTGAATATCCTTCAAATATGGTCTCAACTTCTGTAACTGTTTCATTGAATAGAGACTGCTCTTTGTGAGCGGGAAAAATACTGCTCTTATAAGAAGTGTAAGGAGAATTATTGACCATCCCCAGTTTGGAATTACTTTATATATCTGCGAAAGGAGGAGAAATAAAAATCTTCCTATTGATACAAATAAACCTCTTCCAAAAATATCCTCTTTAATCTCTTTTGAAGCAATAAAATAGTCTGAAGGGCCTGCATAAAAAATCCCTTCTATCTTATAATCTTTTTCAATTCTCAAATCAGAATACTTTATACCAAATACAACATTTTCACCTTCCTTTACCACAAAACCATTCCCTTTCTCTTCCACCTGCAATAAAACCATTTTATACCTTGAAATACAACATATCAGTGAAGTATCTTCAAAATCAATTTTTTGATGAATCCTTTCTATCGCCTTTTTATAAACTCTCCCTTTTGATTTAACAAGAATAACAGGAACATCGTATCTGTTTCTCCTTAATCCAATATGGATTTTCCCGCCTATGATTGTGTAATCTTTTAACTTTAAAGATTTTTTCTTTTTATTGATGAAATTTATTGAAAATTTTAAAGAATATTTGCGTGGGGAAATTTTAAATCTTTTCTCCTCTTTTAAATATGGATATGGTCTTCCTTCAAGGATTATCTCTCCATCACTGTATCTGTAATCATATTTTACTTTCTTCCACCTGTTTATATCTTCACAGAAATCAAAAAGAGAAAGTGAATTCTCAAAGATGTAAAAATATTTTTCGTTTTCCCTCACATAATTTTTAAGACCAATCTCTTTTATCAATCCTCCACAGGCATCAATTTTACCGACAAAATATTCATTCTGGAACTGGAAAAGATTGGGTGAATATTCTAAGGAAAATTTATCTTTCCTTTCTTCCACAACTTTTTTCTCAACTGGATGGTAAACCTTTTTAACAGGATATTTTTTCCTGTAATAACTCCCATAAATAAGGATTATAAGAAGCGATAAAAGAAAAGCCAGAAGTAATCTGTGTTCTTCCTTCATTTTTCTATCCAGTTTTCAACAGGGTCATATCCTCCAGGATTAAATGGATGACACCTTCCCAACCTTCTCATTGCAATAATTATCCCTTTTACTCCCTTCCTTTTTATAACCTGGACTGCAAATTCTGAACAGGAAGGATAAAATCTGCAATTTCTCCCAAAAATTGGTGAAATAAAAATCTGGTATATCTTTATTATAAAAATTAAGAGTTTTGACATTTCAATTCCTCAAAAGCCTTATTCAGAGTATCAGAGATCTTCTCCCTTCCTGCTTCTTTTATTTCCCTTTTAAATACAAATAAAAAGTCACCTTTTTTAAAATTTTTCCTCACAAATTCCCTTATTATTCTTTTTATATAATTCCTCTTTACAGGCTTTATAACTTTTTTACTTGCAATAAATCCTATTTTAAAATATGGAGATTCCCTGAAGTAAAGAGTAAAATAGGGGAAATTGAGACATTTACCTTTTTCCATAAGTTCCCTTATCCTTGCTTTCATTAACCTGCCAATCTCTTCCTTCCTTTTCTCCTTCTTCTGTTTATAATCTTCCTTCCGCTCTTGGTTCTCATCCTGGCAAGGAATCCAATCTTCCTTTTCCTTTTTAATTTATGTGGCCGGTATGTGATTGACATTTCTTTCCCCCTAAATTACAGGTCAATATTATACTCCTTTAATAATTTTTCTTCAAGTCTGGAGGATTTCAATCTATGGAAGAATTTATAGTTTGTTAAATCCAAGTAAACTGGAGTAATTGAAACATAACCTTCTCTCACTGCTTCAACATCGCTTCCCTTTTCTCCTTCAATCTCTTTAAAATTCCCTTTAAGCCAGTAATAAGGTATCCCACGAGGGTCAATCCTTTTCTCATACCATTCTTCAAATCTTGCCTTGCTTTGATAAGTAATTTTAAATCCCTTTATCTTTTTATTTGGAATATTGATATTGAGGAAAGTATCCTGTGGAATTTTTATTCTTTTTATATTTTTAATTATTGAGATTGTTACTCTGGCAGCTAAATCAAAATCAAAATCTTTAAAATCAGCAAGAGATACTGCAATTGATGGTATTCCAAGAATTGCTCCTTCTGCAGCAGCTGAAACTGTCCCTGAGTAAATGATATCCATACCGAGATTTGGACCGAGATTAATTCCTGATATCAAAAAGTCTGGCTTTTCCTTCATTACAAGTTTAATACCTATTTTCACACAATCAACAGGAGTTCCATCAGTTACATATGCAGAAAATTCATCATCCAGTTTCACATACCTCAATCTCAATGGTGAAGAAAGATTTATGGAATGCCCTGCTGCACTTTTCTCCCTTTCAGGAACAACAACACATACATCCCCAATCTCCTTCAAAAATTTCCACATCACCTTTAATCCTTCAGAATAAATTCCATCATCATTCGTCAGGAAAAACTGGAGTTTCTTCATTTTTTAAGAATTTTTAAATGGAGCAGACCGGACTTGAACCGGCAACCTTCCGCATGCGAAGCGGACGCTCTCCCATTGAGCTACTGCCCCATAAAATAATATTATATCAATGTTGAAGGAGAAAAGAAAATAGGATATAAAATAGATTAAAATGTGGAAGAGAATAAAAGAGGATATAAAGACAGTATTTGAGAGAGACCCTGCAGCAAGAAATATTTTTGAAGTAATAACAAGTTATCCTGGATTACATGCTATATGGCTACATAGAATAGCACATTTTTTATGGAAAAAGGGGATGAAAACATTTGCAAGGTTTATTTCTCATATAAACAGATTATTTACAGGGATTGAAATCCATCCAGGAGCAAAAATAGGAAGAAGATTTTTTATTGACCATGGGATGGGAGTTGTTATTGGAGAAACTGCGGAAATAGGAGATGATGTATTGATATACCAGGGTGTAGTGCTTGGTGGGACATCCTTAGAAAAAAAGAAAAGGCATCCCACGGTAGGGAATAATGTGGTGATAGGAGCAGGAGCAATAATTCTTGGACCGATTAAAATAGGAGATGGAGCAAAAATAGGGGCAGGCTCAGTTGTTATAAAATCTGTCCCTCCAGGTGCTACAGTTGTGGGTGTGCCTGGAAGAATTGTTGAAGAAAAAAGAAAGATCAAGATAGATTTAGAGCATGGAAAACTACCTGACCCGATTGCTGAAACTTTCAAATTTATTATTGAAAAACAGCAAAAACTTGAAGAAAGAATAAAGAGGCTGGAAAGCAGAGAAAAATTAAAAATTGATGAATATTCTGAGGAGAAATGAAAAAGATTATTTTTCTCTTAATTATCTTTCCACTTTATGGATGGTGCTTTGTCTCTCATTACCATTATGTAAAAAAGGGAGAAACACTTTTCACAATTTCAAAAAAGTATGGGGTTCCCGTAGAAGAACTGAAGACTCTCAATAATTTGAAAAGTTCAGTAATATTTCCAGGACAGAGACTCCTTATAAAAAGATACGATGATGAATGGCTGTATTATACAGTTAAAAATGGTGATACTCTGTGGAAAATAAGCAGAAGATACCGTGTTTCAATTCCAACTCTCAAAAAGATAAATAATTTAAAAAATGATTGTATAAGACCTGGAGAAAGATTAAAAATAAAAAGAAAGAAAATCAATACCTCAAATTACAGGGTTAAAAGGAGCCCAATTTTCCCATCAAATTTAAATAATGTCGTTGTTGAGGAGGCACTGAGTTATCTCAATACTCCCTATAAATTTGGTGGAAGAGGCAAAAATGGGATTGATTGTTCTTCTCTTATAAAACTTGTATACAGAAAAGTTGGAATAAATCTCCCAAATACATCTTATTTACAATACAGAAAAGGGATACCTGTTAAACTTGAAGAGGCAGAACCTGGTGATGTTGTTTTTTTCAGAATAAATGGTAGAATAAGTCATGTGGGGATATATCTTGGAAATAAACTCTTTATCCATGCAAGCAGTAAAATGAAGAAAGTAACAATAAGCAGTCTGGAAAATTCTTATTTCAGAAGACATTTTGCAGGGATTAAAAGGTATCTTCCTCAAAAACATATTTTACTTGTCAAAGGGGATTAATAAATGGCTGGAGAATATGAAATAATAATCGGTCTTGAAGTCCATGTCCAGCTTTTAACAGAATCAAAAATGTTCTGTGGCTGTTCAACAAAATTCGGTATGCCACCAAATACTCAGGTCTGTCCAGTATGTCTTGGTATGCCAGGGGTATTGCCTGTTATAAATTATAAAGCTGTTGAACTTGCCATAAAGGCAGCACTTGCTTTTAATTCAAAAATCTCAAAATTCTGCAGATTTGCAAGGAAAAATTACTTCTATCCAGACCTTCCAAAAAATTATCAGATTTCACAGTATGAAGAACCTCTTGCAGTTGGAGGATATATCGTTGTTGATGGGAGAAAGATACACCTTAAGAGAATACACTTAGAGGAGGATGCAGGAAAATTATTACATCCAGAAAAGGGAGAAGACTATTCACTCATTGATTTCAACCGTGCAGGGATTCCACTGCTTGAAATAGTATCTGAACCTGAAATTAGAAGTCCCCAAGAGGCTGAAAAATACCTTTTAACTCTCAAGCAGATATTGGAATACCTTGATATAAGCGATTGTAATATGGAAGAGGGTTCTTTAAGATGCGATGCAAATATATCTGTAAGAAGAAAAGGTGAAAATAAAATGGGAACAAAAGTTGAAGTTAAAAATATGAACTCATTTAAAGGTGTAAGAAGGGCTCTCTCTTATGAAGCTAAAAGGCAGATTGATATTCTTGAAAATGGAGGGGAGATTATTCAGGAAACACGTCTGTGGAATGAAAACTTACAGATTACAGAAGGTATGAGAGGGAAAGAAGAAGCCCATGATTACAGATATTTCCCTGAGCCAGACCTTCTGCCACTCACAATTGATGATAAAATGATAGAGACAATTAAAAAACAGATCGGTGAATTGCCTGGTGAAAGAAAAGAGAGGTTCTGCAAACAGTATAACCTTTCTCAATATGATGCAGAAATTTTGACTTCAAAAAAGGAAATAGGGGATTACTTTGAAAAATGTGTAAAATTACTCAATCAACCGAAAGTTATTGCTAACTGGATAATGGGAGATTTAATGGCTCTTTTGAAAGAAAAGAAAGCAAAAATAAATGAAACAAAATTGACACCTGAACTACTCACAGAAATTATCTCTCTTGTAATAAACAATAAGATAACTGCAAATGTTGGAAAGGAATTGCTTGTTGAAGTCTTTGAAACAGGGAAAAGCCCAAAAAAGATTGTTGAGGAGAAGAAACTTTTACAGATAGAAGATGATGGATTTATCATAAAGGTGGCAGAGCAGGTACTGGAGGAGAATAAAAAGGCTGTTGAGGATTATAAGAAAGGGAAAGAAAAGGTTATAGGATTCCTGATAGGGAAAGTAATGGAAAAAACAAAAGGTAAAGCAAATCCTCAGAAAACACAGCAGATTTTAAAAGAATTGCTTAAAAAGGTAACTTAGGTATAAAATTATATTGGAAGGAGAGGATAAATGAAGAAAAAAATTATATTCGGTATTATTTCATTTATAATTTTTTCTTTTATTCTTGGGAGTGATGTTTCTGTATCTGAGGGAAGAAAAAATGAGGAAAAATTATGCAGGCAACTTGATATCTTCATTGATGCTATAGAAATAGTAAAAAAACACTATGTCAAACCGATTGATGATAAAAAACTGATTTATGGGGCTTTAAAAGGGATGCTTTTTTCTCTTGACCCTTACAGTGCTTTTCTTGAACCTGAATTAAGAAAAGAACTTGAGATTGAAACAAAGGGAGAATTTGAAGGTGTTGGAATGGAGATAACTCTTAAAGATGGGATAATAACAGTGGTAAGCCCTATTGAAAATACTCCTGCCTGGAGAGCAGGGATTAAACCTGGAGATAAAATCATAGAGATTGATGGAAAACCAACAAAGGGTATGACAACATTTGAAGCAGCAAAAAAATTGAGAGGGAAAAAGGGGACAAAAGTAACAATTGGAATAATGAGGAAAAATGTCTCAAAACTGATCAAGATAACTCTCACAAGGGATGTAATAAAAATTAAATCTGTAAAAAAGAAAGTAATAAATGGAATTGGATATCTCAGAATCAGAGAATTCCAGGAAAAGACACCTGATGAAGTTGCAAAGGTTCTTAAAGAATTCAATTCAAAAGATGTTAAAGGGCTCATCCTTGACTTGAGGAATAACCCTGGAGGTCTTTTATCTTCTGCTATAGAAGTTGCAGATTTATTTCTCCCACCAGATAAACTTATAGTTTATACAAAAGGAAGAAAACCTGAACAGATAAGTTATTTTTATGGAAGGAAAAAGGCATTATGGAAAAAACCAGTCGTTATACTTGCAAATAAAGGAAGTGCAAGTGCTTCAGAGATTGTTATTGGTGCTTTGAAAGATAATCTTAAAGATGTAAAACTTGTTGGAACAAAAACTTTCGGTAAAGGTTCTGTCCAGAATGTAATAAGACTTAAAGATGGCTCTGCAATTAAATTGACAATTGCTTATTATTACACACCAAAACATCTGTGTATTGAAGGGAAAGGTATAAAACCGGATGTTGAGGTGAAATTGCCAGAAGAAAAAGTTATAATCCCTGCAAGTAATGAAGATGTCCAGTTCAAAAAAGCCCTTGAAGAAATGAAAAAACTCCTCAACTCTTAAATGAAGAATGAAAAAATCCCCTGGTTCAATGTAATCGTTCTTTTTCTAATACTATGCATTCTGGTATGTGGGATAAAGATATTGAAAGTAATAAGGAAACCACCACTTCCTCCTCCAGTAAAAATAGAAAAGCCAAAATATTTCATCTCAATTATACTTGATGATTGGGGATGGAATTTAAAAAGAGTAGAGGAAATAGAGGAGATAAAGGAACCTCTCACTTTATCAATTCTACCATTTTCTCCCTACAGCAAAGATGTTATTGAACGTCTTAAAGGGAAAAATTTTGAATTCCTTTTACACCTTCCACTACAGCCAAAACCACCATCTCAATGTCTTGATAAAGGGTTGATAAGAGTTGATATGGAAGAAGATGAAATTATTGAACAATTCCATAAAGATATTGGAGTTCTTTATCCATATGTAAAAGGAGTGAATAACCATATGGGGTCTCTTTTTACTTCAAATGAAAAAAAGATGAGAATCCTTTTGAATGAGATAAAGAAGATGGATCTGTTTTTTGTTGATAGTATGACAAGCAGAAATTCATGCGGATATTATCTTGCAAAGAAGATGGGAATAAAAACTGCAAAAAGAGATGTTTTCCTTGACAATTCCTCAGACCCTGAAATAATTAAAAAAAATCTTTATAAACTTGTTAAAATTGCCAAAAAAAAGAAAAAAGCAATAGGAATAGGGCATGCAAGGAAGAATACAATTATGGTTTTAAAAAGGGAAATTCCAAAAATTAAAAAAGAGGGAATAGAATTTGTATATGTCTCAGAACTCCTTGAATGAAAAGATAATAATCGGTATTGAAAGTTCATGCGACGAAACAGGGATAGGGGTATTGAAGGGTAACAGAATTTTATCAAATATAATCTCTTCACAGGAAGATATCCATTCACTTTACGGAGGCGTTGTCCCTGAACTTGCAAGCAGAGCACATGTAAGCAGAATTGATAATCTTCTCCACAAGGCACTTGAGAAAAGTAAATGTAAAATTGAGGATATTGATTATATTGGAGTGACTTCAGAACCCGGTTTGAAAGGCTCACTTCTTGTTGGAGTATCTTTTGCTGTTGGACTTGCATATTCTCTCAAAAAAGACCTTTATAAAGTTAACCATCTCCACGCACATATTGCAGCAAATTATTTAAATGAAGATATAGAATTTCCAGCAATTGCATTTGTTGTATCAGGAGGACACACAAGTCTTTTCTTTCTCAAAGACTATACGGAATTTTCACTTATAGGAAGAACACTTGATGATGCATGTGGAGAGGCATTTGATAAAGTTGGAAGGATGTTAAACCTTGGTTTTCCTGGTGGACCGAAAATAGAAAAGGAGGCTGAAAAAGGAGATGAAAATAAGATAAAATTTCCTGTTGCAATTCTTTCAAAAGATTCTCTTGATTTCAGTTTCAGTGGTCTTAAAACTGCTGTTCTTTACTATATAAAGGAAAATGGGCTTAAAAATATTCCGGATATATGTGCTTCTTTCCAGAAAACTGTTGGGGATATTTTGTGTATAAAGATTAAAAAGGCCATAAGTAAATTTCCTGTTAAATCATTCCTTCTTGGAGGTGGAGTTATTCAGAATAATTATTTAAGGAAGAGGATAAAAGAAATTTTCAAAGATGAGAAAATAAAACTCTTCATCCCTCCAAAGGACCTGTGTATTGATAATGGAGCAATGGTCGCAATACTTACAAAATTTTTAATTAAAAAGGGAATACCTCCTTCTGATTTAAGAATAGAAGTTAAACCAACAAAGTAAACAGTTGACCTATATCCCTCTTCTTTTTATAATTTTTCTATGAATGAAAAAATTCTGAAAAACTTTTTTTATTTCTCTTTATTCATTCTCTTATTTGTAGGTCCACTTATTCTATTTAAACCCGCTTATGATTACACTCTTATAAAAAATGTTGCAGGTTATCTTTTCTGTCTTTTTCTCAGCATCTATTTCATTTTTAAAAATAAAGAATTCACTTTCTCTCCCCTGAGTATTTATCCATTTCTATTATTCTCTGTATGGATACTTATAAGAAGTTTTACTGCTCCTTTCAAGTATGGAGCTTCCAAATCTCTGGAAATATTCCTCCTTTATATGATGATTTTCCTTTTATCATTAAATACAGAAATTGAAAAAAGATGGATTTATTTCTGGATCTTCTCAGGATTGATTGCAGAAATGATTGGAATTTTCCAGTATTTAAGTCCAAAACACTATCCAATTTCAACTTTTGGAAATCCAAACTTTTTTGCCGGACATTTCTTGATGGTGATTTTTATATCGCTTGCTCTTTTATTCCAGAAAAAATTCATTAAAGGGGAAAAAGAATTTCTGATTTTCTTTCTAATTACAGGGACATATTCTCTCTTAATAACAAAATCAAGAGCAGCAATCTTTGCATATCTTGCTTCATTATCTCTTTTCAATTTTTTGAAATTCAGGGAAAGGAAAGGGATAGTGAAATGGCTTGGATTTATCCTTTTTTCCTTGCTTCTCATTTCCCTTTCTCCAACAATAAAAAAATGGATAAATACAAATATAAGAATTTACATATGGAAGGGAACCTGGGGACTTATCTCTTCCAGAATTATTACTGGATGGGGATTTGGAAATTTTATATTTTTTTATCCATATTACAGGGTAAGAGAATATTTTTTAAAACCAGAATCAACCCCTGTTACAGAC
>Ga0164318_10006539_pt1 | contig 11279 bp, 5 predicted proteins | sample GuaBasSedimGuay9_FD_113734 | JGI IMG/M metagenome (GOLD analysis project Ga0164318, IMG submission 113734) | Subseafloor sediment microbial communities from Guaymas Basin, Gulf of California, Mexico - Guay9, Core 4571-4, 0-3 cm | ecosystem: Environmental > Aquatic > Marine > Hydrothermal vents >... | reverse complement strand
TTGTAGAATTTCAATAGATAGAGATTTAAATGCTTCTATAAATATTAGAAATACAGGATTTAATATGCTGGGGCACAGCAGAATTTACGCTTGTGGAGATGGTTCGCTGGAATTGTCGTTGAAGCAGGAAAAAGAATGCCTAATAAACTAAGCAGAAGCCATGGGGGCTTGCCCCATGGAGTATCACCCGTACGATAGATAGTTTTCGTTCAGACACTAATTATAAAAGTACAATGATCGATAAAAACTTATAAAAGTACAATGATCGATAAAAACCTGAAACAGCAGATACAAAGGACACGAGGCAAATTTATTGCCATGACCGCCACATACACCCTTGGCGTTTTTAATGACAGCTTCTTCCGGCAGTCGGCGATGCTTCTGGCTGTTGCATGCAATATTTGGCAGTTGCAGGGATGGATCATTGCAATTTTTACTTTGCCTTATATAATCTTTGCATCAACAGCCGGTTGGCTGGCAGACAGGTTTGCCAAACGTTTTGTGGTTATTGGTGCAAAAATTTTAGAACTTGCAGCTATGATATGCGGCGCAGTCGGCATTATTACAATCAACTGGCGGCTAATCATGCCGATGGTATTTGTCATGGGATTTCAGTCATGTATATTCAACCCTGCGCTCAACGGTTCAATACCTGAGCTTTATCCTGATCTGTATGTAACCCGTGCGAATGCAATACTTAAAGTCATTACAACGGCGGCAATCTTGGGAGGAGTTTCTATATCAGGACTGATACTCGTTATAGAATCAGCGGGATGGGGAAAAATTCCAGGAGGACGACTTTTTGTAGCTTTAATAATTGTCATTATTTCCACATTGGGAGCAATTGTAAGTTTTTGGGTGCCACGGCGTCCTGCTGCCTCGCCAAACTTGAAATTTCCATGGAGCGGCCCTCTGGATACACTGAAAGAATGCGCCATAATCGATAAGGACAGATTGTTGTCACTTATTGTAATAACCAAAGTTTTTATATGGTTTGTGGGTTCTCTGCTTCTGCCGGTTATAAATCTGCTGGCAACAATACAATTAGGTTTAGGACTGGATATGGCATCTTTTATGGTGGCTGCGGAAGTAATCGGTGTTGCTGCCGGCGGTATCGCGGGCAGTCGATTCTCAGTAAAACCCGGCTGGCATGTCATCTTGCCTCGTGCAATATTGTCCATGGGGCTGATGCTTCTGCTTATGGCTGCACTGCCTGTACTGCCGGGTCGGTTGCTTATACCAGCAGTTTTTATATTGCTTTTTGTTGTGGGATGTATGGGGGGAATGGTTATCGTACCATGCCAGGGTTTTGTACAGATACGACCGAAAAAAGACCGCAAAGGCAAAGTTCTTGCATCTGTAAACTTTGCTATATTTTTCGGCATCCTCGTTTCAGGGCCTGTGGCAAATGTAATGAACCAATTATTTATACCTACAGACGGACTTGCTGTTGTCGGTTTCTGTTCTTTACCCTTCGGAATCTGGCTGCGTTCGGCATTGGCAAAGGAGAGCGCAAATGATTAATTTTCTGCTGATACTTTTTGCGAAATTTTTGCTTTGGTTTCGGTACAGGGTTAAAGTATCAGGAATCAAAAAAATTTATAAAAAAGGCAAAAAAGGAATTCTCTTTCTTCCCAATCATCCGGCTTTAATTGACCCGATCATTTTGTATTCACAATTATCCCGCCGGTTTAAACCCCGCGCGCTGGCAGATGAGGACCAGATCAACCGTTTTTTTATTCGGTATTTAGTCAAACGTTTTAGAATAATCACGATTCCGGATATGACTAAAATCGGTGCATCTTCTCAAAATATCAGAAAAATGATTACCGAATGTATCGAGTCGCTGCGAAATGGTGAAAACCTTATACTCTATCCAGCAGGCCGAACAATGCGCGGGTATCTGGAAGATATTAGCGGCAACAGCGCGGTGGAGCGCATTGTTCGCGAACTGCCCGATATGCGGGTTGTACTGGTTCGCACCAGGGGATTGTGGGGAAGCCGTTTCAGTCGTGCTTCCGGTCATGAGCCGAATGTTTCTAAAATACTTTGGCAAGGGCTTTGGTTTATTCTTAAAAATGGTCTGTTTTTTACGCCGCGCCGCCATGTGAACATAGAACTGTTTGAGCCGGATGATATGCCGCGAACTGCCGACCGGTTTGTTATCAATCGCTACCTTGAAGATTTTTATAATTATAAAGCCCCCGGCAATATTTATGTTCCTTATACGATTTGGGAAAAAGGAAAAGTGCGGCAGGTTGCGGAAATTGAAAGGCCTTGTATTAAAAGAGATTACAGCCATGTTTCTCATGCTGTCAGAAAAATTGTTACAAGCTACTTAAAGGAATTGACAGGATGTGAAAATTTCAATGATGAAACCAGCCTGGCCCATGACCTGTCAATGGATTCGCTTTCAAAAATGGAATTAATCGTCTGGCTGCAATCCGAATTCGGATTTTTGCTCAACGACACGGATTCGCTGCAGACAGTTGGTGATGTAATGCTTGCCGCTTCCGGGGAAGCGGTATCATCTGCTCCCAAAAAAATTGCAGATATACCGGCTAAATGGTTTGAAAAAAACCGCGCACCAGAATACCCGCTCAACCTGACGGAAATGAAGATCACCGATGCTTTTCTAAGCCAGGCTCAAAGATATCCGGATTCAGCCATCATTGCCGATCAGATCAGCGGGGTAAAAACATACAGGGATTTGATTACAAATATTATAATACTTAAACAGAAAATAGAAAATTTTCCAAAAACTTATATCGGCATTATGCTGCCGGCATCAGTTGCGGCCAATATCGTATACCTGGCAGTACTTTTTGCCGGAAAAACACCTGTAATGGTTAACTGGACATTAGGCAGACAGAATCTTTTACACTGCCTGAATTCTGTTGGGATTGATCAGATTTTGACTGTCGGAAAATTTACAAGTCGTATCAAATCCCAGGGCGTTGATCTTAAAGTCATTGAAAACCGTTTTATTTATATAGATCTTATCGCCACTGGTTTGAGTCTGTTTGCAAAGTTAAGGGGATGGTTTTTCGCCAGATTTTCCTGGAACGAACTGCGGAAGGCAAAGGTGCCGGGATCTGCTGTAATTCTTAATACCAGCGGATCAGAAAGCGTTCCCAAAACCGTTGTACTGACACACAAAAATATACTTACAAATGTTTACGATCTTCGCATTTGCCTTACAATGGGCATAAACGACAGTGTCTTAGGCATTCTTCCGCCCTTTCATTCATTTGGACTGACCACATCCATGATACTTCCTCTTTGTTTAGGCCTTCGATCAGTCTATTATCCGAATCCAACCGACGGCAGCGCACTTGGCCAGATGATCGATGCTTACAAGGCTACAATCCTTATCGGCACCCCCACCTTTTTGCACGGGATTGTCAGGGTCTCAGACAGCAGACAGCTTGTCTCACTTAAACTGGTGGTGACAGGCGCTGAAAAATGCACTTACCGGATATATGAAGACTTAAAAGAGCGTTGTCCCAAAGCCGTTATAATCGAAGGATATGGTGTTACTGAATGCTCACCTGTAATTTCAGCAAACAGAGAAGATGATGCACATCCAGGCACAATCGGACGGGTGCTGCCTTCCCTTGAATATGTTATCGTTGATCCGGATATAAACCGACGCGTTAAAACCGGTGAAAAAGGACTGCTTCTGGTTCGAGGCCCAAGTGTCTTTGGCGGATATTTAAACAGCAAAAGTTTAACCCCTTTTGTCAAATTTGAAAATAAAAAATGGTATAATACCGGAGATATGGTCATTGAAGATCAGCAGAAAATACTGACCTTCAGCGGCAGGTTAAAGCGTTTTATTAAGCTGGGCGGGGAAATGATTTCACTGCCCGCTATTGAATCGGTAATCGAACCTCATTACAGGAGCGATGACCACAACGAAGGACCTCTGATAGCCGTTGCAGCATCTCCCGAAGAAGATCATCAGGAAATAGTCCTTGTGACAACTGCAGATGTTAAAAGAGATTCGGTAAACCGCTTGATATCTGAAGCGGGTATGTCTGGACTGCACAATATTCGCAGGGTAGTTCTCATTGACCGGATGCCCCTTCTGGGCACAGGAAAAATTGATTACCTGACTCTTTCAGAAATATTAAAGAAAAAGAACCGTTAGCGACGGACTTTGACCGTTTTCCGATCATATTCGACCTGTACAATTAAAAATTACGAATTAGAAATTAAAAATTACGAATTAGAAATTAAAAATTACGAATTAAAACAGGTGCGAAACATTTTATTCCAAAATAACTATTGCATCTCAAAAATCATGAAAAATACAATTATTAATTGTGTTTTTCATGATATGGAGCTTATTGATAACGAGTTATGACGGTTAATTATCACTCATTGTTGGAAACTGATGTCAAAAATTCGTAATTTTTAATTCGTAATTGCACAGCTTGAAAAATGTGTTACCCGTAAAAATCTTTTATCTTATCAACTATATATATCTGCTGTTCATCTGAAAGTTCAGGATATATCGGAAGAGCTAAAGTGCTTGAAGCTGCATTTTCAGCAACGGGAAAATCCCCTTTTTTATAATTCAGATAGGAAAAACAGCTTTGCAAGTGAAGCGGCACAGGATAATAAATTTTCGTACCTATGGATGCATCTTGCAGAAATTGACGCAGCTCGTCTCTTTTTTCTTTAACACTGATCACAAATTGATTGTAAATATGCCTGTTTTCTCCTTCAAATGGAGGCTCTATCAAGTCGTTCAATCCTTTATCAGCAAACAGTTTTCTATACTTGTCCGCATTTTCCCGCCGCTCATCTGTCCACTTGTCAAGATATTTCAGTTTTACAGAAACAATAGCTGCCTGAAGTGCATCCAGTCTGAAATTACCTCCAACTACCTTATGATAATACCCGGAATGGGAGCCATGAACCCTAAGAATGATAAGTTTTTCATAAAGATCGGTTGAATTCGTTGTAACTATTCCACCATCTCCAAAAGCTCCAAGATTTTTAGAGGGAAAAAAGGAAAAGCATCCAAAATCGCCGATCGATCCCGCGCTTTTACCTCTGTATTTGGCACCAATCGCCTGTGCCGCATCTTCGATAACAGTAAGATCATACTTTTCAGCAATTTCAAGAAGAGGATCCATGTCAGCGCACTGTCCGTATAAGTGGACAGGAATTATAGCCTTAAGCCTTTCCAGTTCCTCACCTGACATATCTTCGATAAAATTTTTTACGCTTTTAAAAGAAATATTATAAGTGGCCGGGTCGATATCGGCAAAAAGAGGTATTGCACCCACACGTGCGATGGAACCTGCGGTTGCAAAAAAGGTGTACGGTGTTGTAATAACTGTATCTCCAGGCCCAATATTTGCAGCCATAAGAGATATCAAAAGCGCATCAGTGCCGGAGGAAACCCCTACAGCATAACGGGTGGAACAGTACCCTGCAATCTCCTTCTCAACTTTCTCGACCTTTGGCCCGAGAATAAAATACTGGCTTTCAAATATCTCCTCTGTAACTTTTAGAATTTCTTCCTTTAGCGTTCTATACTGACATTTTAAGTCAAGCAACGGTACTTTCATGATATGATCCTGTCATTATTAATTTAATAGGAATTTACATTCTTTCTTAATAAGTTCGGCATAATACAGTAGCTATGCGCCAGAGATCCACTTTGCAAGATTTTGTTTCACTCTACTGAGCCGGTTATTAGATATCTGCCCTAACTCTGCCCATTACCCATAGCTGCTAAATTCCTAAATGGCAATTAAACTCTGAAAGGACATTTTTGAACATCGAACGTCCAACAGCGAACGTTGAATAAGGTATTCTGACAATTTATAAATCAGCAGAGCGAAGTGATTTCATCATTAGACGTTCAATGTTCGATGTCGGACAGTTTTATCCAAAAGCTGACAGTTAGTCACTAATGGCTAAAGGCTAATCACTAACCGCACAGGTCGAAGTTTTTGAGCTATTCAAAAATTACCTTTTACCTAAATCCTTATTTCCACCTTTACCAGGCAGATTGGCTCCTGTTCGTCATTTTCCACTATCATGGAACCTTTTTCAAAAACAGATACTGATTTACCCCTGTTTAAAAGAATTGACTGACTTTCAGTTAAAATCCTTGCCCTCCCCTTTACCATAATTAAATGTTTTATAATTAAACCATTATTTTCTGTTTCATATTTTAAACCCTTGTAAATAATCAGACACGCTGCTTTGAAATTATCATTTTGTTCAAGGAGGGTAAAGCTTCCCCATGGATGATAAACCGTCTTATGTTTATGATATTCTTTCCGGCCTTTATTTTTAAGCCTCTCTACAATGGATTTCACCTCTCTGCTGTTTTCAATATCAGAAATAAATACAGAATCCTGGGTGTCAACAACGACCAGGCCGGAAATATAATTTGCGGCAATCAGCCTGTTATGTCCCATAATGAAACAGTTTTTTGTATTTTCAGCAATCACATCTCCATTAATAACATTTCTGTTTTCATCCTTAGGAAGAAAATCATAAAGAGATTTCCACGATCCTATGTCACTCCATCCAAAATCTGAAGGTAAAAGCGCTCCCTTATCAGTCTTTTCCATCACAGCATAATCAATGGAAAGATTCGGAAGCAGCTCATACTCTTCTTTTGTAATTGAATCTTTTGAAGAAAAGATCTCTTTCATCTTATCATAAAGTTCAGGGGCAAAGCGTTTGATCTCTTCTGAAATCACTGATGCCTTAAAAGCAAACATTCCGCTGTTCCAGAAAAAATTACCGGCTTCTACATATTTTAAAGCTGTCTGCTTATCCGGTTTTTCAACAAATCTTTTAACGGCAAACGCTCTTTCAGGCAACTCCCTGCTGCCTTCGATATATCCATATCCTGTTTCAGGATAATTCGGTTTAATACCGAATGTCACAATATAACCCATATTGGCAAGCTTTACCGCTGATCTTAAGATATCTTGAAATGATTTTATATCTTTTATTACATGATCCGCAGGAAAAACGCACAATACAGCATCTTTTTCTGTTTTTAAGATGTTTAAGACCGACAGAAAAATGGCCGGCCCCGTATTTCTGCCGCATGGCTCACAAATTATCTTGCCTTTGGGCTCAATGCCTATCTCTTTTATCTGTCTTTCAATTTCATGGAAATGTTCATTTGCGCAGACAATCCTGACATTTTCAGTATCTAAGAGAGGAAAGAGCCTCTTTATAGTGCCTTGCACAAGAGAGTCATCGCCTGTAAAACTGACAAGCTGCTTTGGATACAATTCTCTGGAGACCGGCCAAAGGCGTGTCCCTGATCCTCCAGCCAGAAGAACCGGATATACCTTTATTTTCTGATCAGGCATATTTGAACTTTCCTTTCTGCTTGCTATTTTCCCCGCCGTTGTATTGTGCAGATTCTTCTGCTGATACACATACAGTTTCAACAGCATCATATCCTACAAGTCTGTTGACTTCACTGAAAAGAAGGGGGCTTGCCTTTAATCTCAGATCATCTGAAACAGCAATGATGGTTTCCGTATTTTCAGGGTCGTACAGATGAAGATATGCCCGGCATGAACCCTGGTGTTTTGTCAGAATCTGATTCAATTTGATCAGAGTTGCTTTCTCAATCTTGTTTATATCCAGATTAAAATGTATATCAGTTGTCCATATTTCTTCAGCCTTATCCATTGGGATAACCTGATCCGCCAATATCTTTACGGAGGTTTCATCCCTTTGTACTTTTCCCTGAACAAAAAGAGGCTTATCTTCCACTAAAAGTTCGGAAACCGCTGCATAGACCGACGGAAAAATTATTATCTCCACAGAGCCGTACATATCTTCCAATTCAACAAAGCTCATCAGATCATTCTTTTTTGTTTTTATAATCTTTTTGTGTCTGATTATTCCACCGATTCTTGCAATTTTGCCATCTTTGCGGTCTTTTATTAAAATCGCATCGGAATCGGCAAATTTTTCAAGCAGCTTTTCATACCTGTTCAGAGGATGACCCGAGACATAAAAGCCAAGGGATTCCTTTTCAAAAGCCAGAAGCTGCTTTTCATCCCACTCATCTATTTCCGGCATGACAGGAGGATTTATCGACTGCGACTCCCCTGTTAAATCAAACAGTCCCATCTGCGGATCTGATTTTTCTTTTTGAACCCTTTGAGCGTAGTCAAGAACATCTTCCAGAACTGCCGTCATCCTGGAACGGAAGTCACCGGATGCATCGAATGCCCCGCATTTTATCAGGCTCTCGACAACCCTTTTATTTACTTTTTTCAGATCAACCCGCTTACTAAAATCAAAAAGAGAAGTAAAATGTCCCTCCTTTCTTTCCTTTATGATAGCTTCGATTGCTGCTTCTCCTACATTTTTAACGGCAACCAGTCCGAACCTTATTGCTTTATCATTAATGGTAAATTGTCGGCTGCTTTCATTAATATCCGGAGAAAGTACTGAAATGCCATGACTGCGGCATTCTGAAATATACTTTACAACCCCGTCGGAAGAATGCATTTCGCTTGTAAGCAGTGCTGCCATGAATTCAACCGGAAAGTGTGCTTTCAGAAAAGCTGTTTGATATGCAATCAGCCCATATGCAGCGCTGTGTGATTTATTAAATCCATACCCCCCGAACTTTTCCATAAGATCGAATATTTTTTTTGCTTTATCCTCTGAAATACCATTTTCCGATGCCCCATTCATAAACCGCTGCCGGTGCTCAGCCATAATTTTTACATTTTTTTTCCCCATGGCCTTACGTAAACCATCTGCTTCAGCCATTGTATAATTTGCCAGCCGGCCGGCAATTTTCATAACCTGTTCCTGATAAACAATAACACCGTAAGTCTCCTTTAAAATCGGTTCAAGTTCAGGAACTAAATATTCAACGGTTTTTCTGCCGTGCCTTCTTTCCACATAATCATCGATCATCCCGCTTTCCATCGGTCCCGGACGGTAAAGCGCAACTAGGGCAATAATATCATCAAATGATGCGGGCTTTAATCTTACAAGCAGATCTTTCATGCCGGAACTTTCAAGCTGAAATACTCCGGTTGTATCACCAGATGCAAGAAGCCTGTAAGTTTCAGAATCGTTTAAGTCCAGGGTTGAAAGATCCGGCGGCATTCTGTTCTGCTCAGAAATAAGTTCAAGTGTGCTTTGAATAACGGTAAGATTGCGGAGGCCTAAAAAATCGAATTTTACAAGTCCGATCTTTTCGACACACTTCATGTCGAACTGGGTTACAATTTCCCCTTTCTTACCCTTGTACAACGGCAGATAGTCAACAAGGGGCCTGTCCGATATAACAACACCTGCAGCATGTGTGGATGCATGTCTTGGAAGTCCTTCCAATACACGGCATATTTTTATCAAATCGGCAACTTCGGGCTTCTCTTCCGCCAAAGCAACAAGCTTTGGTTCCTGTTTTAAAGCATTATCAAGACTTATATTCAAAACATCCGGAACCATCTTTGCAATGGCATCGATTTCGCGAAGAGGTATGTCAAGGGCGCGGCCCACATCACGAATAACGGCTCTTGGTTTAAGTTTTCCAAATGTAATGATCTGGGAAACAATCGAATTTACATTTTGAGCGCCGCCCCCGTATCGATCCAGCACATACTTGTAAACTTTTTCCCTGCCGTTTATACAAAAATCAACATCAATATCCGGCATGCTTATTCTTGCCGGATTTAAAAACCGCTCAAAAATCAGACCATGCTCAATTGGATCCAATTCGGTAATTCCAAGAGAATACGCAACAAGACTCCCTGCAGCAGATCCTCTTCCCGGACCGACAGGAATTTTATTTTCCTTGGCATACTGTATGAAATCAGCAACAATCAGAAAATAACCGGCAAATCCCATTTTATTTATAACTGAAATCTCATATTCAATACGATCTGTATAAAGTTTCTGATCAATATCCGGATTTTTTTCAGTTATGCGTTTTAATATTCGCTTAAATCCATGCCTGGCCTTTTGTTCAAATAGATCATCAACAGCCTGCCCTGAAGATGTTTCAAGTTTCGGAAAGTGGTATGTATTAAAATCAAATTCAACATTGCATCTGTTTGCAATATTTACGGTATTTTCCAGGGCGTCAGGATAATCCTTGAAATAAGCGCACATCTCATCTTTTGATTTAAAATAGAGCTGATCGGTTCTAAACCTTAAGCGGTTTGAATCATCAATGGTCTTTCCTGTCTGTATGCACAGAAGCAGATCATGAGCTCGAACATCCTCTTTGTCAAGATAGTGGCAGTCATTGGTTGCAACAAGAGGAATCGCCAGCCTTTTGCTCATCTCATAAAGAGCCTGGTTTATCTGTTCCTGTTCAACAATACCATTGTTTTGAATTTCGAGAAAAAAATTTTCTTCACCAAAGATGTCAAGAAAAAAACGGGCGGCTTCATCGGCCTTATCGATTTTATTTTCCTTGATCAGTTTGGGAATTTCACCATTAAGACAGGCTGAAAGCCCGATAAGACCTCTGCTGTATTCTTTCAATACAGTCTTGTCGATCCTGGGCTTGTAGTAAAACCCTTCAACCTGGGCAATGGAGGCCAAGACACACAGATTCCGATAACCCTCATTATTTTCTGCCAACAGAATCAAATGGTTAAGCCCCTTGGCATCAATAGAGGTCTTGTCATGAAGGCTCCTCGGGGCAACATAAAATTCGCATCCAATGACAGGTTTGATTCCCGCCTTATGCGCTTTTTCATAAAATTCTACGACCCCGAACATGGTGCCATGATCGGTAATCGCAACAGAATCCATGCCAAAATCATTTACCCGCTTTAAAAGGTCATTGATTCTGATGGCTCCATCGAGCAGACTGTACTGTGTATGGACATGGAGGTGGACAAAATCCCGGATATTGGCTTTCATTTCTTTTGCTTTCCTTGAAAACGGATGAGTTTTGAGTTTTTAGTTGTGAGTTATGAATTTAATAACTCGCCAGGCTGCCACCTTGAAGCGAAATCCAACAAAGCTGATAACTGATTGAGTTTACAGGATATTACGCCTTACATTAGCATCCGCTCACCTTTCCTCCGATGAACCGACAATTTTAATCTATTCTGTAATTCGGAGCTTCTTTGGTGATAATTACGTCATGGACATGACTTTCCCGCATACCTGCCGCGCTGATCTTAACAAATTTTGCCTTTTGTTTTAACTCTTTAAGTGTCCGGGCTCCCACATATCCCATACCTGCCTTTAATCCGCCCACTAATTGAAAAATATTTTCAGAAAGAAAGCCCCTG
>Ga0164318_10006538_pt1 | contig 11279 bp, 5 predicted proteins | sample GuaBasSedimGuay9_FD_113734 | JGI IMG/M metagenome (GOLD analysis project Ga0164318, IMG submission 113734) | Subseafloor sediment microbial communities from Guaymas Basin, Gulf of California, Mexico - Guay9, Core 4571-4, 0-3 cm | ecosystem: Environmental > Aquatic > Marine > Hydrothermal vents >... | reverse complement strand
TCTCTCGCTACAATTTCTGCGATGATTTGTTCTTGTTGTGGTTGTTTCTGCGTCGGTTCTGCGACAGCGCAACCTATTGACTTAACTTTGTTAATCTGGCTTTGGGCTTCATTTTTTCCGCCTGGCCCTTTTCTTCTTATTGCAGTGATTTTTCGCTGCTCGGCCATAATTTCTTCAGCAAGGTCAAATCTTGGTATTTCGGCCTGTTTTTGGGCTGTTTCCACTGATTTTTTCTTTTTTGATGATGGAATTATATCGCTTGCGCGGAGAATATCCGCTTTGGATTGCAGTATGTCAGTGTCGATTTGTTTGTTGTTATCGGTCTTAATCGCCACCATAATCACCTCTTAACAGCCAGTTTAACATTATCGGCGGCTTTAATCAAGAATAAATTGCCCCCAGACCACAGAAAGACAGAGTTTTAGCCGATATGTAATAGCGTTAAATACAGCAGCCACGTTATTTTTTGCTTGAATTAACATCTGTTTTTTGTTAAAATGGATAATTACAAATCCCAAAATGGTGGTGCAGGACGAGGGGTGGTGAAATGAAAAAGTTGATTTTTGTGTTTGTATGTCTGTCTTTAGTTATTCCATGTCAGGCGGAAACAACCAGAGTTGTATTGCAGACCAACTTCGGCGATATTGCGATTGAGCTTTTCCCCGCCGATTCCCCGATAACAGTGGCAAACTTCCTGGAGTATGTAAATTCGGACTTCTATGACGAGCTGATATTTCATCGGGTAATTGAGGGTTTTATGATTCAGGGCGGCGGTTTTGATGTTGACCTGTACTATCAGACGCCCGGCGACCCAATAATCAACGAAAGTAACAACGGGCTGAGCAACCTTCGCGGCACTATTGCGATGGCGAGAACCGCAGAGCCGAACTCGGCTACTTCTCAATTTTTTATAAACCACGTTGATAATAACAACCTAGATTATAATAGTCCAAATGACGTGGGCTATTGTGTCTTCGGACAGGTTACGAGCGGAATGAACGTTGTGGATGCTATCGCTCAAGTTCCGACCGGCGACGCGACATCGCCCAATATGGGCCTGATGCACGATGTTCCGTTAAGTCCAGTCATTATATACAACGTAGTAAAGACAATCACCGTCGATGATGACGGGCCTTCGGATTTCAATAGCATTCAGGAGGCCATTGACGACCCCAATACTCTTGACGGTGATACTATCGAAGTCCACCCGGGCATTTATTACGAGCATATAAATTTCCACGGCAAAGCCATAACCGTAACTTGCCTCGACCCGAATGACGAAAATACCGTGCGCACTACGATTATTGACGCCGGCGGCGCCGACCACGTTGTCAGATTTCAGAACGGCGAGGATAACTCTTCCGCCCTGAAGGGCTTTACCGTTCGCAACGGCGAAAAGGGAATTTACTGTTCCCAGGCCGACCCTGTAATCTACGGGTGCATAATAAAAGATAACGCTGATGACGGCGTTTGGGGCTATTTAGCGACACCAAGTATAACGCACTGTCAAATCAACGCAAATTTGGGAAGCGGTATTTATGATTGTGATGGCGTAATTTCAAACTGTATCGTTACCGGAAACTCGGAAAAGGGCATCGCTCAATGTGGCGGAGAGGTATCTAATTGCACGATTGGCTGGAACAAAAGCGATGGCTTCTATCTGGACGACGTTAGCGCATCGGCGACTCTGTCCGGCTGTATCGTAGTAAATAACGACGGCTATGGAGTGAAACTACTTAGCGGCGATGTTATTTTGCTATACAACGACATCTGGGGTAACTCTAACAGCAGTTATAATGTCGCAATACCGTCAGACGCTAACGACATTCATAGCAACCCCTGTTTCGCCATTGATGGCTACTGGAACGGCGGTGATTGGGTAGAAGGCGATTATCATCTGAAATCCGAAATCGGAAGATGGTATCCATACTTTTGCGGCAGTGACTTAAATGATGATGGAACAGTAGACCTTCTTGATTTTTCCGAATTCGCCGGCTGGTGGATGGCAACCGGAGACAACATACCGGCTGATTTGAACGGCGATTGTATCGTTGATATTTTGGATTTGGGTATTTTTGCTGATAACTTCCTATCGCCGGAATTCACAGGTATCTGGGTGCAGGATGATGTAACCAGTCCGTGTATTGATGCGGCAGACCCATGCGTTCCAACCGGCGATGAGCCGTATCCAAATGGGAACATAGTCAACCAGGGTGCTTACGGCACTACTGCCGAGGCCAGTAAATCTCCGAGTGGCCAAACCGGATACTGCACGCAGGACATTGCCGGCGACTTGAACGAGGACTGTAAGATAGATTTCAATGATTTTGCAATAATGGCATCCAGTTGGCTTGAGGGTGAATTTGCCGAGCCGAATTTTGCCGAAGAATGGGTGGCCAGATACAATGGCCCGGGCGACGATTCCGACCGGGCGTACGCCATAGTCATAGATAACGCCGACAATGTTTATGTAACCGGATACAGTGTCGGTAACGTCGGAGGCGATGATTATTCCACAATCAAATACGACCCAACCGATGGTAACGAACTCTGGGTGGTAAGATACGATGGCCCGCTCGGCAGCACCGACCATGCGCAGGCGGTAGCTGTGGACAGTTCCGGCAATGTTTATGTAACCGGCAACAGCGCCGGGGCCGGTACATACTTCGATTATGCCACAGTCAAATACGACCCGAATGGCAGTGAGCTTTGGGTGGCAAGATACAACGGGCCGGACAACCAGTCGGATACCGCAATGGCCATAGCAGTAGATAGCTCCGGCGGAGTCTATGTAACCGGCTGCAGCAAGAACGCTGATAAAATTTACGATTATGTTACAATCAAATATGATGCTGCGAATGGTAACGAGCTTTGGGTGGCACGGTATAACGGCCCGGGTAATGGCCATGATATTGCAAAAGCTGTAGCCATAGACAGCTTCGGTGGTGTTTATGTAACCGGCTACAGTAAAGGTTCCGGTACAGGCGATGATTACGCTACAATCAAATACGACCCAGCAAATGGCAATGAGCTTTGGGTTGCACGGTATAACGGTCCGGGTAATGGTTCGGACAAGGCATACGCCATAGCCATCGACGGCAGCGGAAACATCTACGTAACCGGCAGCAGCGCAAATAGTTCTGATGACTATGCCACAATCAAATATAACGCAGACGGCAATGAACTCTGGGTTGCCAGATACGATGGCCCGGGTAATGGAGCAGATTATGCGCACGCCATAGCTATAGATAATTCTAACAATGTTTATGTAACGGGTTACTGCCAGGCCGTCGGTGGAGACGATGATTACGCAACAATCAAATATGACCCGAATGGAAATGAGCTTTGGGCGTCTGCATACAACGGCCCTGGCGAAGATTCCGACCAGGCATACGCAGTAATTGCGGATAGTTTCGGCAACGTCTATGTAACCGGCAGCAGCAAAGGCATTGGCGGAAATTATGACTATGCCACAATAAAATACGACGCCGATGACGGTAATGAGATTGACGCGGCCAGGTATAACGGACCGGGCGATGGCTCAGATAATGCCTGTGCTATGGCCATAGACAGCGCCAGCGATATCTATGTAACCGGCTACGGCATCGGCTCCGGAACTGGCAGCGATTATACAACCATCAAGTATTCGCCGTTCGCTTCCGGCTGCGCTTATGAAGTAATAGGCGATATTAACGGTGATTGTAAAGTCGATTTCAAAGACCTTGTCGTGATGACTGAACATTGGCTTGAATGTAATCTTGACCCGCCGGAAACCTGTTGGGACTAATCTCATCAATCCAAATTTCAGGTTGATTGCGCAGGGCCTATTGAAAGCTGCGTAAAATCACCCGGGTTGAATTGTTCTATAAGCGAGTGAACATCATCAACGGTAACGGCTCTTATAGCATTGACGTCATCGGCGATAGTGCGATATTCTTCGAGATATGTCCAGTTAAAGCCCACATCTACCAGCCGACCCATCGGCAGTTCATTCTTTATTACCAATGCGCTGAGGGTTTTGTTTTTTGCCTTTGTTAATTCGTCATCGGTTATACCGCTTTCGGACAGGCCGTGAAAAATACCATTGATGGTGTCGAGTACTTTGCGGACGTTGGCGCTGCTGCATCTGATATAGCTGTGGAATGCTCCTGTGCCGTCCATAGCGCCAAACTGCATTGTTGCCGCCTCCGCTAATGCCTTATCAACCAGCTCCCAGAAAAATCTCGACCCGACGTCGTCGCCAACTACAGTAGCCAACAGTGAAGAAGCAAATCTTCGTGGGTCCCGTGCCGAGACCGCCGGCGACATCAGGCATATATGCTCACAGGCCAGATTTGGTTTTTCGACTCTCTCACGCTTTTTGCTGCCGGGGCAGTGCTCCAGCTTTCTTTCGACAACTTGTTTTTGCCACTTGCTGCAGGACGTTTCCGCAATCGAACAGATTTGCTCCCAATCAGCATTACCAACACATACCAAAACCATATTGTTCGGCGCATAGCGATTGGCGAAATAGCTTCTCATCTGTTCAGCCGTCAGGTTGTCTATGCTTTCCTCACTGCCGAGGACGCTATTTCCGCAGGGATGGCCGTCGAAGTGCAGAGTTCTGCATCTGTCCATAACGTCGAAGCTCGGCAGGTCTTTATACATTGCAATCTCTTCTTTGATTACGTTTTTTTCAATGTTGAAATCTTCGTCTTTCAGCGCCGGCCTCATCAGTTCCGCCCATAGCTTTGTTACTTCAGTCAGGTACTCCGGCAGAACTGCTGCGTAAAAGACGGTGTTTTCCTCGCTGGTAAAGGCGTTGAATTGTGCTCCTATTCTGTCGAACGCTTCGTTGACTTCAAAGGCGTTGAGTTTCTCAGTGCCTTTGAACAGCATATGTTCAAGGAAGTGCGAGACGCCGTTTATCTCTTTGGTTTCGTCTCGCGAGCCGGTCTTGACGAAAAAGCCCACCGCCGCCGATTTAGCGGACTTGTTGATTTCGCCAATAACAGCTAAACCATTCGCCAATATTTTTTTCTTAAATTCCATAATCTGTTCTTTAAGTGCCTACTAAACGGGGAGAAAGCCCACCATGTTTATCCCGTGGGTTTTAACCCCCAACATAAAGTTGGGGGCTTGTATTCTCACTTTAGGCACTTTGGACCGATTGTTACAACTGTAAAATCTTTGAATTTATTATTTCGCAAGAACCTTAATACCGAATCAACACTGGTCTCCTCTATTTTATTCTTAATTTCATCTAAACTTCGTACTTTGCCAAGCATATAGTAATCGCTTCCGATTCCGCCGGCTCTGCTGCTGGACGATTCGCTTTGCAAAATCAGTGAGCTTTTCAACCCGACTTTAGCTCTGCTGATTTCTTCTTCGCTGATTCCTTCACTGAGCCGTTTGAATTCAGCCATTATCACATCGAGCGTTTCCTGGGCATTCTCCGGCGTTGTGCCTGCATAGCACATTATACCTGCTGCTTCTTTCAAGCCGTGATAGCGCGCTCCGATTGCGTAGCACAGTCCTCGTTTTTCTCTTACCTCTGTAAATAATCTTGCGCTCATACCGCCCGAAAGAACCGATACCGCCACTCTGGCATTATAGTAGTCCTTGTCGGTTGGTTTAACCGTATTGGTCATCAGGCCGATATGCACCTGCGCACCATCATTGTGCAGATGCATATATTTACCAGCTTTGGAAACAGGTTTTACCGGCTCGGCAGGAGTTCGCTGCTGTGTTTCAAACAAATTTTCTATTTGTCGGCAAATCGCATCGAAGTTGTATTTGCCCGCAACTGCAAAAATCGTCTGCGATAGATTGAATTTGTTCTTTATGATTTGCCTTGTTCTTTCCGCTGTTAATGTCTTCAATTCGTCAATTTCGCCTACAGCGCTGCGCCCTAATGGAGACGGGTAAAACTGCTCCCGCAGCTTGAGCATAACTTTTTGACGTGGGTCGTCGTCTAAAGCCAGAACGCCATCGATTGCTAATTGCCGGGCTAATTCAAACTGGTCCTGTTTCAAGCTGGCTCGCAGAATTATATCGGCGTATAAATCTATTGCCTCGGCCAGATTACCAGCTTCCAGTGATGCCCCGATGGTTATATGACTACTGTTGACCGAGCTGGCTCGATGCAGCCCGAGACCATCAAGGGCATCGCTAAGCTGCCTGCTGTTTCTATCGCCGGCGCCTCTGAAAATCCAGTCGGCTATGACGCTGCCGGCCCCGCAGCAGCCGTCCGGCAGCAAGGCAGCTCCTGCCGGCAGCATAAAGTCAAACGCCGCCGATTCCACAGTTGCCATCGGCTCGCCGAGAATAACCATTCCATTCTTCAAGATGTGTTTATCAACTCTTTCCGCCATCTACACCTTTCCAGCGTGTCATTCCTGCCCAAGCAGTGGCAATACGAAGCTAATGAATTCCCATCGCCTCTATCTGTTCCATTAAATTATGGTATATGTAGCCAATAAGGTAAGAAAACAGAATAGTAAATGCGACAACAATAACCGTAACGATGATTTTCGTAATTGTTTTGTAACGAGGATTGAACCACACTAACGGCAGTGCGAGCGGCCCTAATACAAGCAGCGCAATTACAACAGCAGAGTTGGCAAAGTACCATTTTGTTTTTGACTTTCCGGCTTTGTCAAGAAACTCGCCGCAGAAACGGCACTTGATGGCCTCGTCCTGAATTTCCTCTGCACAAAATGGACACTTCTTCATAAATTTATATGCCACACGCTAAACGCTATGCGTTCAAGCTACCGCTGCTGTTTCTTCTTTATACTCGTCGAACCGGACGCTTATCTTCTTGCTCACCCCCCGCGTCTGCATAGTTATCCCGAACAGAACGTCAGCGATACTCATCGTGCGTTTGGTGTGCGTGATTATGATAAACTGCGAGTTCTTCTCGAACTCGCGAATGAGCAGATTGAAGCGTTCGATATTGGCCTCATCCAGCGCTGCGTCAACTTCATCGAGGAAGCAGAACGGCGACGGCTTGGCCTTGAAAACCGCAAACAGAAGTGCGATTGCTGTCATAGATTTTTCACCGCCACTGAGCAGCGATATGCTCCTTGTCTCCTTGCCGGGCGGACGCGCTATTATCTCTATCCCCGCTTCGAGTATGTCATCGGTATCCTCAAGCACAATATCGGCCTTGCCCCCGCCGAAGAGTTTGCGGAAAATTCCCTGGAAATGAACCCTGATTTCCTCGAAGGTTTCTCTGAATTTTTCTCTGCTCTTCTTATTGAGCCGGTTTATTAACTGCTGTAACTGAGCTTTGCTGCTGTTTAGGTCTGCGACTTGATTGCTTAAAAAGTCATTGCGTTTTTCGAGGTTTTCTTGGCTTTGTATTGCGTCAACATTAACGTTGCCGAGCCGTTCGATTTTGCCACGAAGTTCAATTATCTCTTCTCTTATACCGTCCCAGTCCACCTGCTTTTGCTCGTAATTCTCGTATGCCTTACTCAAATCAATCTGCAATTCATCCTGCACCCTTTCGAGCAAGTCCTGGTTCTTTACCTCCAGTTGGCCCAATTCTATCTTTAATCTGCCTATGGCGGATTCAATCTCGTCTTGCTCGCTCCTTTTTTGGCGAACCAGCCGCTCTGTTTGTTTTTGTTCTTCGAGCAGCTCTTCGATTCTGCTGTGCAGTACGTCTTTGGCAGACTGGTTCTTTTCCTTTTCGACATAAAGCTGTGATACTGTCGCTTCACAGTTAAGTATATCCCTGTTCAAGTTTTCAATTTCGAGTTTCGAGTTTCGAATTTCTTCTTGTGCCGTCTCGGCAGCCGTCCGGTTTGCCTGCATCTGATTTTGCACGGTGGCGATTGCTTGCTTCAGCGATTTGTTGTGTTCTGTAATCTGCCCCAGGGCAACTTTCAAATCTGTAAGTCGCCTCGTCTGTGTTTGGTGTTGTGCTTTTTGCTCGGCGTATTCCGCATTGAGCGCTTTTATGTGTGCTGTCCGTTCACTATTCACCGCCTCCAGCTCTTCTAATTTCTGCTTCGAGTTGTATTCCTTCTGCACCGATTGCGCTATCTGCTCGGCCAGCAAGTCAATTTCACTGGCTATCAGCGGCTGCTCCTGTCTTAAACGCTTTACATTTTGCTCTATAACGGTCAACTTTGAATTTACCTGCATCTTTTCCGTATTTGCCTCGTAGATGGCTGTTCGCAGGTCTTTGCACAATTTAGTCAGATGCTCGTTTGCCTGCTCGTCTTTTTCAACCTGCCCCTCGAGCGCAGCGATTTCACCGGTGATATTGGCGACAGCTTCCTGTAATTGACGCAGCCGGCTCCTGCGAGATATCAAACCTGTTGCCTTTCCTAAAGGCCCGAGTTTTATCACCCCGTCAGAACCCAAAAACTCACCTTTTAAGGTAACAAAGTCATACTCATTCCCTAATTCTTCAGCTAATTCAATGCCCGCATCAATAGAGTCAACAACTATTGTTTTCCCAAGCAATTTCCACACTAACGGTGCATATTCGCTACGTGCTTTTACAAATTCAACAAGTCTGGCTTTTATGTGCGGTATTTTTGATAAGTCCTTCTTGTCAACGAATGGCTCTATTTTATCAAGGCACAGGAAGTTCACCCTGCCTTCGAGTTTTTCAAGAGATTCCTTGTCGGCCAGCAGTCTGTTTGCGTCGCTGATTACCAGGGCGTCGGTTTTGCCCTCAAGGCCAGCTTCAACGGCACTTGCATATTCGATGTCGGCCCCAATAATATCTGCCAGTATTCCTTCGACATAATCGAATTTACCGCTCTCGACCGACCGACTTTGCAGAATGTTTTTAACGCCTGCATTAAGCCCTTCTCGTCTTTCCTCCATATCCGTCAATACCGCAAGCTCACTACTCAGAGCACTTCGTGCCTCTTTACTGCTGGCCAATCGCTCATTGTTTCTTGTTAGCCGGCTGCTGATTTGTTCTGTTTCTCTGCGTTTGGAATCTATCCTCTGCTGTAATTCGCCTAATACCTTTTCGATATCGTTCAGCCGGGCTTGGTGTTGCGCCTCTTCGGTTAAGTATTTTTCAAGTTCCGCCCGGCTGGTCTCGGCCCGACCGGACAGGCGGTCTTTCTGTTCGGACAAATTATTGCGATAAACCGAGATACTCTGGATTTCATTATGAAGCTGCGCCGTTCTTCTAACTATATCGACAACCCCTGATTTCTCATCTTCCAAATCCGCTTCAAGCAAGGTGTATTTTGTCTCTATTTCACGGATGCTCGTTTGCAATTGCTCGACAGAGCGTGTTTTTTCTTCGAGAGTTTCTTCGCAGTTTGCTTGCTCTTGTCTGTATTGCGCCAAATCTGTCTTAAAGGCATCTTCCTGTTCCTGCAACTTTTTGACTCTCTGTGATGAGCTTATTTTCCTTTGCTGAAGTTCCGTGGTTCTCGCTCGCAAAAATTCAATACGTTGAAGCTGCTGCTCGATTTTGCTCTGAACGGTAACAAGGTAATTTCCCGTGCGGTTTATGTCGTTCTCTGCCTCTATTATCTTCTGGCTTAATTCGCTCATCAGTCCGTCTGCTTTCGCTACTTCGGCAGCGGTAGCTGCAAGCTGTTCTTCGGCCCGCTCAAGAGCGCTCTTCTTCTCCTTGCTTGCCTTACTTATTTTATGATATTCTACCAGTGAGTAATTAACCTGTAGTTCCTTGAGTCGTTGGCTGTATTGCAGGTAATTTCTCGCCTTGCCTGCCTGGAGTTTCACGCTTCGAAGTTGCTTTTGCACTTCACCCAAAATATCCGCTAATCGCAGCAGATTTTGTTCCGTACGCTCTAATCTGCGAAGCGCCTCATTTTTGTGTGTTTTATATTTGCTTATGCCAGCCGCCTCTTCAAATATGGCTCTTCTGTCGGTCTTCGATGCGTTTAAGAGCTGCTCAACCTGTCCCTGCTCAATAATCGAGTATGCTCTTACGCCTATGCCGGTGTCCATAAATAATTCGCGGACGTCTTTTAGCCGGCACATCTTGTTGTTTATCCGGTATTCACTCTCTCCGCTTTTGTATATTCGCCGGGTAATTTGCACCTCGTCTGTTTCAATCGGCAATCGCCCTGTCCCGATTCCATCGGGATTGGAGATAAACAAACTCACCTCCGCCATTGCCGCTGGCTTTCTGCTGCCGTTACCGCTGAATATCACATCAGCCATCTGTCCGCTTCGCAGACTCTTGACTCTCTGTTCGCCAAGGACCCACTTTACGGCATCGACGACGTTGCTCTTGCCACAGCCATTGGGGCCAACAATGCCGGTTATAGACGAATCGAATTTGAACTCTGTCTTGTCAGCGAAGCTCTTGAATCCGTTGAGAACAATTTTTTCAAGTCTCATTTATCAATCTCGAAAATACACGACGCAATACGATATTATTATCGGCTGGTGCGCTGTTATTTCTTGAGGGCGATTTTGGGTAGAGGCCCCGCCTGAAACTGTGCTTCTACCACGCCTTTATCACACATCCGCTTCAAGAGGACGATTACATCGGAATATGAAACGCCTAATCCACGAGGGCCTTCCCCTGCTTTTTTGACCGGCTCCTCACACAGGGTGCGAATAATATCACCAAGCTCGAAAGAGCTTTTCAACTGAATTACCACGCTGGGCCGTTTTGGGTGTTTGCGTATTAGCGACACATATTTTTGCCCGGCTGGAGCATTTATTGTTATGTTACCGTCAGCCGATTGTATAAAAGTATTGTCGCGACATTTTATTGGTGCCCCGAACAGCACAATTCTCGGCTGGCCGCTGCGAGAAACAAAGATTGCTTTGCGTTTGGTTTGTGCGATTTGTTCCAGATAAAATCTATGTGCTATGCGCTCTTGTGCTATTGTTATATCATCCAACTTTCGCAATTGCTCATACGCAGCCAGCGTGACGGCAAAATCATCATCGTTCAGCAATCTTCGTGATATTGCAGCGGCATCGTTGCGTTTGGCCGCCGCGGTAATCGCCTTCAAGGCCTCGATTCGGTAGCCAGAATCTTTATCCGCAGCTATTTGTCGAAGAGTTTTCAAACCTAAGTTACTGCCCAGGTTGAGCATACATCGGGCCGCTCGCAGCCGTACCTGCTCTTTGGATGAATTCAGCAGGGCGGCAAGTTTACCGATGCTTTCCTTACCTATTGCTTCAAGAGCGATTTCACTTTGCTCCTTGTCTTGCGAAACAGCGAGCTTTCTGACGAATGTTTTTATTCTGTCCTTCGTGGCTTGCGGAGTATCAGCAATGTATGTTGCCTTGACTATCGAGATGAACCGTTGTTTCTGTTCCGCATATTT
>Ga0164318_10006537_pt1 | contig 11280 bp, 10 predicted proteins | sample GuaBasSedimGuay9_FD_113734 | JGI IMG/M metagenome (GOLD analysis project Ga0164318, IMG submission 113734) | Subseafloor sediment microbial communities from Guaymas Basin, Gulf of California, Mexico - Guay9, Core 4571-4, 0-3 cm | ecosystem: Environmental > Aquatic > Marine > Hydrothermal vents... | reverse complement strand
TCACACAGGAGATCCCCCCTGGGACGCAGATAGAGCCTACAGAGGCCGAGATCAACCTTGGCCAAGTGCTGTCCGGGCAGCAGATTGGGATTCCCCTCGACCTTGCCACAGGAATCTTTCAGGCCTCCGTCGAGATCAGGTACTATCTGGCCGGTGATGACTACAATGGTCCTCCCACCCATTCCTTTGAGCAAATCTTCTACCTGCTGATTCCCCCGAGCGGACCCGCGGGAGCTGTAGGTAGTGTTGCAGGTGTCGCGGCAACGGTGGCCACCGTGGGAGCGGTGACGGGGCTGGGCAGCCAGATATACCAGATCCTTGACGGCATTCAGACCGCTCACAAGATCAGAAGCATTCAGAAGAAGATATCTGAGATACGATCCCTGCCGAACCTTGCTGTCATAGGGGCCCTTCCTACGCTGTTATCAATCTTCGCTGGCATGCGGAAAATGAAACGGAAGAAGAAGGCCGAGCCCGAGTCGGAGAGTATCGCAGAGTACAGACTGAAGCAGCGTCTGCGGGAATCGGCCCCGGCTCTCTGGCCCAAGGACAGATGCCCCAAGTGCGGCCGCAAGTGGGATAGGAAGAAGAACTCCTGCAAGAAGTGCAAGATATCAGAGGAGGAGGCTCGGGAAGCGTACGCGGAGCTTCTTGTCGCCAAGGTACCTCGTGCTATCAAGGCACTCGGAAAGAAGAAGGCCCTTTCGGTGCGCAAGCTGGCGAAGAAGACCAAGTCAAATCAGTACAATGCCGGTGTCATCGGCGCAGCAATGGTGGAAACCGGGCTTGCCGAGGTCACGAAGGTGGAGACACCAATCAGAGGCTTCGTGACAAACATTGCTGGGCTTGCCTTTGTCGTTATCACTTGGCAGCAACTGCTTGGTGGTGCGTCGAGCCAGTGGCAGACGACCCTGACTATTATTGGTGCCGCATTGTCACTTGCCGTCATAATTGCTCTCTACATAGCAAGAAAGACCCAGATTGAGAAGCTCAAGGTTGCTACACGTAAGGTCGGGCCTGAGGCCCCTGCAGTTGAGGCGCAGCCCAGCGAGGCTGCTCCTGCCGAAACCAGCGAAACAGAAACAGGAGGACCATCTGTCACTGAGGAAGCTGAGCAACAGGAAGCCGAAGAGCCTCGTTCTGAAGAGTCGGCCGAGGAGCCTGAGAATACTGACGCAGACATGGAGGGCGAAACCACAGAGGACAGCGGGCCAGAGTAGCCTGCTCATCATGCGAGAACAGAGCCCCTGCCTTGGCCGATGAATTCGAAATGGCGTGAATGTGTGTGGAGGGAGCCCGCCTCCCTCTGACATCACGCATCCATTCACTGCGTTGCAGCAGTGATCCTACAGTTTCTCACGCGAATTGACGGAACGAACGTGGGTGTCTGAACCTCCCACCACCATACCTGTGTTCGGTCATTGCCCATTGCGTCAATGTTCGAGAACATGCGCATGACGTTGTCGCTTATCCGAATGTTCTTGATCGGAGTCATCTCCCCATTTCTTACCAAGAACATCGCGTCGCGAGGAATGGTTGAGAACTCTCCGGTCTGATAGTTCTGGAATCTGGTGTACCAGTTGCATGTCACGTATATGGTCGGACGGCTACCTTCGAGCAGCTCGTCAAGGCTGTGGTCGCCGTTGCTGAAGACAATGTTCGAGTTATCGGGGAGAAGCATCTTCATACCCTGAATGAGCTGCATCGGGACAGAGCTTCCCGTCGACTCAGTTTCGTACATACGGGCTGTGGTTGTATTATGTACAAACGCCTTCAAGACTCCGTCCTCTACAATGGTCACTCTCTGGGAAGGCGTGCCCTCAAAATCGAAGGCACGACTTCCCACTCCTCCGGGCAACGTTGGGTCGTCCCATACGCTGAGCCATTCAGGACCTATCTGCTCGCCCATTCTGTCACCGAGAGCCGATAGGCCAATGAGTACCATGAATGGATTTGCTGTTGCGGGAATGTGTGCGATGACATTGGCTGCTACGGTAGGACTCAGTACGACATCGTAGACACCAGGCTCTCCCTGTACGGCACCGACAGCCTGTTTTGACAGCCTCCCAGCTCGTGCCCCCGCGTCAATCATCTCGCCCTCCGACTTGGTCGGTTCTGTGCCGCATGACAGTCCCTGCCCGGAGTAGTCGAGTTCTTCTTGGAACGCGCGCACGTTCAGGTCGAATGATGTTTCCTTGGTCTCTCCCGTGGGGCCGTACGATGATCTCAGATAGGCCATCTCTTTGCTGAACTTCAGTGCGCCAGCGACCCGTCTAGCCCCCTCGTCCAGTGCAGCCTGAATTGAGGCATTGACTATCTCTGGAGCCCTGTCTGTGAACTCGTCAATCTTGCTGTCGTATCTTCCCTCGATCTTGCGGTATTGGAGGGTGCGATCCTCGACGCCTGCAAAGAACATGGACTCGGGCAGGACTCTCAGAAACGAGATGGTCTCGTCAACGGCCGATCTCACGTCCTCGGGTGAGGTCGTTGAGCGTTCGGTGAACCCGGCCTTCGCTCCCTTGTAGATGATGAACATCTCAAGATTGAGTTCCTCCCATCGCTTTGCGATGTCAATCTGACTTTGAGAGAACCGAATCTGTGACCCGCGTCGAATGGTTCCTTTTGCGATGATGCCCTCGACTTTCTCGCTGGCGTAGTCTACGGCCAGGTCAACGAGGGACTTGAGTTCCTGGTAGTCGACCACTAGCCCACACCTCCAAGTCTGATATCCCTGAATCGTACATGTCCCCCTCCCGCGTACACAGGAACACCTTGCATCGGGTCACTCTTTCCGCATGTCCCTGGGAAGTCGAATCTGAGTTCCTTTGACACGGCGTCAACAGAGCTGAGCAATCCGACGCTGGTTGTTTCTAGGACTGGCCGGCGAATCAGTGTGTCTGTCAACTCGCCATTCTTTATCAGGTAGGACTCGCAGCCCGTGTATTTTGACTGGTACCTCCTGTCGTCAATGTTCCACTCCTGGAAGTTCTTCATAAACACACCCAGACGAACATCCTCGAATAGTTCTTCGAGCGAATATTCGCCCGGCTCGAAGTATGTGTTTGCCATCCTGATTATTGGCTCTCGGTTGTAGGCGGACGATCTAGCCGCACCATTTGACTGTCTTCCAAAAACCACACCGAACTCACGGTTCAGAAGTGGCTCGTTTGCAATCCCCTGCTTGATGAGCGTGCGTTTCCGAGTCTTGACACCTTCATCATCGTACAGATAGAACCCGCCAGTGTTGGGAATCGTGGGGTCCTCGCATACCGTCACCGCTTCGCTTCCGACACGTGACTCTCCAATCTTGAGGTCGCGCCAGAAACTCTCGCCGGCCTGCGCGCCCTCCCGGCCCATGATTCGGTCGCCCTCGCTGGGGTGTCCGACGTTCTCATGTGCTATGATTCCGGCCACCTCGGGCCCGACGATGACATCGACCGGCCCGTCCATTAGCTCCTTGACAGCCTTCGCCTCACTGGCCGCCCTCTGGAGCTGCACAGTCTCCTCGTGGAGCTTCTCGATCACTCTGCCCTCCTTGATTCTCTCCCAGCCCCCACACTGCGTTATGTCCAGAAACCTCTGTTCGGAGCCCGTCTTTCCCTTGGCTGTGAGCAGCACGAACATGAAGATGTGCTCAAGGTGGCCCTGAATGTCTGTGCCCTCAGTCGTCATGATGTGCTTGTCAGCAACTGTGGGGTTGAGCATCAGTGTGTACTGAGCCAGACCCTGCATCTGCTGATTCATCTCATCGGCTGTTTGCATGAGCGTTTCAATGTCGACTCCTGCGAGGCTCTGTCTGACATCTACAGTCCACTTGGCCTTATTCGCAACCGGCTCTCCGAGGTCGATCGGCCTGGGTCTGCGACTGTTCTTAGCCATCCTATAGGCGGCAGTCACGGCCTCCTCAGCAAGATCTCGCTCGAGTCGGTCGAAGGCTGCAAATCCGAAATTGCCATCAACAAGAAGTCTCACTCCTATGCCCGCGAGTGGACTCATCCCTCCCGACACAGGCTCGCCATTCCTGTAGACAAGACCTCGGGAGGCCTTGTGTTCAAACCTCGCCTCGACATATGAAGCTCCTAGGCTTCGTCCCAGGTCGAGGCAGTATTCCAAGAGGTCACTGGCGTCTCTCAAAACTACCACATGATGACGGCTGCTCTTGACTAAGATAAACCATCCGACTCGCGCTTGACGGTCGCCCGACCTGAAATCACTCGACACGAATGTCCCTTTCTTGGAAGTCGGTCAGACATGCATATGTCGAGATTCTCGACAGACTACAATCCAAAGATTGAAGTTTGCGAGGCGTCGGTGTAGTCCAAATCAGCAAGAGTGACAGGACTGGTGAATGCCGAGATGGTTGAGAGAATCATAGTCATTGGCTGTGGAGCCGCTGGCGCCACAGCGGCCATGCAGGCTAGGAAGTTCAACCGAAAGACTGAGATTGCCATTATCAACGAGGAACCGTACTCCCAGTACTCAAGGTGCGGTCTGCCTTACACAATCTCAGGAAAAGTGCGTGAGTTCAATGATCTAATTCTGATGCCTCCTGAGAACTGGGCCAGTCTGAAGATTGACGCCAAGTTCAGCACGAGAGTGACCAGAATTGACCACTCCTCGCGGACGGTCGAGTATGAGGGACCGGACGGGTCCGGCACTGCAAGCTACGACTCGCTAGTCTTTGCAACAGGTGCGAGGAACGCTGACCCACCTATTGAGGGGTTGGACAAGCAGAGAGTGTACGGACTTAGGTCCATGGATGACGCTAAGGCACTGGCCAAGGAGGCCGAGCGCGCAAAGAACATGGTCATCATTGGGGGCGGTCTCATCGGGATGGAGGCAGCCGAGGCTTTTCACGAGAGGGGCCTGAATGTCACAGTGGTCGAGTTTCTACCACATGTCCTTCTGGCGATGGTAGACCCGGACATGGCTCAGATTGTAGAGGAGCAGGTGAGGCAGCATGGTGTGAGGCTCATGACCAACACGGCTGCAGAGGCCGTACTCGGCGAAGATGCCCCGAAGGCTGTTCGGGTGAAGAACCGCGAGACCGGCGACGTGGAGGAGATTCCAGCTGACGCAGTCATCGTGGCGACAGGCGTTCGACCGGTCACGGAGCTGGCAGAGAGCATAGGGGTGGAGATTGGTCCGACACGAGGGATTAAGGTGGACGACCATATGAAAACCAACCTTGACGGCGTCTACGCGTGTGGCGACTGTGCCGAGCACGTGGAATTCGTGACGCGGCGGCCCTTTGCTGGAGGGTTGGGAACTGTTGCTGTGAGGCAAGGTCGAGTGGCTGGTATCAATGCTGCTGGTGGAGATGCGAAGTTTCCGGGAATTGTCGGTGCCAAGGTCACACGTCTGTTCGGTGTTGAGATCGCAAGCACCGGTCTGACAGAGGATCTAGCCCGCCGGTTTGAGGTGACTGTCGTCAAGGGCTCGGTCAAAGGGCTGACCCGACCGCCATACTATCAAGGAGGTAAGGAGATCAAAGTCAAGACAATCTATGAGAAGAGTACTGGCCGGCTGGTCGGCGGACAGATTGTCGGCCCGGAAGACGCGGCCATGCGGATCAATGTTATCACCCTTGGCATTCAACAGCACGTTGATGCGCCTGGTCTCTTTGACTTCGAGAATTGTTACGCGCCGGCAATCTGCGACACATGGGATCCGCTGGTCACCTCTGCTGAGGCCGTAAGGCGTCGCCTCCGTATGTGAGGCGGTCGCAAGGGAGCAATCTCGTTCTGTTCACTCTTGCCGAGCTAGCATCTCCACGTTGTTGAGAGCAAAGATGAATGAGTCGAGCTGTGCAGTGGAGCTCGTCACAATCTCTACCTCTCTAACGGAGGTATCTGTCTGGGCGTGCAGGTATAGCGCACGTGCTATCTCCTCAGCTATTTCCCAGTCCGGCACGAGTGAGACCTCCAGCCCCATTGTGAACAGCCCAACCGACGTTGCGCCTTTCGACCTTGCCATCTCAAGTGCTCTTCTAGTTGCGTCGAAGATTACCTGTCGCCTGTCGGGGTCTTCAATGGAGACTGCTGGCCAGTAAGTCAGCTCCTTGGCTGAACTGGCTTCTCTGACGCTGATGCCAAGTCCACCAATGGTACCGCCAACACTCAACTCACCTGCGGGGCTCGTGCCGAGAGGGATGTTCTCGATCTTTACCGACAGGTCAAGGACGGAGTCATCGAACGGTCCTTGGCGGAGGCGAACCACGAGGCCTCCCAACGTCCATTCTCGCGGTTCCATCAACCAGTCCCCGCGATCTTTCTCAGCGCATCGGCGAAGGCATCAGTCGCTGGCTGTCGGTATCCGACCAGTATGACTCGCCGGACGGAGCCGGGTTTCTCAGCGTACTTCGCAATTCCTTCTACAATGGCTCTCGCTGACTCTTCCATGGAGAGACCACCGACTCCGGCTCCTATGGCCGGAAATGCAATGTGCTTGAGGTTGTTCTCAGCTGCCAGACGCATTGCATGTTCCACGGACGACTTGACGTAGTCGTAGGTTGCTGCTCCTCCGGGCGGCATGCCCGCGCAATGGATGACATGTCGTGCCTTGAGTCTTCCCGCGGTTGTGATCACCGCCTCACCTGGACGAATCGGCCCCTTAGACATTGCCTCCTTCTCGATCTCGATTCCGCCCTTGGACTTGATTGCGCCCGCCACTCCGGAGCCCATCCATAGGTCAGAGTTTGCAGCATTGACTATCGCGTCGGCATCAATCTCGGTGATATCTCCCGTGACCACCTCGAACTCTATCTCTCCGTGTCGGGTCTTCAACAGACTCACACTCTCCACAGTGTCGTTCTTGGACTGGTTTGACGCATGTGCGTAAAAAACTGGCGACAATGGACGCCTGACGAGCAAACACTAATACACAGGCTGCAAGCAGCAGTCACGGCGAGAGAAACTGAACGATATCGACGAACATGAGATCGAACGGCTGATCCAGCTGTACGGGGAGCCGCGGCGCCTTCATTTCGCGGCCGACTTTCTCGACTTCGAGTGCGATCTTGTTAGGCGCAGTGCTGCAAAGGGGCGACACCACGACATAACGTGTTTCATCCGCTACGGTGATGGATTCGCGGTGATCCAGAAGCATGACTACGCAGACACTCCGATATTCAGAGCCCCTTCCGGGGGCGCTAACTCGGGGGAGCCTCTCGAGGTAGCAGCCAAGAGAGAGATGAGAGAGGAGACCGGTCTCGACATCGAATTGAGAAGATTCGTCCTTGACGTGACACTTGAGGTCCGCTGTCGGGACGTGACGATTCCTTGGAGGTCATTAGTCTTTCTCGCAGACGCCGTTGGGGGCAGCCTTGACATAATCGACACACGCGAGATCCATGCACTCAGGGTGATGACCAAAGAGGAACTCCTAGGCGAAGTTGAGCGTGCCATGTTACGCTCTGGCTGGGGCGGATTCAAATACCGTGCGTTTCTCTGCCGCGCTTTTTTTGATGAGCTAGACCGAATTGGCAGCCTGTAGTTGGGCTGTCGCCACGGTGGGCGCTTGGCGGAGAGAGATGTGCCGGACTGTGTTAATCTATGAGGACGCATAAGGAAGATGGAATGCATGTAAGACATTAGACCAATAGCTTGTCGATACTGCCCCAGCAGTTAAGGTCGTGTCTGTTGCCGCCATGCTCCTATCGTGCATGAGTGGATAGGCATTGGGGTACTTCTACTGTCCCGGCTGTGGAAGACGATCTCCCCATGGATGTCAACGCTGCGAGGAACATCATTGAGGTTCAACAGCCCAGTGCCGTTGCAGAGTGAACAAACGTATTGTGACAAACATAATCCAACTCGTAATCAACGGATAGTGAAGGCTCTCGAGTGTGTGCGATGGGAACCCTTTGTGGCTCTTACTGCCGATCGACCCATAAGCACTAGGTCGGGCGCTAGTGAGCTTAATAGGTACTGACTTAAGAAGAAAGGTGTCCTCCCTATCATGAAGCAGGACTTGATTGGGCGTCGGAATGTCCAACAGGGTTGAGGTTCGATGTTGCAGGTTTCGCGAATTGTGCATCTTGTCACATGCGGTGAGTATGCTGAGCGAGGGATATTCAATGACCTCCTGCGTCAAATAGGAACGGGACGGCTGGAGCCAAGACTACGGAGGCTTGTTTTGGAGGCGGAAAAGGAAGGCCTTGAGAAGTTCAGGGAGGATCCCGAAGAGGCGAGATTGTCCGTGAACAGGAATTATGCAGAGGCCCTCATGACTGTAAGGAAGATATCCGCTGACGACGAGCTGCTTGACCGGATTGAGGCCAAGTACGGGCCTGTTGTCGCGTCGAACTTCACGTATGCCCTTAGTGTGATCTCCCAGATACTTCCTGTCCTCTCGCTCACTGCACAGATGAGTCCTCTGGATCCTGCGGTTGTTGACTTGGCAGTCCGAGAAGCGCTCCCAAAACTCGATCAAATTGTGATGAAACGCGAAGGAGTGCCAAACGCAGTTGAGATTGGGGAGGGAGACGGTTCTCACCGTGACATCCTTGCTGTCCTAGTATTGTCCTTCAACTTCGGAATGCTGACCGCCACCACCTTTCTGGTTGTTGCACTTACAGAGAATGATGTTTCGCTAACTGAGGCCCAAGTTCGGGAACTCGAATACCTGCTCAGAGACTGGCCCCAAGAAACAATCGCTCAGTTTGTCTTTCTGAATCGAAATCAGTCTCTGTTGTCGCCGTCCTTTAGGGTTCGGCCGGTACCTCTGACTGATGAAGACCTAGACTAGCGCTCCAGATTCATGCAGTTTGGGTGAGGCCACAATCGTGACATCGATACAACCAGGTACTCTCGTGTTCATTGATCCTGGCGAAACTGTAGGCCACGAGCAGAGAGGAAAGCGCCCTTACCTAGTTGTTTCGACACCCGGAAAGGCCAAGGATAGACCCGGCAATCTTGGACTCATTGTCGCAGTTCCACTGACGACTACGGGTAGACCGTGGTGGACTGTGGTTCGCATCCCAAAGGACTCAACGGGTCTCGAGCATGACTCATTTGCGCTGTGTCACCAGGTGAGGTCGCTCTCGGTCGATAGAGCCAAGCATATCATAGGATTCGTGAGCGACTACGTTCTAACAACTGTGAGGCTTGTGCTCATAACGATGCTGTCAACATAGTTGACACGCGAAAAATGGACAATGCTTGGGGGATGACAGAGCCAAGGTTCGGCTCTGTCCGTCCCAGACCGCTCACCTACGGCATCATTGTGATGCCGAGTTTCTGCACGAGCTCCTTGTAGCGGTTCCGCACGGTGACCTCTGTGACTCCGGCGGCCATGGCGATGTCACGCTGTGTGACTCTGTGGTCGGTGAGAATCGATGCGATGTAGATTGCAGCCGCTGCCAGTCCCCTCGGGTCTCTGCCTGTCACAAGGCTGCGGTTCTTCTTCGCCTGTTCGAGGATCTCAAGGACCTTCTTCTGAACCTCACCGGGGAGACCGAGCTGCGTGATGAATCGTGGTACGTAGTTCGCCGGGTCTGAGATTGGCATGCGTAGCTTGAGCTTCTCCACGAGCAGCCTGTAGTGCTGTCCAATCTTTTTCTTGCTGACCCTTGAGTGACGTGCAATCTCCTCAAGTGAGCGTGGAGCCCTTCTCAGTCTGCAAGCAGCATAGATGGCCGCGCCGACCATCGCGTCGATAGACCTGCTGCGGGCAAGCCTTCTCACGATCAGCTTTCTGTACAGCAGAGCCGCAAGCTCCTTGATGCTCTTGGAGAGCCCGAGTTGTGACGCGAGCCGGTCGAGTTCTGACATGGCCTGTGCGAGATTCCTATCGACGGAGCTGTGGACCCTCGTGCGAATCTGCCACTTTCTCATGCGGTAGATCTCTGAGCGTCGTCTTGCTGAGAACTTCTTGCCCTGTGAGTCGTGGTCGCGCCAGTCAATCATTGTGGAGAGTCCCTTATCATGAATCGCATAGTTGGTCGGAGCGCCGGTCCTTGACCTTGCGTCCTTCTCATCGTTGGTGAATGCTCTCCACTCAGGGCCCGTGTCAATCCTGTGATCACTGATAACAAGGCCACAGCTGGCACAGATCTTCTCGCCCTTCTCAAGGTCCTGCACGAGCTCATGCCCGCCACACTCTGGGCAGGTGAACTCAAAGTGACCTTTTCCTCTCTCTGGGTGCTTCCTAACTCGATCGCTTCGTGATGCCATGTCTACCACCTTCCGGCCGCGCAGATGTTGGACAGTACACTGTCTTCACTAGATATAGAGCACAGGTGGCGCAAGAAATCGCTGTTCACGTAGTCCCTACACCTGCAGTTCCGCTACATTTATATATGAATACGCGCATTAGTATATAAACTTTGCGGTCTAAAGACATCAATTACACTTAAACCTATTCCTTTACTCCCCCACATACCGACTCGTCAAACTACAATTTAAGTCTACCGAGGGTCCGCTCGCTGGCTACGTATCGGCTTCTGTTTCTCAGCTGGACCTCAGTGAGCTTGATAATTCACCCATTCAAGTGTTGTCACTGCCAGTCTTAAGAAATCTTTCCAGCAGTCTGCGTCCGTCTTCAGTATCGCGGAGGAAGTCCACGAAGGCCGCTATCCGGTCGAAGGTTTCCTCCTGCACCATGTGCTCGATCTCGCAGGCGTCGGACTCAGCAATATCTTTCTCAACCCCTATGAGTACGAAGAGTTCCATCAAGACATCATGCGTCTTGGTGAGGCGCCTGGCTACACGTTTTCCTCGTCGGGTCAGCGTCACTGCCCGATACTTCTGGTAGTCTACCATGCCCATATCTGCGAGCCTTTTGAGTGCTACCGTGACGCTGGGCGCGCGAACACCCAGTCGCTCCGCTATGTCCGTGACAGTTGCGGCTCCCTGCTCCTGCTCCAGCTCGTGGACGATCTTGATGTACATCTCAAGGGCATCCGTCAGGGCTGATGTGCTACCTCGCTTCCTGTCTGACATACCTGATTCCCTTCTGTGTTAGCGTGTACGTGACCTCACGTCGCTGGTGAGAGTCACATGATGATGCAAGCGGGCAAGAGGCACAACTCGGGCTGCTGCTGCAATTTGAGCTCACGGATAGCAACCCTCTTCGTGCTAGGAGGTCCAGAATATCCTCCAGAGTTTCTTCTTGGACCCCAACAGCCTCAGCCAGTTGCTTCTTGGTCAGAAGGCGTTCGGACATGATAGTACTCAGAACTCGACGCATCACTGACGGGCCCCCTCCTCAGCGCTTCTGCGGGTTGTCTTCGCAACACGCATGATGACGCCTACAACTAGGACCCCGACGTACGTGATC
>Ga0164318_10006536_pt1 | contig 11280 bp, 10 predicted proteins | sample GuaBasSedimGuay9_FD_113734 | JGI IMG/M metagenome (GOLD analysis project Ga0164318, IMG submission 113734) | Subseafloor sediment microbial communities from Guaymas Basin, Gulf of California, Mexico - Guay9, Core 4571-4, 0-3 cm | ecosystem: Environmental > Aquatic > Marine > Hydrothermal vents... | reverse complement strand
GCATTAGAAGTACCCAAATTTGGGGTTTAAAAAACACCAAATTTGTTGGTAATTCTTAAGCGTAGAAAAATTATGAATCTTTCGGGTTAAATTAATAAAAACTTAACACTAACTTATTGAATAATAAAAAAAAGTTACTTAACATTGCATAGAATTATAATTAAATAAATATTATGGAAACAGTAGCTTTAGTTGCCCACAACAAAAAGAAAAATATTCTTTTAGAATGGGCTAAAGAAAACGAGAAAGTTTTAAAACACTACAAACTTATTGGCACATCGCATACAGCCGAATTACTAAACAATGTATTAGAGTTAAATGTAGATGGATTTGGACATGGTCCGAGTGGAGGCGACATTTTATTAGCTGCAAAAATGTTGGAAGGTGAAATTGATAAATTAATATTTTTTATTGATGCGCAAACTCCTCATGGACACGAGCACGATATTCAAACATTAATTAGAACTGCAGTTATAAATAATATTCCTATTGCACTAAACAGATCAAGTGCTAATCTTATTATTTCTGACAAAAAATAATATCCTAAAAAAAAGGCAAGTAATATTTATTACTCGCCTTTAAATATATTTATGAAATATTAGTCTAAGCTGTGAACAATTAATCCACTTCTTAACTTAGGTTCAAACCAAGTTGTTTTTGGAGGCATAATATTACCTGTGTCAGCAATAGTAATTAATTGATCCATTGAAACAGGATAAAGAGCAAAAGCAACTTTCATTTCGCCATTGTCAACTCTTCTTTTAAGTTCACCTAAACCGCGAATACCACCAACAAAATCAATTCTCTTGTCAGTTCTTAAATCTTTAATATTTAATAATTCGCTCAATACGTGATTGTAAAGAATTGTAACATCTAATACACCAATAGGATCGTTATCATCATAAGTGCCTGGTTTAGCTTTCAATGCATACCATTTACCTCCAAGGTACATACTAAATGTATGAAGTTCTTCCGGTTTAAAAATTTCTGTACCTTTTTCTGTAACTTCAAAAGCGTCCTCTAATTTTGCAATAAACTCTTCTTCTGAAAGTCCATTCAAATCTTTAACAACTCTGTTGTAGTCAATAATTGATAATTGATTTGCAGGAAAATGAACAGCTAAGAAATAATTGTATTCTTCTTTGCCTGTATGATTAGGATTGTTTTTCTTACGTTCGTTTCCAACCAAAGCAGCGGCAGCTGTTCTGTGATGACCATCGGCAACATAAGCAGCAGGAACTTTTGAATATAATTCAACAATACGATTTATTTTTTCTCTATCGTAAATAACCCAGAAGTGGTGACCGAAACCGTCTTCAGAAACAAAATCATATTCTGGTTCTGATTTTACTACTTCTGCAACAATTTCATCTATCTCTTTAACTGCAGGATAAGTGAAAAATACAGGTTCGTAATTCATTCCGCTTACACGAACATGATTCATTCTGTCTTCTTCTTTATCTTTACGGGTTAATTCGTGTTTTTTAATCACATTATTCATGTAATCTTCAACAGCAGCACAACCAACAATACCATATTGAGTTTTACCATTCATTGTTTGTGCATAGATATATAAATATTCTTCATTGTCTTGTTGAAGAACTTTATCATCCATAAATTTAAAGAAATTCTCTTTCCCTTTTTGATAAACAGCATCAGAATATTCATTAATATCATCAGGTAAATCAATTTCCGGTTTTACTACATGCAAATATGAATATTTTGATTTTGCTTCCTCTCTTGCTTCTTGTTTATTTAAAACATCATAAGGGCGTGAAGCAACTTCTTTTACTTTATCCTTTGCCGGACGAATTCCTTTAAATGGTTTTATTATTGCCATAATTATATTAATTGTTAATTATTAATTGTTAATTCGCTTACTATTTATTTACTTGAAAAGTTTTATCTCCTTTTTCAATATAATTTATTATCTGATTAATAGCTGCTACTCCTGCATTAATATTTGCCTCGGCGGTTTGTGCACCCATTTTTTTAGGTGTAAAGAAATATCTTCCTTCATATTTTTCAGAAATAACATCTTTACAATCAGGAGCAATATCAGACAAGTAATTAAAATCATCGCGTTGTTCAAAAATCTTTAATAAAGATTCTTCGCAAACAACTTCTTTTCTTGCAGTATTTACCAAAGTTGCACCTTTAGGCATTTTTGATAATAAATCGAAATTGATTGAATTAATTGTTTTTTCTGTTGCAGGAATGTGTAATGAAATATATTGACAAGTTGAATACAACTCTTCTACAGAAGATAAAGCAACAACTCCATCTTTTTCAATTGCTTCTTTTGAGATAAATGGATCAAAAGCATAAACTTTCATACCAAATCCTTTAGCCAAATTACCAACAATTCTTCCTACATTACCATAAGCATGAATACCAATTGATTTTCCTTTAAGCTCTTTACCTGCTTTGCCATTAAAACCATTACGAGCATTAAAAATCATCATCCCAATTGCCAGCTCGGCAACTGCGTTTGAATTTTGTCCTGGTGTGTTCATTGCCACAACACCTTTTTTTGTAGCAGCTTCCAAATCGAGGTTATCATAACCTGCTCCTGCACGAACTACAACTTTTAATTTTTTCCCCGATTCAATAACTTCTCTTGTTACTTTGTCGCTTCTTACAATGAGTGCATCAACATCAATTACTGCATTAACAAAATCAGATTGGTCTGCATACTTTTCAAGTAATTGAACTTCATATCCGGCTTTGTCAGCAATTTCTTTTATTTGCTCCACAGCTGCGGGTGCAAATGGTTTTACTGTTGCTACTAAAACTTTTGCCATAATAAAAAATTTTAAATTAATTAATTAATTAATAAAAGCAGTCACTACAGCCAAATCGAAGTAATATCAAATTACTTTAGTCGTTCCTCATGCTTGTTGACTAAACAAAAAATGAATCCACTCCGAAAAGTCGCTAAGCGGTTAACTTTACAAAAAGATTGAAAGCTATATAACTGTACGTCAGTTTGTTATAAATCCGCTAAGTGGCTATCAATTGATAACTTTAGTTTTTGGAGTAGTCTCAAAAATTAAGCGTTTAAACTTTCAAATTCTTTCATTGTATCGACTAATGCTTGTACATCCTCTAATGTAACAGCATTATAACATGATGCTCTAAAACCACCAACTGAACGGTGTCCTTTAATTCCAACAATATTTTTCTCAGCAGCAAAACTAATAAATTCAGCTTCTTTTTCTTTATACTCATCATTCATTACAAAACAAATATTCATTCTTGAACGGTCTTCTTTTGCAACTGTGCCTTTAAACATTTTGCTGTTATCAATTGTTCCGTAAAGCAAATCAGCTTTTTGCTGAGCTCTTTTGTCCATTTCTTCAACACCTCCAAGTGATTTTACCCATTTTAATGTTTCTCTTACAGCAAAAATATTGATACAAGGAGGTGTGTTAAACATTGAACCTTTGTCAACTTGTGTTTGGTATTTTAACATTGTTGGTATAGGTCTGTCAACCACTTTGTTAAGTAATTCATCTTTAATAATAACAAAAGTAACACCAGCTGGGCCTAAGTTCTTTTGACATCCGCCATAAATCATATCATATTTAGCAACATCAACCGGTCTGCTCATAATATCTGATGACATATCAGCAAACAATGGTACAGGTGAAGAATAATCTTCTAAAATTTCTGTTCCTTTAATAGTATTATTTGTAGTAATGTGGAAATAGTCTGCATCAGCAGGAACTGTATAACCTTTAGGAATATACATAAAGCTATCATCTTCTGACGAAGCAATAACATCTACTTTCTCTTTTCCCCATAGTTGAGCTTCTTTAATGGCTTTTGCTGACCATGTACCTGTGTTAAGATAAACTCCTTTTTTATTTAAAAAGTTATAAGGTATCATAGCAAACTGTGTGCTTGCTCCACCACCAAGAAATAAAACAGAATATCCCTCAGGAATATTAAGTAACTCTTTGAATAAATCAACAGCTTCGTCAATTACCGCTTGGAAATCTTTACTTCGGTGAGATACTTCCATTATTGATTGACCAATTCCGTTTAAATCTAAAACTGCTTTTGAAGTATTCTCCAAAGTAGAATCGGATAATTTACAAGGACCTGCATTAAAAATATGTTTTCTCATAACTATTTATATTTTAATAACTTATAAAATATTACTTTTCTTTTAAAATTTTTATAAAGTTATGAATTTTTTTACGAAATATTAAATGATTTTCATCATGTTTTGCAACAATGATATTTTTAGCCTATAAACGATTATTATGATTATTACAAACCTTGAGTGCACTCCTAAAAGTGTTTTTAGACAAAAAAATAGAATTTACATGATTTTTTCAAAATGTAAAACATTAATTATCAACAATATAATTTTAATAGATTTATATGAATTTTTGAAAACAGGATTTTTGGAGTGGACTCATACCTTAATTAGCAACGGCATTTATGCAATTGAATACGATAAAAAAAATAAACGGGCTTTAGCCCAAAATAAAACAATAGTCTGTCATTTATAAAAAAATATAACAAATTTATTAAACGATAAGGATTTGATATTATTATGCATTATTATTTGGCTAAAAGCCAAATAAATGTGTTCAATTTATACACCGCTGGTGCAAGCGTCTCTCTTGTACCTTCTTGTACCTTAATTTTAAATTTTCTTTTTGATAAAAGCACAAGCGAGACGCTTGCGCTATTGGTGAAAACTTTACGAACTTTCAACTTTTAACTCTCTCCCCTACTCCCATTCTATTGTTGCCGGTGGTTTTGAGCTAATATCAAAAACTACTCTGTTAACTCCTTTAACATTATTAATAATTTTGTTAGATATATTACTTAAAAATTCATAAGGGAGATGTGACCAATCTGCAGTCATACCATCGGTTGATGATACTGAACGCAAAGCTACAACATTTTCGTAAGTTCGCTCATCGCCCATCACTCCTACTGACTGAACAGGCAAAAGAATTGCACCAGCTTGCCATACAGTATCATAAAAATTATTTTCTTTCAAGCCTGTGATAAAAACATCATCGACTTCTTGAAGGATTGAAATTTTTTGTTTTGTTATTTCTCCAATAATCCTTATTGATAAGCCCGGTCCGGGGAAAGGATGTCGATTAAGAAATTCATCTGCAATGCCCAATGACTTACCAACTCTTCTTACTTCGTCTTTAAATAACAACTTAAGAGGTTCTACAATTTGAAGTTTCATTGCATCGGGTAAACCACCAACGTTATGATGTGATTTTATGGTGGCAGATGGTCCTTTCACAGAAATTGACTCAATTACATCAGGATAAATTGTTCCTTGTGCAAGCCATTTAACATTTTGAATTCTATGTGCCTCTTTATCAAAAACTTCTATAAAATCCCGCCCAATAATTTTTCTTTTAGTTTCTGGATCTGACACTCCTTCTAAATCAGACAAAAATTTATCTTTTGCATCTACTCCAATAACATTAAGACCCATTGTTTTGTATGATGTTAAAACCTGGGAAAATTCATTTTTTCGCAATAATCCGTTATCAACAAAAATACATATAAGATTTTTTCCTACTGCTTTGTGCAATAATGTTGCAGCAACTGTTGAATCGACACCGCCCGATAGACCAAGAACAACTTTGTCGTCACCAATTTTTTTCTTCAATTCATTAACCGTAGCTGAAACAAATGAATCAGGAGTCCAATCTTGTTTTAAAGAACAGATATCTACCACAAAATTTTTAATTATTGTTTTCCCTTCTAATGTATGATAAACTTCCGGATGAAATTGAATTCCATAAGTTTCTTCATCCTCAATTTTAAAAGCTCCAAACTCAACGTCATCAGTGCCTGCAATAACTTTGTAATTATCAGGTAATTTTGTTATTGTGTCGGCATGAGACATCCATACCTGAGTATTTAATGAAATATTTGCAAATAATTCGTTTTTATTATCAATAAATTTCAAATTAGCTCTGCCATATTCTCTTTTGTCTGAGGGCGACACTTTTCCTCCAAAAAAATGTGCAAGATACTGTGCTCCATAACAAACACCCAACAGAGGTTTTTTCCCTTTTATTTTTGACAAATCCGGAATTAATGCATTTTCATCGCGAACTGAGAACGGACTTCCCGACAAAATAACACCCTTAATGCTATCGTCAATTTCAGGAATTTTATTGTATGGGAATATCTCACAATAAACATTAAGTTCACGAACACGACGAGCAATCAACTGAGTATATTGAGAGCCGAAATCTAGAATTAAAATTTTATCTTGCATCTGTATATTATATTAAATTATTCTGCAAATATATAAAAAAAAAGTCCTCATTATGATGAGGACTTTTATGTTATAAATTAGATTATTTAAATTTTTTCAATATATTCTTCACAGCATCTTTGTGAATAGTAAAGCCCATCATTTTTAATTTTACATAATCTTCATGAAAAAAATAATATCCAAATTCTGGAGCTTTTTCATCATTATTTCTTGATCCGGAACTTGAATCTTTAATTAAATACCAATCTTTGCCATCTTTTTGCATATATCCAATAAGGTGCATTCCATGATCGTCAGTAGTGGTTTTGTTTGAAAAACGGAACTGCCGAGCATCGTCATTAATATATTCAGAAGGAATATCAAAAGAAGGAATTATTGCACAATTAGTACTTCTTACAAAACCAGCTTCAGAAACATCGCCACCAATACTCATTGTATAACCATCACGAACAGCTTTTTTGATTGCTTTCATATAATCATCTAAAGGAATATTATAATATTCTTTACTATGCCACCAGTTATCTTCAACCTTATATTCAACTTGTTTCCAAAATGGTTCTTGTTCATAAGATAGTATTTCTACATAATCATCAGGATTTATTTTCAGATAATCTTTCAAATAAGTTTTCGGAGTATATGTTTTACCCTCAACTTTAAACTCTGTTGGAGGAACTCCAATATAGTGATTCATAATATCTTTAATTGTTGAAAGCACTAATTCTTCATTCCATGCATTAGTTTTCTTAACTGACTTTAAATATTTATTCATTTCTTTATACATATCAGCATGAGAGTGGAATTTACGTCCTAATAATAAACCGGTATATTCACTTTGTGGAACTGCACCATATTTTTTAAACATTCGAGCTACTGCATTTCCTTCAGAACCTTGAGAAAACACAGAGTTACCTCTTTCTGTAACAAATCTTCTTGCTTTTTCAACATACTCCCAGTAAACTGTATAAATTTCAGAGATTTTCACTTTCTTTTTTGATAAACGATAAACTTCAGATTCATAAAACGATGTTGTAGAAAAACACCAGCAAGTACCTGCATTACCTTGTGATATTGAAGGATTAGCCCATTGCTTCTTGTACAAATCAATTTTATTTGGCAAATCTAATCCTGATTGATCCATTTGAAAATGTTTGTATTTCTCTTTTGAGGTCATTTTCTTTTTCACTGCTCTTACGTCCTTAAGAATAGAATTTTGGTAATAACCGGGTTCGTATTCTGTAAACTTACTTTTGTCTTTTTTTTGTTGAGCAAAAACAAAACTACTAACAAAAAGTAGGGCTAAACTTATACTTATTATACGTTTCATAACTTAAGATTAAATTAATTTTTAAACAATTAGACACTAAAAATACAATTTTTTATTTATTATTTCAAATGAGATTAGTTTATAAAGTTTGTACTATTTATTTTTAGTATTTTTTTCTACTTTCTACTAACAACCATGCCGTCTTCTGCAGCAATAGAATTTGGAAAAATACTTTTTGTTTCATTTAAAACCGGTTCAATATCTTTATAACGTGCTGAAAAATGACCAATAATCAACTCTTTGACTTCAGCCTTTGTTGCAATATTAGCTGCATCTATAGTTGTTGAATGAAGAGTCTCATTTGCTCTCTCTTTCATATCTCTCATAAATGTTGTTTCATGGTAAAGCAAATCGACTTTTCGAATTACAGGAATTAAATCTTCACAATAAGCTGTATCTGAACAGTATGCATATGAAAGAGGTTTTGTTGGCGACAATGTTAAATCTTCATTTTTATGAACCTCTCCATTATTAGCAATAAAATCATCACCTTGTTTTATTTTAAGAATATCTTTAATTGAGATGTTTAATTGTTGTACTTTTTCTTTAATAATATTTCTTGGTTTTTGTTTTTCTTGAAAAAGAAAACCACATGTTGGTATTTTATGTTTTAAAGGGAAAGATGTAATAGTTAACTTATCATCTTCATAAACAAGCTCGGGTTTACTAAAATTTAAAGGATGATATATTATTTTAAAGTTTAAATTGTTTTCAAAATAATTTAGTTGGCAGTTAATTATATTTTCCAAATCAGTTGGGCAATATATATGCAAATCAACTTCTCTGTTAATGAGATTAAATGTTGAGATTAAGCCTAATAATCCAAAAAAATGATCTCCGTGAAGATGACTAATAAAAATGTTATTAATTTTTCCGAAAGGGATTTTAAATTTACGCATTTGAATTTGAGTACCCTCTCCGCAATCTATCAAAAAAAACCGCTCAAGCATATTCATAACTTGAGCGGTAGAAAATCTTTTAGAAGTAGGAATAGCAGAGCTACTTCCTAATATTGTTAATGTAAATGACATTATTAGATACTAAATATCAATCTTCTTGTTCTTTTTTAATTATATCTTCTCCTTTTTTAATATCACTAGATATATTAAGAACTGTATCTAACTGTGAAATAGTAATTAGTCTTTCAACTGCAGTTTGTAAACCAGAAAGAACAAAAACACCATTAGCATTTTTACATAAACGGTTTGCAACTAAAATAGCACTTAAGCCTGACGAATCACAATATCTGCAATTAGTTAAATCAAGAATAATGTTTTTTTCTCCATTTCCTGCAATCAAAACTAATTCTGATTTTAGTGATGGTGCAACATGAGTGTCTAGTTTATCAACTAATACCTCTATTAAAGTATAATAACCTTTTTTTTCTATTTTAAATTCCATTTTATTTTTTTATTAAGAAATTTAACCTTTCTGATTTTTCTTTAGTCAAATATACTATTTCTTTTCATTATCTACATCATTTTTTTCTTCTTTTTTTGAAATATTTTTTTCTTTTTCTTCAACTTCTTCTTCGACTTTATCTTCTACTTTCTTTTTAGCCTTTGGTTTAGCAGTTTTCTTTGCTGCTTTATCCTCAGATTCTAATTCATCCTTTAGGGCTACAAGCTCAGCTATATCACCGAAAGTTGTTTTTTCAATCTTTTCGTTTAAATTTTTTGTTGCTTTAGAAACGCTTTTTCTTTTAGCTACTTTTTCAGCTTTTACATCATCTTCAAATATTTTTGTATGAGAAACAACGATTTTCTTAGCTGATTTATAAAATTCAACAACTTTAAAGTCTAATTCTTCGTCAATTTTTGCAAGAGTTTTATCTTCTTTAATTAAATTTTTCTTGCTTACAAAACCTTCAATACCGTATGGTAAGGCAACAACAGCACCATTTTCTTTTACAGAAATGATTGTACCTTTGTGAATTGAACCAATTGTGAATATTGTTTCAAAAACATCCCATGGATTTTCTTCCAATTGTTTATGACCTAAACTTAATCTTCTGTTTTCTTTATCAATATCAAGAACGACTACTTCAATATCGTTTCCAATTTTTGTATATTCAGCAGGGTGTTTAATTTTCTTAGTCCAAGATAAATCTGAAATATGAATTAAACCATCAACTCCTTCTTCAATCTCAACAAAAATACCAAAGTTAGTGAAGTTACGAACTTTTGCAGTATGTTTTGAATTAATTGAATATTTTTCGTCAATATTTTCCCATGGGTCTTGTTTAAGTTGTTTCATGCCTAAAGACATTTTTCTCTCTTCTCTATCAAGAGTTAAAATTTGAGCTTCTAATTCATCACCAACTTTTAAGAATTCTTGTGCACTTCTTAAATGTTGTGACCATGACATTTCAGAAACGTGAATTAAACCTTCGACTCCTGGTGCTATCTCAACAAATGCCCCATAGTCAGCTAAAACAACAACTTTTCCTTTTACTTTATCACCAACTTTTAAATTAGGATCTAATGAATCCCATGGATGTGGAGTTAATTGTTTTAAACCTAAAGCAATTCTTTTCTTAGCATCATCAAAGTCAAGAATAACAACGTTTAATTTTTGATCTAATTCAACTATTTCACTTGGATGATTAATTCTTCCCCATGATAAATCTGTGATATGAATTAAACCGTCAACTCCACCTAAGTCAATAAATACACCATATGAAGTAATATTTTTAACAGTTCCTTCAAGAACCTGACCTTTTTCTAATTTTGAAATAATTTCTTGTTTTTGTGTTTCTAACTCAGCTTCAATTAATGCTTTGTGTGAAACTACAACGTTTTTGAATTCTTTGTTTATCTTAACAACTTTAAATTCCATTGTTTTACCAACAAATACGTCATAATCACGAATTGGTTTAACGTCGATTTGTGAACCTGGTAAGAATGCTTCAATGCTAAATACATCTACAATCATACCACCTTTTGTACGGCATTTGATATATCCTTTAATAATTTCGTTATTTTCAAGAGCTTGGTTTACTCTGTCCCATGAACGAAGTGCTCTTGCTTTTTTGTGTGAAAGTAATAATTGTCCATTTTTGTCTTCTTGACTTTCAACATATACCTCAACAGTATCACCAATTTTTAAATCAGGATTATATCTAAACTCATTAATATTTATTACTCCTTCTGATTTGTACCCAATATTAATTAAAGCTTCTCTTTTGTTTAATCCTACAACTGTACCGTCAATAACTTCATTCTCAGAAATTGATGATAAAGTTTCGTCATACATTTTTTCTAAATCACCTCTTTCTTTTGAAGAATAAATATCTTTTTCGTTTTCAAATTCATCCCAATTAAATTCTTCTTCTTTTTTCTCTTCAACAACAGCTTCCTCAACTTTTGCTTGAGGTTCTTTTTTTGTTTCTTTTTCAGAAGTTTCTTCTGGCTTTGCTTCTTCTTTAGGTGTGTTTTCTTTTGCTTCAGGCTGGCTTACAACTTCTTCGCTTTTCTCAACAAGCTCTTTTTGTTCTAAATTGTTTTCTTCTTTTTCAATCATTTAATTATTAATTAAGTAGTTAGACATTATATTATAATATTTTGCAAAATAAATCTTTATTATTCAAACAAACAAAAGTTATGTGGTTTTTTTTCTGAAAAATTACAAACAAATTTATTTAAATAATTATTATTAACCTGAGTTCGACATAAGATAT
>Ga0164318_10006535_pt1 | contig 11280 bp, 20 predicted proteins | sample GuaBasSedimGuay9_FD_113734 | JGI IMG/M metagenome (GOLD analysis project Ga0164318, IMG submission 113734) | Subseafloor sediment microbial communities from Guaymas Basin, Gulf of California, Mexico - Guay9, Core 4571-4, 0-3 cm | ecosystem: Environmental > Aquatic > Marine > Hydrothermal vents... | reverse complement strand
GGATATACTAAACAAAATGCGGATTTAGTGCTCCGAGCGGCCGACACCCTCCTCTACACTTCGGCTATCGTTGAGGCCTATAGGCGTGGACACCTAAGCATGGTAGAGGCCCAAGCCAAGCTGAAGGCCTTGGGCCTCCAGGAGGAGGACGCTAATCTACTCCTCCAGCTCGGAGAGCGGCTCTATCAGGTGGCCGAGCTCGTGGCTATGCGTAGGAGGAAAATGATAGATGAAAACGCCTACTTCGAGCACATGCAAAAATTGGGCTTTCCCATGGCCAAGGCTGAAGCGATCTATAACTTGTCGGAGAAGCTAATAGCGGCAGATGACGTAATCCGTGCCTACCGTAGGGGGCTGATTCCCGAGGAGGAGTTTTATGAAAGAATGTATAAGCTTGGATTCAGCCGTGAAGACGCAGATATATTGTTTAACGTGTCACTCTACTACCCCGGTCCTAACGATTGGATCCGATTCGCAGTCAGGGAGGTATTCAATTCGTTAGTTGTCGAAAAGTATGGGTATGATGAGGAATTCCCCGAGGACATAGTGGAGCCGGCCCTGAAGGCTGGTGTGACCGAGGAGATATTGCGTTACTACTGGAGGGCCCACTGGGAGCTCCCAAGCCCCACCCAGGGCTATGAAATGCTCCACCGCCTACACCCTGACGTCTTGAGGATCCTCGGGGATAAGTATGTGTCCATGGGCTTGGCCTCCTCGAGGGAGGAGGCCATAAGCAAATTGGGCACCGATCTTGACACCCTTAGGGAGCTATTGAAAGTAGCAGATTATCCACGCTACTGGAGGGATAGGCTGATCGCCATAAGCTATAACCCGCTCACGAGGGTGGACCTTAGGCGTATCTACGCCATGGGGCTGATCAGCCGTGAGGAGCTCATAGCACGGTTAAGGGAAATAGGCTATTCTCCCCAGGACGCAGAACTCATGGCCGAATTCTACGACGAGTATAAGACGGATTTAGACAAGCTGGAGTTTGACGTGCACGTAGATGGATTCTTAGAGGGATTAGTGAGTGAAGCCGATTTCAGGGCATACTTCGAGGCCAAGGGGTGGAGCTCGGATAAGATCACCCGCTTGATCGAGCTATTGCGTGCCCAGGAGACCATAGCGTGGCACAAAAAGACCGAGTCAAGGATCCTCAGTTTGGCCCAATCCCTCTTGGCCCAGGGGGAGCTTAGTGAAGACGATTTCATGGATATTCTAATCGCCTACGGGATTCCCAACCTATTCCTGGAGCCGGTTAGCTCAGTAATTTCCATGAAGCGGATCCACTCGATCAAGAAGAAGTTGATATACGTGTATAAGAAGGCGGTTAAGGAGGGGTTGATTACGCTTGAGGAATTCCGTAGCTACCTGGAGTATATGGGAATCCCGGAGGACCAGATTAAGGCCGAGATTGCGGATATTCTCGTGGACATGAAGGTTAGGCCGTATAGCCCCGACCAGGTGTTTACCTCGATCCCAGGACCTCCTGAGGGGGTGGGGCCGGAGTGATCCAGGACCGGAGGAGGATCCTGATCCGGAGGGTGGAGGAGTATAGGACCACGGTCGAGGAGAATGTGACTAAGCACCTCCAGCGGGTAACGGATCTGAGGAGGATCCTCGGGGGTCGTAGGCGTGTGTAGCCGATTCTACCCACCCGATTGGAGGGCCTACCACAGGTCGAGGATCCTCAAGCTCATAGCGTGGTATATGCTAATCCCGGCCGTCCTATTCTCCATCTACATTTTCTCCCTACTCCTAACCCGGCCGTTAGGGTAAGCTATAAATGTGCAAAATGTAGATTACCCATAGGGGCCGGGGGTCCTCGAGGATCCTCGTGTAGGCGGCTACCCATGTTATCACCCCCCCGGCCCTCCCCTTAGGGCTAAGGGATATATAGAAACACGTGGGTGTGGGTTTATGGCCGATCTTGAAGCCTTTAGGCGGGAGGCCCTCGAAGCGGGGGTAAAGGTCCCACCGCAGATCAAGACCCTAACGGGGATCCTCAACTACCTTAGGGCCCAAGAGGCCATATTGACCATGAAGCTAATGCACATGAAGATGGAGGAGGGGGAGATTGAGGAGAGGATCGAGGCCCTCAAGAAAATCATTTTAAATATCAATAAAGAGATTAGAGAACGGGGAGGGGGATCCTGAATCCCACCGGTTAGGGCCCACCGGCACGGGGGCTCCGAGCTCCCGTGAAAGGGAGTTGAAAGATAACGGCCGTCCTCCCCGATCCCCCCCTCCCCAGTTATTTTTTTATAGCACCGTGGAATCGGTAGAACATGGAGCTTGGAAAGTGGGTTACCATAGGCTTCTTCTACGGCATGGCCGTAGGAGCCTTGGCTTTCCTGGTAACAAACGTGATTACCACCGCCATTAACGTGATTGGAGGCTCCGATATCCTAAACGTAAACGGCTACTCCCTGGCGGCCTTCGGCTTCGGCCTATTCCTCTCCTTGGCCATGGCCTTCAAGAGCCACGCCAAAGGGGAATAAATACCCCCTCTAATCTATTTTTCAAAATTTTTTGAATTTGGGGGATAAAAAAAATAGAAGAAGGTTAGGGAGGGATTATTTTCACGTAGGCTATGCTACTCCAGGGGATAAAACGAACCGCTCCGTCGGGGTCAGTTATTTCCAAATGATCGGAGGTAATATTCACCCTTGAATTTGGGTCTATGAAGACGTCCCCGAGCCCAGGGACCCCAAGGGCCACGATTTTCCCCGATCTCACGGCTTCACTGATTAGCTCAACCGCCTTAATGTGGGGCTCCATTTACCTCCCCTCCTTCTCCCACATGGCTTGGACCTCGGGGGCCGGGACCCACCCCTCCCGGTCGGAGAAGGGGAGGCCCAGGGCCTTTTCCAGCATGTGAACAGTATTCCAATAGCTATATTCCACGTTTTCAGGTCCAAGGTGCTTGGTCAAAATGTGGTGAACAACCCTAAAGACCAGGTAGTAGCATTTACACAGATAGTCCTGGTCACCGCTATGGGGCAAAGGAATCACGCAGTCTATGACCCCGATCTTTCCATGGTCATCGTGGATTTCTATGAAAAAGTCCACGTCCTCACGGATTCCCACCCACTCGGTCTTGACCCGGGCCCTCCTCCCCGGCCGTGCCACGTTGAGGAGGAGGGAATCCAAGGCCGTGAAGTTAGTCACCCTTCTCCTCCACACCATGGGTCTCCACCCCCATTAGCTCACACAAATCGCTGATTTCTTCCTCCTCTACTTGGTCAATCACTACCTTATCGGGGCTAAAAACCGCTATTGCGTGGGGGGGTGCACCGTATAGGCGGCCGTTACGCCACACATGGAAAATCGCTGGGGGCTCTATGTAGTAAAGTGCGGAGAAGAGAGATCCGAGGCTCCCCGTGCCCCTCACTCCCAGGAGCTTAACTATTTTCCCGTAGTGATAGATCTCATAGCCCCCTCTGTAACCGGAACCCCCGGTGATCAAGGCGATATAGCCGGCCGGCTGAGGATCCCCGTTAGGGATAAAGATCTTGGGCATCTTACCCTCACGGATTTCCACTCCGAGTATGATATCGGTCACCTTAACGCCACCGTGATAGAAGTCGAAGAGCTCGATCTTAGAAGCCTTTTCCTGCACGTAGGGAGCGGGGTTTTCCGGGATCTCGTGGGTGGCCCCGTAGGTTAGGGCCTTGAGGGCCTTCTTAGCCCCGGCCGATAGGAGAGCCCTACGCCTATAGATGCGGTAGTTGCTTGGCTCCACGGTTAGGGTTAGGACCCCGAGCTCGGGATTCAGCTTAAAATCCTCGACCCGAGCCCCGGGACCGTCGCCCCCTGCACGATAAGGCAGATTCACTATCACGAACCGCCCCACGTAGGTTTTTGTTTCCTCCTTGGGGCCCTCGCTCCCGGCCCCCGGGTGGGCCCCGGACCCGGGGGTCGCCCCCATGGCGGGGGTATCAGGATCACGGGCCTTCATGGCACCATATCATATCATTACTTATTTATTAAGTTATCGTCCTCCGAGGATCCTCACTCCCTTATTCTATATCATATATTATTACTTAATAAGTTAAGATCTATCTCTATCTCTATCTCTATTCTCTTTCCCCCTCCTGGGGTTAAAGTTTATTAAGTAATTATTGAGCTAAGTTAGTGCCATGAGGGAGAGGCGTTATAGCGGGTTGATAATCACGTCCTTTTACGTGCCTGTAGAGGCTAAAGACGTCCTCGAGGCCCTGGACCAGCTGGCCAAGGTGGAGGGGGTCTCACGCTCGGAGTTGATTCTCCGAGCAATAAAAGAATACGTGGAAAATCACTACCCCGGGAACCCCCAGCTCACGTTACCCTCGATCGAGGATCCCCGGCTCCTCCCTCGGAGGTATAAGGCCGTGAGGATCCTCAGGGCGTTAAAGCCCCTGGTCCAGGAGTATGAGCGTGATAAGCGGGTCCGAGGATCCCGAGCGGTGCCCCCGGCTGGGATCTATGAACTCGTGGAGGAGGGGTTGAAATACTACCGTGTGCACCCCGAGCTTAGGCGTTTATTAAATAAAGCCTTGGATCTTCTTGGATACTCGGAGGTGCTGGAGCGTGACGGGGGAGAGTGATCGGGTGGAGGAGCGAGCGAGGATCCTCATGGTCCCTACGGGTAGTATAGTGGTCCCCGAGGAGAGGATGTATAGCCACATGGACCCGGATACCTGGGAGCAATTCAAGCAGTCTATACGGGTCCAGGGAATCCTCCAGCCCATAACCGTGATCAAGCGGGGGGACAAGCTAATCCTGGTAGATGGATACCATAGGCTCAAGGCGGCCCTCGAGCTGGGGATCCCCAAGGTGCCGGTGGTGATCTCCTCAACCCAGGAGGAGGACGCCTATCTCCACAATATTATCACAAACCGGTTGAGGGGGAAAACGACCACGGCTGACATGATCCGGGTGATCAAGCATATCCAAAAACAATATGGGCTTTCCATATCCAAGATAGCGGAACTAACCGGCCTCTCCAGGGCTTACGTGAGTAAGTTGATGAAGATAGCCAAGGCCCACCCCGCCCTCCTCGAGGCCCTGGACCAGGGGAGGCTTAGTGTTGACGCCGCCGTGGAGTTGGCCAAGCTCCCGGATCCCGAGCTCCAGGCACGGGCCACCGCCACGGCCGTGGCCCTCGGATACGGCACCCAGGACGTGAAGAGATACGTGGCGGCCATATTCCGTGAACTGGAAAAGCCCCCCGAGGAGCAGGCCCCCGTGGAGGAGGTCAAGCCCATCGGCATACGGTGTCACTTCTGCGGCCGTGAATTCCCGCCCCAGGACGTGGTCACCGTGAACATGTGCCACGAGTGTTACTATGTGGCAGTCACCGCCCTGAGGGAATACTACGCCCAGCTGAACCTACCCAAGGAGGGGGAGCGGGCCGAGGCCGGGGCCCCCGCCGCCGCCCCCGAGGGCCCCGACCAGTCCTAATATTACCCTAAAAAATTTGCAAGCGAGCGAGCAGGCCGGCGATCAAGATTTTAAGGGTATATACTCCCCCCCCGGGGGCTCCGAGCCGGCGGTCGGTCGGTCGGCTGGACGGGGCCGGGGCCGGCGGCGGCTGGGGCTGGTCACCTGAACGGGGCCGGCCGGCCTCCGACCCTCACGGCACCGGCTTCACAGCACCTCGACGGTGTAGTCAGTCAAGAAACCGGTCCCGGACTTACAGATCCGGAAGGCCCTCCTCTTGAACTCCCCGCTCTCCAGGTAAGGCCACAAGGTGTTAGCCAGCTTAGATGAAAGCACCGAGAAGACTTTACTCACTTTCTCCCCGTCCTCTTCGACCACGTGCAGGAGGAGTGCCTCAACCTCCTTGGTCCAGCCGGTGAGAGGATCCGTGATCACTTTAGTGACCTTGGTCCAATCGTCAAAGCGAAGGACTTTACACTTTCCGGATTCGATTCGAACGTAATTCTCGATCAGGGCCATTTTTCACTCCACCCCCGGGGGTCCCACCGTATCCAGGTGGTATAAACCTAACTCCGAGCGGGGGGTCACGGCCAAGCGGCCCCGCTCTCCCGCTCCTCCCTAAGCATCTTGGCCAACCTATACTCACGGCTCCAGTAATGGGCATAGAGCTCGAGGTAGTCTTTGATCCAGTCAGGAGCAAAGACCACGTATTTGACCCCAAACTTATCGCACACGACCTTGAGGCTATCCCTTTTCCACGGGGTCACGAGCTGGAGCTCCACAGGGCGATCGGAGAATTGAGCAAACTCGGGTGATTTACGCACCAATTCCGCATACTCCAGCAATTGGCCTATGGCGGTTTCCGGCCTATGGATCTTTCCCTCCACTATGATCAGCTTATCCTCGGTCACAACTATGGCGTCAGGATACTTATACCACGATTTTAGCATCCTATGGGCGAGCTCGGGGCCAAGGCGTGCCGCCAATTCCGGCGGCGGGGATCCTATGCGTGGCCGGAAGAAGACCCGAGCGTTAGGGTAGTGGGTGGCCACGTATTCCGCAACTAACCGGTGCTCACGGGGTGCCCACTTCTTCTTGGGCCTAAACGGCTTGGGCATATCAAATGCCACAACATATCAGGAACATATAAATGTGATAGGACCGAGGAACTCCCGGTGATGCCAAGATGCCGAAGGTGAGGAATAAGGGAAAGGTTGCGGATAAGTGGGTTGACGTAGCGTCAAGGGCTGGACCGTATTACGAGGCGGGTGTCAAGGCTCCGAGGAGGGCTTGGGACGAGGCTACCATAGCGGCCGCACCGACCTGGGAGCAGGGAGTCACGGCCGCTATCCAGGCAGGGAGGTTTAAGGCCGGTGTGAGCATAGCCGGAATGGGTAAGTGGCAGTCTAAGGCGGCCACCCTCGGTGTGTCCAGGTATCCCGAGGGAGTTAGGGCCGCCAAGGAGGACTATGCGAGGGCCGTGGCCCCGTATCTGGATGAGATCGAGGCCATAACTCTCCCCCCGAGGGGACCCCGTGGGGATCCCAAGAACCTGGATAGGGTGAGAGCGATCGCTGACGCCTTGGCCAAGAAGAGGCAGGCACTCCTGACCTCCAGGTAACGGGGGTGGTAAAACATGGCCTTCAAGAGGACCGAGTTTTACCAAGTGGAGAGCACGGACACCCTAAGTGCCACCCCCGAGGAGGGTGAGGCTTGGAGGATCACCAAGATCGAGGTATCCGGAGGTAGCGAGGGGGACACTATCGAGGTGAAGATAGGGAAGACTTCAGTTTTCTATGCCCCCCTGGTGTTTGGGGGTAGGCCGCTCTTCAGCTTTTCAGGGAGCGATCCCACCTACCCCAACCTATTTGATTTCCTGAAAAGCGTGGGTAAGAACCTGGTCTTTCCCGTGGCCGCAGGGGAGACTGTCACGATCACCACGTCCTCAACCGTGACGGCCATTAGGATCACCTACGAGGTGTTTGACGCAGGGGACGTGAGCCCCGAGGAGCCGAATGGGTCCAAGGCCACCGAATACACGCTATTTAGCTGGATCGCCAACGGGAGTGCAGTCACGGATTCAGGATGGATAAACCTCAATAGCAATAAGTGCCCGGCCGAATATCCCGATTTCCCAGCCCAAGCGGTCCCCTCGAAGACAACTGCGGAGATCCACATGGTGGCCGCAAGGCCCATAGCGGCCTCGGTCGGGGACGGCTCGAGCTCCCTTGGGACCAGCTATAGCAAATACCTTAGGCTGATCTACAGGAGGGCGGTCCTCTTCGATCCGAACAGGAACGGCTGGAACGTCCTGGGGAACTCGAGCTACTCCGAGACCTCCACGACCATGTCCTATGACTACTCGAGTAGCCTCAACGACCTCCCGGTCCTACCGGTGGCCGAGGGTAAGGCCATGGTATTTGAGGATCCTCTCACGATCCCCGAGGGAGAGGAGCTATCGGTCCAGGTTTACGTGGAGCACACGAGCGGGGTTGATATCCCGGCTGGGGAGGTCCAGGCACTCTTCTTGGTCACGTTTAAGCCGGTGAGGTGATGAGCCATGACGGAGTATTACGTGGATATATCGCATACTAACTCGAGTGACCTCGAGGAGGACGTCTATACTCTGAAATCCACGGTCGAGGAGCCCAAGACCGCCATTAGCCTCATAATCTTCAACTGGAGCAATAAGGGGTATCTCAGGATCTACCACGAGAGGGAGAAGGTGGCCGAGCTCCTGATCGGGGACGGCACCCTATCGAACCCGTATGAGTTACCCCTGAACGTGGACCTGGACGTGGGGGAGGAGCTCAAGATCACACTAACAAACTACACGAGCGGGACAAATGCCGGCATAACGGCCGCACTCAAGTATCACATTAAGTGACTTAGGGGGTAATCAAAAATGCCGAGGCGGTCCGCCGAGGTCAAGGAGACTGCACAGAGGATCCTCAGGCGTATCCATATTCTCAACCTGGACCTCTCTCCGAGTGAGGTCAAAAACTCCTATACCTCTAACATTTTTCAGAAAGCCATAGCGATCCTGATCGGGGAGACCGAGGCCGGTGACTTTATTCCCCTCAAGGCCACGAATACCGGGATCCTCAGGGTCCAAGCCAACCTTGGGGGCTATACAGATTACACACCACACGAGGGAACGGCCTCCGATTCCTATACCTCCACTAACACCTTCGAGGAGGAGTTTATTCACGTATCTATCTTGGTGGAGGATAATGACGCAGTTATTAGCATGAAGGATCAAAATGGCGTGTGGAAAGGCGATATCCCGCTCACGACCGGGTGGCACGCCTTTGACTTCAACGGCACCGGGATCCGGATAAAGAACCGCACGGCCGGGGCTAATGCCAAATATACCATAATCACGTGGAGGTGATGAGAATTGACCGAGCTCCATAGTGCACCGGCCCTACGTTTTAAGAAATTGTATGAAAAAACCTACACTACCGATCATAGCAATTTTACACTATATTTATCAAATTATGCAAAGCAATCACCGTTAATGGTAATGGTCCGCTATCGGAACACCGAGGGAGTGGACAAATACCTTCGGATAGATTTTTATGAGGATTACAGTCGGGGAACGAGGATAAACCCCGATGGATCAGTTGAAACAGATAAGATAACGGTGATCAAGATTCCCTCCGATTTAGATCGGGGCTATTTAGCAATAGCATTATTCCCTTTGGCTGATTTTGGTATTGCAGTAATAAACCACGTGTGGAAAGATACGGGAGGAAACTGGCACGGCACGGCCTCTTTCACCGGCACACCGCTTTTCTCAAACCCATTAGAGAAATTGAGGATACTATGCTATACGAGTGATGACCCCTCCTTACCACATTATGCAAATCTGAACCCAGATATCATAATTGAGGTGTGGGGGGTGGGATAGTGAGGATAGTAGTTATTGACCTCAAGACCAAAAAGGATAAGGTGATCAATACAAAATATGACTTTAGCACCCCGGAGGGTAGGAGGAGGATCGAGCGGTATATTGCAAAATTCTTGAATCTCAAGAAATTCCCCAAGCTGGAGGTGAGGTGAGCCATGGCGGTTAGTGTGGACCTGGAGCATAGGATAACGGCCCTTGAGGTCAAGGTGAACACCTTGGAGCGGTCTATCCAAAATCTCCAAAAATTAATGATCGCAAACTTCACGGCCACCGTAACGATTATAATAGCCCTGGTCGGGATCATGTTTGGAGGTTGAGGAGGTGGTAAGATGCCGGAGGTAAGTGGAGAGGTGGAGATTGACGGCCCACCGGTGGCTTTCCCCGGGTGCTACGTGAGGTTTCACCTAACGGCCACATGGACCATAAGGGGAGGCACGTATGACGTGGTGATCGGAGCCCGGCCCGAGTGGGGCGATTTAGTGATCGCCCACATGGAGAGGTCCTCGGGGCCAGGATCCTGGAGCGGCTACGTGACGTTAAAGATGATTGACGAGGAGGGAACGTATAAGATCTTTGGACACCTTGACATAGACCCGTATCTGGATTATGTAGTGCCTACGACAATCCGGATCGTTAAGTGGCCTAAATTCAGGTGGCCGTGGGGATCCTCGAGGGTCCCGTGAGGGGGTGATAACGTGGTCGTGGAGCTCGAGGAATACCTACTCAAGTTGAAGGAAAGGGTCGAGGAGTGGGAGCGTAGGCTCGAGATAGCTAAGACTCTGATCGAGGCACGTGAGAAGGCCGGGATCCCCAGCTTGGCCGTGTGGTCACGCTACCACCAGCTCTATGCACGTGTCCAAGCCCTGAAGAAGGCAGTAGAAGAGGCATTAGCCAAGATGGGTAGGGAGTGATCCACCTATGCCCGGCCCCGGGCTCGGAGGGGGAGCCGGAGGAGAGGAGGATCCTCAGGCGATCCTGGAGGCCCTCGAGGAGGAGCTCGGGGACCTGGGGGAGTTTGGAATCGGTTTCCTGAACGGGATAGAAAATGACGTGAATCAGGGCCTCGAGGAGGCCGGGGAGGCCTCGGAGGCCTCCCTGACCGGCCTCGAGGAGGAGCTCGGTCAAGGCTTCGAAGAAATAGGGGGAATCGGGGAGATCGAGATCGGGAGCGTGGACCACGAAGTAGGGTCCTACCTCCAGGACCTGGATTTAGGAAACATGTTTGAGGCGTGGCATAATGAGCTAATCCAGGAGTGGGTAAACCCCGAACCCTTCCTGGAGCAGGTGGATCAAGACTCTCAACTGGAGTTTTTTGACGGCATAGGTGACGCACTAAGTGCACTAATCCGGCTTATCGAGAAAATAGCGGAATTCCTTTCCGGGGATTGGCTGGACAAGGAGGACCTGGAGGCCTTGGCCTCCAAGGTGGCACGCTGGATCATTATCGCCAATAGGAAAGCGGTGGAGGCCGCTGAGGAGGAGGCCGGGGGAGGATCCTCGGGTGGTAGTGGAGGCGGTGGAGGGGGCTATGCGTGGCCCCAAACACCCGGTGGGGGGTGGTCTAAGCCGTGATGGGTGGGTGGAGTTACACCTTTGAGGCCGGTGCCGGGGCCATGGGTGCCGGTGGCGTGGGGATCCTCGGGTCCCCCGCTTTCCAGGTTATCGGCTTCATAGGATCCCAAAACGTGATAATGCGTAGTATAAACTACGCCTTAAATCGCATTTACCAGAATGCGATACCCGACCCAGCGAGCCTAATAGTGCTATACCGTAGGGGATTGATCACCCCGGCCACCTTCTACAAGTGGATGGGCTATTACGGATATACTAAACAAAATGCGGATTTAGTGCTCCGAGCGGCCGACACCCTCCTCTACACTTCGGCTATCGTTGAGGCCTATAGGCGTGGACACCTAAGCATGGTAGAGGCCCAAGCCAAGCTG
>Ga0164318_10006534_pt1 | contig 11280 bp, 7 predicted proteins | sample GuaBasSedimGuay9_FD_113734 | JGI IMG/M metagenome (GOLD analysis project Ga0164318, IMG submission 113734) | Subseafloor sediment microbial communities from Guaymas Basin, Gulf of California, Mexico - Guay9, Core 4571-4, 0-3 cm | ecosystem: Environmental > Aquatic > Marine > Hydrothermal vents >... | reverse complement strand
CCACTTTGATTCAGGAATTGCTGAAATCCATTGATCGCTGAACTGTATTGCTTTTGGTTGAATGTTGAATAAGCCAGGTTGTAGGCCGCCATTCCGTAAAACTCAGACTGGGATGCGCCACTGCTTTGTAGAAAAGTACGGAAACCTATGGCAGCCGCAGCAAATTGTTTTTGACGGTAAAGTGCATCGGCTTTCCAGAAAATAGTTTGCAATTTCAGTTGTTTATCAGGGGTGTAAACCAGTGCTTTATCAAAATAGTCGATGGCGTCGGCATAAGAGTTGCGGTTGAAATATTCGACCCCTTGCCAATAGGCCAACTGCTGGTAAACGCCGGAAAGTTTCCGGTTTGGTTTCCCTGTTTTTTCGATGGACAGCAAAGCTGCCGCATAATTATTGGAAGTCATGAACAATTGTGCTAGTAAATCGTAGCCTTCATTGGTACGGGGCCCATTCGGATTTTGTTCTAAAAACCGGTTGATGGTTGTAACCGGATCGTTCAATGGGTCACCACCCATTTCGATGGTCAGGCGTACGTAATTGTATAATGCATCAGTCGTTACTTCTTGCTTTGTATTTAGTTTGTAAGCTTTCAAAAAAGCATTCTGGGCAAACTTTTGCTCTCCTGTTTCTAAGTAACAAAACCCAAGATGATACCAGGCATTTTGCTCCAACTCTCCCCTTTTCTTGCTGGCATCCTGAAAATTACGGATAGCCTGTTTATACTTCTGATTTTTGAATTTTGAATAACCAATGCGGTATTGTTCGTCAGCATCTGAACCTTGTTTTGCAGTAGGCTCATAAATTTCAAAATATTTCAACGCATTGGTATAGTCTTCCTGATTGTAATAGGCATTGGCAATCAGGCGGGCAATTTCACCCTTTGATTTACGGTCAGATCTGTTCAGGTACTTACTGCCTTCATCAATTACTTTCTGATAATTACTTTGCTTATAGTAAATATTCACCATATAAACAGGCACTACTTTTTTGAATTTTTTGTCTTTTTCCAAAGCTTTAAATCCTTGAAGGGCTTTGTCGTATTTTTCTTGCTGATAATAAATGTGTGCCGTATAATATTTCGCTGGCCGGGCATAAGAACTTTTTGTTGATATTACTTTTTGGAAAGATTTTAAAGCCGCATTTTGTTTACTTAGTTTCAATTGACAATAACCAGCTTTATAATAATACTCCGCCCGTTGTGATTTATTTAGTTTTGAAGGCGACACTTTGCGGAAAGCCTCCAATGCAAGCCGGTATTTGTTGCTGCTGAAATACAATTTCCCCAACTCAAATTGAATGCTTGGCAACCAGACACTTTCCGGATAAGTAGCAACAAATTGCTGCACCTGCCGCAAAGCATCTTTATCGCGTAAAGCAATGCCGCAAGCAACATTGTAATAAGATACATTTTCGTAAAAAGTATTGGATTTATCTCCTTCTTCTTGCATATACAAAGTGAAAAAATCCCGGGCCGAACCAAAGTTCTGTTGCTCAAATAAATTGAGGGCTTCCCTGTAGGTTTTTTGTGGCGGATCGTGGTATACGGTTTTCTGTGCAGAAAGCTGCAATGTACTCAAACTAAAAACCACTAATAGACTGAATATCTGAAAGATTCTTCTCATTGGATGCTACGAATTTAGAACCCCTAAAAATAAAACTCAATTCCTGACAGGGCAAATTGGAAAAGATACTTATTAACAAATCAATTGTTCTTAAACGGAGAAATGGGGGATTTAATGTGTGGGTGGGGGTTTTTTGTTGGAAGGATGGAAGAATGGGTGGTTGGAGGGAGAGTCTTCCCGGTTTTCACTTGCACGCAAAAATTCGCGCGCCAGAGTATAGTCGTCTGACCACTAAAAAAATTCCGGCAGGCCGATAAGCGGGATTCTGTCTGGTTCTATCATTTATCTCGGCTACACATCGCTGTGCAGCTCTAGCAATCTACCCACCGGCATCGGGCGGGCAGCCCTCAATCGCCGGCATATTTGATCTTGCAACCCATAAGGTTTACCCCTCTACCCTGTTACCACGGTACAGCGTGGGCTCTTACCCCACGTTTTCACCCTTACCCCGTAGGGGCGGTTATTTTCTGCGGCACTTGCTGTTCCTGAATTTCTCCAGGACCTTCCCGTTAGGAAGTATGGCGCCCTGTGTTGTCCCGACTTTCCTCGGCTCAAAAATAAGACGCGATAGAATAGCCTGCCGGAATGGGGCAAAGATAAGGGAATTAGTTTTCAGTTAGTAGTTGGCAGTCGGCAGCCTATGATTATTGTAGACTGAAGACTGTGGACTGAAGATTGTTTTTTATTTACCTTTGCTTCAAATTACTGAGTCATGATACAATTTGCAGGATTTTTTGGGGGTTATGAAATACTATTGATCGTAGTGGTGGTTTTGCTGCTATTTGGGGGAAAGAAAATACCAGAGTTGGCCAGAGGTCTGGGAAAAGGAATCAAAGATTTTAAAAAAGCAACTGAAGACAGTGATCTTGCAAACGACCTTAAAGACGTTGCTTCAGAAATTAATGACATGAAAGACGGGGTGCAAAAAATGAACCCCAAAAACATGCTTAAAATGGAGAACCCTTTGAAGCCGAAGAAAAAGTGAAAAGATGGGGGAAAATGAGGATATATGGGGAATAAGGGCAATATGGCCTTAAGGTTATTTAATCACATCGATGCCTGATATTTGATTCTAAGTTCCACCCATTTATCTTGAAAACCTCCGATTTCCGCACCCCCTTATTTCCACATTCCCTTATAACCCTTATTCCCCTATTTCCTTATAACCCCTATTCCCCTTATAACCCCTATTTCCTTATAACCCCTATTTCCCTATTCCCATTCCGGCAACATCCCCCCAATCACAGCCAGCTTTTCTTCAAGCGAGTTTTCACCATCAATCCAATGAATTTTCACACCTTTTTTTTCCATTCTCCTGAACCAGGTCATTTGTCGTTTAGCAAACTGGTGGATGGCAGTATTTAATTTTGAGAACATCTCGTCATAAGAAATCTCACCGATTACATACAGTGTCAGGTATTTGTATTCGAGACCATAGAAGGTTAACTGTTCAGGCTTTAATCCGCTACCTAACAGACGTTTTACTTCTTCGATCATTCCTTCTTCAAGGCGGTTTTTCAATCGCTCTGTTATCCGCTGGCGAATAATTTCCCGCTCGAAACGGATTCCAAAATTAATGAAACTGATTTCAGGAAGTCCTCCTTTTAGATCGGGATATTTCTTTTCAAACTCCCTGATTTCGATGGCACGGATTAAGCGGTCTTGGCTATCTGTATCACTAATATTGTGAATTGGCCCGTAAGATCTTAATTTTTGTACAAGGAAATCGTCTGAAACTTCCAGCAATTCCGCTCTAAGCTTCCTGTTTTCAGGCACTTTATCCAATTTGTAATTCCGGAGAATTGCATCCAGATACATGCCGCTACCACCACAAAGAATGGGCTGATTTCCCCTTTCAGAAATAACATTCAATGCTTTTAAAAAATCTTGTTGAAACTCAAATACATTGTATTCATATCCCGGATCAACAATATCAATTAAGTGATATGGAATGGGCTTTCCATCCACCACAAAATCTTTCAAATCTTTTCCGGTGCCCAAATCCATTCCACGGTATACCTGCCGGGAATCTGCACTGATTATTTCTCCACCGATTAAGGCAGCCAATCCAGAAGCAAGTGCAGTTTTCCCGGTAGCTGTGGGGCCAAGAATTGTTATTAGATTAAACATGGCTGCAATTTACAAAGATTATAATCCAAGCTGTTTTTTGCAGATTGAAATTAAAGAATCCACCCACAAAGAAGGTGGATTTCAAATGAACAATAAATTCGAATAATAAAAAATTCAAAAAACAACATTCAACAATGCCGATTCTGTAATGTTTACCAAAAAATGTAACCTCCGTGTTACTATCTGACACCATATTGTTAGCCAAAACAATATTGCGGTAGTAATTTTACAACAATTTGAAAGCAGCATTTTGCATTTCTGAAAAAGCTGTATAATTTTATTGAATGACGATGACTCAAAATTTGCAAACAAGACAAAAAACACGAAAGAATTCAAACTATTTAGTCACACTTAAAAATTGTCATCATGAAAACGAACTATTTATTTACTATTCTGGCTCTTTTTTTGGCCGTAACATTTATCCATGCACAAACCATTGTCCCACCTGGTAAGGTTGAAGGCAGATGGACACTCGACAAATCCCCTTATACAATTGAAGGGGCTATTTACGTTAACAATGGTACAACACTATTTATTGAACCTGGTGTTGAGGTTCTTTTTAAGACCAACGACAGGGTGAACATCCATGGCCGTTTACATGCGGTTGGTACCGATCGGCAACCTATCCATTTTACGGCTGTCGATAAAAACGAAGGATGGGGAGGTATTTGGTGGCCCCGTACCAATAGCGATAATGATACATCTAAATTAATTTATTGCCACCTTGAGTATGGTCGTGCACAAAGCGAATCGCCCTATAATTCTGGCGGTGTTGTTGGGGTAAGGAACTTTAGTAAACTACTTATCCGGCATTGCACTTTCGAATACAACAAAGCATTACACCACAGTAAAACAGCTCCTTCAGGGGGCGCAATTAGTTTGTGGTATTCCGACATTCGAATTTCACATTGTATTTTCCGTTACAATTTAGCAGCTTATGGTGGTGCCCTGGCAATAAACGGATATTCAAACCCGATTATAGACAATTGTTTGTTTTACAGCAATTGTGTATCTTCTTATGGTGGTGCTGTGGAAGTGTATGACCATTCAAAACCATCGTTTGTAAGTTGTACCTTCGCTGATAATCATGCTGTTTTTTCGGGAGGGGCTTTTGATAATTGCCTTTCAAGCAGTGCTTATTTACTTAACTGTATTGTGTGGCACAATACAGCAGGCATGAGTGGCGATCAGGTTAACATCCGGTCCGAAAGGTCGACCATTAAAATGTTTTATTGTAATCTTGAAGGTGGTGTTGAAGCAATTAGCGGTTTTCCTACTGTTGGCACATTTAAAGAAATGTTAAACGCCTACCCCATATTTTTGAATACCAATGATGGTCCGTATACTTTGTCCCCATTTTCGCCCTGCCTGGAAACAGGAACTATTGAATGTAAATATTTTCCTGATGGATGGTGTTGCCCGTGTAATGACCTGGCCAATACGCAACGTATTTGTAAACAAAAAATTGACATTGGTTGTTATGAGTACAAAGCAAGTCTTCCTCCCGGTGATGATGATATTGAAGAATTAAGGGACCTTAAGGTTGCAGTTTACCCATCACCAATAAAAAGTTCAGCAACTATCGAATATGAGCTTCTGGAAACAAAACTGGTGAAGATGGTGGTTTATGATATGCAGGGAAGAGTCGTAAGCGAAACACCACTTACAGTACAGCAGCCAGGTATGCACCAAATAAACTGGGATGCCAAATCGTTGTCAAAAGGCATTTACGTTTACAAATTAAAAGCTGGAAACAAAGTTAATAGTGGACAACTAATCGTAACTAAATAGTTATAACTACCGAGCTAATAGAATAGCGCTACTAATTACCAACCAATAACCAGTGCCTGAGGAAAAACCAATCTGCCTTCAGACACTGGTTTATTACGAATTACGTACAACAATCGCTATCACTAACCGATAAAAGCATTTGACAATTCATAGCAAATGTTGTATTTTTACAAAAAATAACCAATCTGTGACGAAAGTCAACACACTCCTCTTACTTTTTTTTGCCTTGCTTATAAGGCCGGATTCTGCTATTTATTCACAGCAATCCGATTATACATTCCAGCATCTTACGCCCGAACAGGGCTTGCCACATACGGTATATTCAATACTGAAAGGTAGCAGGGGATTTATGTGGTTTGCAACAATTAATGGTTTGTATAGATATGATGGTCAAAGTTTTAAATCGTATCGGTATCAGCCTGACGACTCAAGTAGTATTTCGGGCAATTTACTTTCATCCTATTTGTTTGAAGACAAGGATGCCTGTATCTGGGTTGGAACGCAAGCCAATGGGCTCAACAAATTTAACCGGAGCACAGAAACTTTTGAACGTTTTAAATACAACCCCAATGATCCTGGTTGTATAAGTAATAACAAGATAAGATTATTGTTTCAAGATGCTTCAGGTGTACTTTGGATTGCAACTGATAATGGCTTGAATAAATATCATCCTGACACCAAAGAATTCAGCGTTTACAAACCAGACGCGAATCACCTTAAAAGCGGTGACAATGTTATCATGTCACTTTTTGAAGATAAAAAAGGTGTTTTTTTGGGTTGGAACAGATGAGGGACTTTATCAGTTTAATAAAGCAGCAAATACATTCCTTAAAATAACTGAACTTTCCAAAGTTCAAGCGGGCTATAAATATATCTCTTTCAGAGATATAGAAGAAGACAATGCTGGCATACTTTGGTTTGGCACGAACTGTGGTTTGCTGCGTTATGATAGGGAAACACGTGAGATTAGTAGATTTATCCACCAGGAAAACGATCAGGAAAGCATCATTGATAACGACATACAAGGTATTGTAATTAATCCTGACAATGAAGGAGACATTTTCTGGTTATCAACTACAGGTGGCCTTGCTAGTTTTGACCGGCGAAATGGACATTTTAAAGCATATGTCCACAATCCGAAGAATTCGAATAGCATTGGTTCTAATATATTATGGGAGATATACTTAGACAATAGGGGAACATTGTGGGTTTCTACTGAAGGTGCCGGTGCTGATTATATTCATTTGCAGAAAAGTCCGTTTTCTTACTACAATTTGGAAGTGCCAAACGGTAAAAAAGCAAGACAGTCAGCTTCAAGTTTTTGTAAAGACAGTCACGGAAATCTTTGGGTAGGAAGCCATGATGGTGGTTTGTTTCAATTTGATAAACACATGAAACTTGTCTTTTATCAGGATTTTGCAGGGAAACAAGAAAAAATGTTATCCTACAACTACATACGGACAATTTACGAAGACAGCGAAGGAGAAATATGGCTTGGAAATTCGGGTGGGGGTGTGTACAAATACAATTTGCAAAAGAAAAAATTCGTACAAACATCATTCAAAAAATCACAACTCAATATTATTTACAGAATATTTGAAGACAGCTACGGCATTTTATGGATCAGTTCATCACTCGGCCTTTTGCAAAAAGATAAACCTTCAGGAAGGATCGTTTTTTTTCATGATCAAAACAACTCTTCCTTACCAAATAGCAACAACTTTAAGTTTTACGAAGACAGTAAAAAGTGCTTGTGGATAAGCACACATGGTAATGGTGTTTTTATGCTCAGTCCGGAGAACCGGAAGAATATGCTATTTGTCAATTTCAAACATGATCCATCTGATCTGAACAGTATCAGTAGCAATATTGTAAATACTGTTCGTGAGGATGCAAACAAAAATTTATGGATAGCCACAAGCCGTGGTGTCAATCAGTTTTTTCGTAAAAAACAACAGTTTAAGAGTATAGCCAGCGAAAATGGTTTGGGTGCAGAATATATATACCACCTTGAATCTGATAAACAGGGGAATCTGTTTCTGTCAACGGAGAATGGATTCCTAATGTTTAACCCTTCTTCCAAACAAAAAGAAAAATCGAAGGCATACCGTACACAGGATGGACTTCCTTTTAATGATATATTTCCCTACTTTTTTTATAAAGATGCTGATGGTTCTTTGTTTGTTGGCGGCGGAAAATATTCTGAAAAAGGTTTCTTTACATTTAACCCGGATAGTTTGCAAAGGAATGAGCAGGTGCCCCCAATTGTATTTACCAACTTTAAAATAAGGAACAATCCTGTTAAACTGGATAGCAGTATTAGCGAGTTGACACAGATTAAACTGAAACACAACCAAAATTATTTTTCGTTTGATTTCGCATCCCTCGATTTTCTAAATCCATCAAAGAATCTTTATGCCTTCAAGTTGGAAGACTATGATGATGATTGGGTTTATCCCGGAAACAGGGGCTATGCGAATTATACCAGCGTTCCACCAGGCAACTATATATTTAAGGTAAAAGGCTCAAATAATGATGGAATATGGAATGAGCAAGGTGCAAGTATTGTTCTTAATATTTCAAAACCACCCTGGAATACCTGGTGGTCGAATATTATTTACGCTTTAGTTATTTTCGGTTTGTTTTATGGTTCGCGACGTTATGAAATAAAAAGGCAACAACTGAAACAGCAACTAGAAATAGAACATTTAGAAAGTGAACGCCTGGCTGAACTGGATAAAATAAAAACAAGGTTCTTCGCCAATATCTCGCACGAGTTTCGTACACCTTTAACATTAATAATTGGACCACTCGACAAACTTCTGGGTAGAACAAGCGACAAAACATGTGTCGAAGACCTAGGAATTATTCAGCGCAACGCACTTCGTCTTCAAAAACTCATCAACCAGTTGTTGAGTCTTTCAAAACTGGAATCGGGAAATATGAAGCTTCATACAAAAGAAGAAGAGCTGGTGTTGTTGATAAAGGGATATATTCAGTCCTTCTCTTCTTTGGCCGATCAAAAAGAAATAACACTCTCCTTTAAATCAAGGAAGAAAAAACTGAAAATGCTTGTGGATCGTGACAAGCTTGAAAAAATCATGTTTAACCTTTTGTCGAATGCTTTTAAGTTCACAAGTAAAAAAGGCCATATTAAAGTCGAAATAAATCCTTTTACCTATCCAAAAAACAATAGGCCCGGAATCAAAATAAAAGTAAGTGACAATGGGTCGGGAATACCTGCTGACCGTATTCCTTATATTTTTAACCGCTTTTACCAGGCCGAAGATTCACCAAAACAAATGCAAGAAGGAACAGGTATTGGTTTATCGCTTACCAAAGAACTTGTTAAATTGCATTTGGGTGAAATATGGGTTGATAGTGAAGAAGGTAAGGGCTCGGCATTTTCAGTATTCCTACCGTTCTCCAACGGTAGTGTACTAACAGATGTTTCCATTCTGGACGAGGCAGGCAAAAAAGAATTGGAAATAGATTGCGAGGATGAAGCCTCGATGCAAGAAGAGAATGGAAAAATACTTCAGGAAATCGCTTCCGAATTTAACGAAAAGCTGGTCAATGACAATATACCCATAATACTGATTGTTGAGGACAATGCCGACATGCGCACTTTCATCGGCAGTTATCTTGACGATACCTACAATGTAATTGAAGCTGAAGATGGTGAAGAAGGGTTCTCGAAAGCAGTTTCCCAAATCCCCGACCTTATAATCAGTGATGTAATGATGCCAAAAATGGATGGTAATGAGATGTGCGACAAACTAAAAACGGATGAACGCACAAGCCATATCCCTGTGATTATGCTTACAGCCAAAGCCGGGTCGGACAGCAAAATTGAAGGACTTGAAGCGGGTGCTGATGCATACTTAACAAAACCATTCGAAGGTAAAGAACTGTTGATAAGGGTGAAAAACCTGATCAACCAACGCAAAAAACTTAGGGAGTTCTTTACCCGGAATCATCATTCACCAGAACAATCGCCACTTGCTCAAATTAAAGACAGTGGAATAACCTCAATGGATCAGAGATTTGTAGAGAAAGCGATTAAGGTGGTAGAGGAAAATATGGACAATCCTGATTTTAGCGTGGAGATGTTTGGGCAGGAAATGGCATTGAGCAGGGTGCAGTTGCACCGCAAGTTGAAAGCAATTGTCAATCAATCGGCCAGTACTTTTGTGCGTACATTGCGCCTCAAGCGTGCCGCTTTGTTGTTATCGAAACAAGCCGGCAATGTTACAGAAATTGCTTATGATGTGGGTTTCAACAATCTATCCTATTTTGCAAAATGTTTTAATGAACATTTTGGGCTTACCCCCTCAGAATTTGCTGAAAGACACCACCCTTCTACATAAGAATTATTGGCTTTTGTAAGCGCCAAAAAAACCTATTTGACACATCTTTTTTCTTGCTTTTTTTACTGTTTTACTACCCATGTAACAAAAATGGCATTATTTGAAACATTAGTGTTAGTAATGTAACCTTCCTGTTAGCAAATGAAACAGGGCTTCTAACACTTTCTCTCCCCCTGAAGTACTTTTACAATTGAAAGTTTCATCAAAAACCGTCCCGACAGCTGCGGGCAAAAAACGAAAAGATGAAAACAAAAACTCAATTATTTACTAACTTATTAAAAAAAAAGGAGAACATCATGAAAACTAAAAAAGTAATGACAATGCTCGTCCTGATGATGGCCAGTATGTTTGTAAGCGCCCAGACTTACATAAGTAATGAAGAAGCTGCAATGCTTGAACAGTCAACGCTAAACGCAGAGTCTCCTGAAAACGGCACAAATCTATTCGGATTTAACCTCTACGATTTGTTGTCGGGAATCTATTACAATACGCTTTATAACGAAGCTCACCCAACATCACGTGGCTACGATTTAAGCGACAGTAACGATCAAGAGTTCAGCGGTGTACCCAGTATGTATATGCGTGCTATTAATGACAAAGAGAACAAATTGTTTCCAAAGTACTGGACAAAACCCAGGCCACCAAGACCAAATATTGATGGCACATCAAATGTAAATCGTAGGACTGCAGAACGATAAGTAGGAATAAAATAGCCCAAACTAATCTGCCACCAGAAATTTGGTGGCCACTAATAGAACTAACATCACAATCCATTAAATAAAAACAGAACCAAATCACAAATAATTTAACAACAACCCTTTAAAAACTAAAGTCATGAAAACTAAAAAATTAATTCTCGTATTTGCCCTGTTAATCAGCGGCTTAATTGTAAGCGCACAGTCCTACTCTGATGACGGAGGAAAAATGCCTATTAATCATGAACAAACTTCAAAGCCTCACATCCAAATTTCCGCTCAAGATGTCCTTCCTCCTGATATTATTACCTCTTTTGGTAACTGGATGGACCTACTAAAATTAATGCCATTTCCTGGCATTGGAATTACAATACCTGATAATAGCGGTACAAATAACAAAGACTTGAAACCACAAAAAGAAGACCGCAGAACTTTGCCTCGTCTTCCCGGACCATATCGTTACCGTTCAGTAGATTCTCGTGGAAATATGAATGCACGATAAATATTGGCAAGCAGAACTTCTTGTAATCCAGAATAAAACTAACATAACGAGACCTTTGCAAAACCAGCCAATTTATTCTTTGATCAATTTTTTATTCATTTGATGCCCATTTTCTGATTTTTGAGCAGTATTTTTGCTATTTTCTTCGTTTTTCTTTCGTCTTAAAGGCT
>Ga0164318_10006533_pt1 | contig 11281 bp, 6 predicted proteins | sample GuaBasSedimGuay9_FD_113734 | JGI IMG/M metagenome (GOLD analysis project Ga0164318, IMG submission 113734) | Subseafloor sediment microbial communities from Guaymas Basin, Gulf of California, Mexico - Guay9, Core 4571-4, 0-3 cm | ecosystem: Environmental > Aquatic > Marine > Hydrothermal vents >... | reverse complement strand
TTATATGGAACCTGATATTTTAATTATTGATGAGGCTCTCGCGGTCGGCGATATTGCCTTTCAGCATAAATGCACAGACAGGATAAAAAAACTCCAGGAAACGGGCGTTTCGATTCTGTTTGTCAGTCACAATATTTCTGCAGTAAAAAGCCTCTGTCAGGAAGCTATCTTGCTTGAGAAAGGGCGGACAATAAAAGAAGGAAAAGCAGAGGATGTGGCAAATTACTATCACGGTCTTTTGGCACAAAATGAGCAAAAAAAGGCTGGGTTTTCTGGTGCAGGACAGAAAAAAGAAAAAGAGGAGAAACCAGCATCCGATAAAACAGATTTAAACAATTCTGCTGCCCACCGCGTAGGTACAGGTGAAGTATTTATTGATGCGGTATTATTGCAGGATACGGCCGGCAATTTATTAAAAAGTGTTCAATTTAATCAGGACGTTTCCATATTAGTGCGGATGAAAGCAAGGGACAAATGCCGTCCGGCAGTCGTCGGCTGTCTTATTCGGGATCGTTTTGGGATTGATCTTCTGGGCACGAATACTGCCGTAGAGGGTCTGCAGCTGCCTGAAATGGAAGAAGGCGAGCTATGTACGATAGTTTTCAGAATGCGCGTGCCCCTTTTAAAAGGGAGCTACAGCATTACGGTGGCAGTGGGATATGATCCTGACCGTCCGCTTTTCTATGACTGGCTGGATAATGCTTATGTTTTCGAAGTCTTTCCTCCCGCCCACAGAAAGGTCGTTAATTGTAAGTTACATCTGCCCATAAATATAGAAATCTATAAGTAATTTTAAGGAATACGTCTTTGGCGTTGCCAAATTTAATTTTTTATTAGACAATTTTGCTCACTTTGTTTCAGGTTGAATTTGTAACCAAGCCCTAAATATTTCTAACACGGCGAAGGAGTACCGTAACTTTAGGCACTTTAGCTCACTCGCGGGCACTTTTTGCTCATCTATTGTATCATGCCGAATCTGTTAAGCAAAAAATGGGATTTCCTATACTATTAAATTATACATCTAAAAATTAGCGAAAGGCAGGTTATCTTTCATCTTTGGCTTTATACAAGCCTTAAAGTTTGAATTGTCTGCAGGTGGATTAAATGCATCAAAGCTCTCTGAACAATATGCTCTGGTTTAAAAGAAAATATCTGGGCGGCAGGGAAAAGGAAAAATTGTTTATTATAGATCTTGGAAGTTTCGACGTAAACGGCTCCTATAGGAGCCTTTTTAATGAAACCGGCTGGAAATACTTTGGTATGGATATGTCGCCCGGGAAAAACGTGGATATTGTATTGGATGATCCTTATGATTGGAAAGAGATTCAATCAAATTCAGCCGATGTTCTGATTTCAGGCCAGGCATTTGAGCATATCGAATTTTTCTGGATTACCATGCTTGAAATAGAGAGGGTGCTCAGGCCAGGGGGTATCTGCTGTATTATAGCCCCTTCCGGAGGTCCTGAGCATCGGTATCCTGTTGATTGCTGGCGTTTTTATCATGACGGGTTTGCCGCCCTGGCGCGTTTTGCGCGTCTCGAACTTAAGGAGGCTGTTACAAATCGTAAAACTGATATTTCTTATACCGATTCAAGCAATATCTGGCAGGATACTATTGTGGTTTACAGAAAGGTAAAAGCTCCGCCTTTTTATGCCCTGCGCCATAGAATATGGCGGTTTCTGCTGCACAGGATGCTGACCTGGAACTTGCAGTAATAAGTGCGATGAGCAGGTAAAACAGCTCCAAATTTGAAATTTCAGAATTCCTTTGGAGGAAAAGTTCATGCATCGTTTCTGGGATACAATTATTGAACCAGCAGTAAAGATACTAAGACCTGAAAGCATCCTTGAAATAGGATCTGATTTAGGGACAAACACCAAAAATCTGCTGGCATATTGTGGAAAAAATAATGCAATTCTACATGTTGTAGATCCGGTGCCAAAATATGATATGGCTGCATGGCAGAAAGAATATGGTGATTTCGCATTTTTCTATAAATCATTAAGTTTAAACGCAATACCTAAGATAGGCCGGTTTGATCTGGTTTTGATTGATGGTGATCACAACTGGTATACTGTCTATAACGAACTTAAGCTGATAGAAAAATGCTGCCTTCAATCATCTATGCATTTTCCCCTTGTTATGCTTCATGATATCGGCTGGCCGTACGGGCGAAGAGACCTTTATTACAATCCTGAAAATATACCAGAAGTTTACAGAAAGCCTTGCAAACAAAAAGGTATCAGTCCCGAATCCGCTGAACTGCTGGAAGAAGGCGGATTAAACTCCCACCTTTTCAATTCAATATATGAAAACAACCTGCAAAACGGCGTGCTTACCGCGTGCGAGGATTTTGTTGAAGAATCAGGACAAAAGCTTGAATTTTTGACTCTGCACGGGCTGTTCGGCCTTGGGATTATTTTTTCCAGGCATTTGAGTCATCAGAACAAGGAACTGGAAATTTTTTTTGAAGAGCTGGAGGTGAGGACGGCTGTTAAAAGATATCTTGAAAGAATAGAAAAGGCGAGGATAGAATCAGAACTTTTACTTTGCAATAAAAAAGATGAACTTAAAAAAGTTATGTCTGAAGGAAAAGAGAGGATCAACGAGCTTAAGGGGCAGCATGAAGAGAGGATCAACGAGCTTAAGGGGCAGCATGAAGAGAGGATCAACGAGCTTAAGGGGCAGCATGAAGAGAAGATCAACGAGCTTAAGGGGCAGCATGAAGAGAAGATTGAGCAAATCGAAGGCGAACTCAAGAAGCGTGCATTGGAAGTCAAGATGCTGGGCCAATGGGTTGAACAGTTGATTACGTTGATTTCCGAGATATTAAACTCCAATCGATGGAAAATCGGAAACCGGATCGGTGATATATTGAGGATGCTGACACTCAAGCATCAGGTTCCGATGGCCGGGGACCGGCTTGAAGAACTGACCGGAAGGTTTGAAGCATGGAAAGCAGGTGATGAAAATATTGTCATACCTGAGAAAATGCCTGCATCGAATCGTTTCAGTCTGCACAAGCCAGGCGAAAAGCAAAAGAACCCGGAGAAAAAGAGCATTTCAATTATTATCTTAAATAGAGATGGCGCAAAACATTTAAAGAACTTTTTTCAATCTTTTCTTGCGAATAATACTTATCAAAACATCAATTTTATTGTTGTAGACCATGGGTCATCAGATGACAGCATTGAGATTTTGCGATCCTTTAAACTGAAATTTCCTGTTGAAATCATACTTTATGATACCAATAACAGCTTTTCCCATTCAAACAATATTGCAGCCAAAAGATCCAGCTCCGACTACCTGCTGTTTTTGAATAATGATATCATTTTTCAGCAGGATCCGATACCTGCTCTCGTAAAACAGATGAATGATACAAGCATTGGTGTTGCCGGAATCAGGCTGCTGTATCCTGCGGAAAAGACCGGCTCAAAGAGATCGATTTTAAAAAAATTAAAGACCGGGGATAAATTTTCAGGAAAAGTTCAGCATGCCGGAATCAAGTTCAATATTGACACTGCCCACGGTTTCTTCCGTCCTTATAATCTGAGTGTGCATTCAGATACCAGTGCTGCTTTTGCTGAGCCGGGTATATTTCCGGCTGTAACCGGGGCCGCGATGTTATGCCGCCGGGAAGAGTTTTTAAGTATAGGAGGGTTTTGTGAGAAATACGTTTACGGGTATGAAGATGTAGACCTTTGTCTCACCTGCCTTGCAAAGCTAAACAAGATGAGTTATTCAGCCAATGAATTGTCCCTGGTTCATGCTGAAAGTGCGACTGCAAAATTATCTGCTTCCGAAAAGATTAACAATAGAAGGAGAAATAACCAGGCGATTCTTATGGATCGGTACGGCTATTCAATTAGAAAGGCATTTTACAAAGACCTGGTTGCAGGCAACAAATTCTGGACAGATCAACGACTGAAAATAGCCTTTGCCGTAACCGAAGCCTCTGAAAATGCCAAGGCAGGAGACTATTTTACAGCGCTTGAACTATCAAATGCTTTTGTTTCGACATGCAGATGGGATGTAGGGTTTATGGCACGCAACCGGAACTGGTATGACCTGCAAAATACAGATGTTCTCATTGTAATGGTGGATGCCTTTGACCTGACTAAAATTTATAATGCAAAACCAGGGCTGGTAAAGATCGCATGGATGAGAAACTGGTTTGATCGCTGGAGTGAAAGAGAATGGTTTGATGATTACGATATCTATTTGTGCTCATCAAATAAAGGCTCTGTTTTTATTTCAGAACAGGGGAAAAAAGTGCATCATTTCCCCATAGCAACAAATGAGAACCGGTTTAAACCGGATAATATAAAAGAAGAAGCGCCTGATTTTGATTATTGTTTTACTGGTCATAAATGGGGTGCTCTCCGTGATATCGAAGTCATGCTTGATCCGGAAAAATTGGATTACAGGTTTGCAGTCTTTGGAAACGGCTGGGAGAGGCATAATAAATTCGGCAAATACTGGAAGGGTTTTGTTCAATATTCAAAGCTTCCTTCCATATACTCAAAGGCACGGGTCGTCATCGATGATGCGGTTCATCACATAACAAAGCAGTGGGGTTCGGTCAACAGCCGGGTGTTTGATGCACTGGCATCCGGGGCACTGGTTATTTCAAACGGTGTTGAAGGATCAGATGATCTGTTTAAGGGAGAGCTTCCAACATATAAAACAGGAGATGAGTTAAAAGCCCTGCTTGATATGTATCTCGGGGATGAAAATCTGCGCAGGGAGACTGCCGCCAACCTGCAAAAGAGTGTACTTGAAAGCCATACCTATACCAGGAGAGCTTTAAAAATAAAATCGATTCTGGCCGATTTTTATGGACATAAATTTCGCATAGCCATAAAGGTCCCGGTTCCAAAGAGAGATGAGGCTCATATGTGGGGCGATTACCACTTTGCATTGGCCCTTAAACGATCTCTTGTAAAATTCGGTCATTCAGTCAGAGTCGATCTGATGCCCAACTGGTATACGCCCTTGGGACTGGGAGACGATGTAGTGATCGTTTTGCGCGGTTTGAGCCGGTATGCACCCAGGCCTGGGCAGATCAACCTCATGTGGCTCATCAGTCATCCTGACAAGATCGATTTAAAAGAGCATGAAGAGTATGATCACATCTTTGCAGCTTCACTGCAATATTCCGCCAAACTCAAAGAACAGACCAGTACACCTGTATCTGCCTTGCTCCAGTGCACCGATACAAAACTTTTTTATCCTGAAACAAAGGGTGATGTTCCTGCACATGAGGTTTTATTTGTCGGCAATTCAAGAAAAAAGTACCGGAAAATTGTTAAAGATGCCATTGAAAGTGATATTTCCGTAAGCATTTACGGGGTGATGTGGGAAGATATCGTCCCGGCCGGATATATTAAGGGCACCCATATCAAAAATACAAGTTTGCGTTATTATTATACCAAATCCAAGGTGATACTGAATGATCATTGGCCTTCCATGGGGGAAAACGGATTTGTGTCAAACAGAATCTTTGATGCCGGGGCCTGCGGGGCATGTATTGTCTCAGATAGAGTTTCAGGAATTTTTGAGCTTTTCGGTGATGCGGTTGTTACTTACAGCAATAAATCTGAACTGAAAAGTATTATAGACGACCTTTTATCGGATGAGACAAAGCGGAAAACATATGGCAGAAAACTGCGGAAAATTGTTTCTGAAAAACACGGGTTTGAAAACAGGGCAGATACTATTTTGCAGGTTATTGAGCAGATAGCCTCTAATAAGCCCAAACTTGCCTGCGGCCTGCAAGGCATTACCTTTCCTCAAAATAAGCAGACTTTCATCCAATCTTCCGGTTTAGGGAAGACGAAAATTTAGAGCCGTCTGTTTGAATGCGATACACAGTCAGGCGCCGAAATTAGGCTAAAAGGGTGTTTTGCAAAGTTCCCGCTTGACAAGCTGAAATAGTTGACCGATATATCAATAATCCTGAAATCATTTTTAAAATCCCAAAATTAAGCCCTTTTGCCAAAACTAAGCCTTTTTAATGGATAGGAGTTAATAAGGTATTGGAAAGCAACGAAAAATTTTCATTCTCATGGGAACTTACAACGGCAGCCCTTTTTTAGCTGAACAGCTTCAAAGCATTCAGAATCAGGATTTAAGAGACTGGACATTGCTGGTCAGGGATGATGGTTCAAAAGATGATACCTGTAATATCGTCGCTGATTTTACAAAAAAAGATAATAGAATCGTATACATAAGTGATGACAACAAGCATCTTGGAGTAATCGGCAATTATGGCCGTCTTATGAGAGCCGCCATGGATTCTGGTGCTGAAACCATATTTTTTTCCGATCAGGATGATGTCTGGCTTCCATACAAGATGAGCCGCCAGATTCGGCATATGGCTGAATTTGAACGTTTATACGGAAGAGATACACCTGTTTTAATTCATTCTGATCTCAAGGTTGTTGATAAGAGATTAAATACAATTTCTGATTCTTTCATGGTTTACCAGGGTATTGCCAATGAATCGAAATCTCCTTTAAAAATACTGTTAGCTCAAAACTTTGTTACAGGATGTGCCACGGTAATTAACAGACCATTACTGGAAATAGCGCTGCCAATACCTGAAAATGTGATGATGCATGACTGGTGGATTGCTCTTTGTGCTGCCGCCTGCGGTAAAATCAGTTATATTCAAGACGCCATGCTGCTTTACAGGCAGCACGGGAAAAATGAAGTCGGTGCCAAGGGCCGTTTGGACATGCTTAATCCGATCCGTACAAATGTCATTGATCGATGGACAGATGGCAAACGTCATTTCTTAGGCTCCATTGGTCAGGCGGATTCACTTGGCAAAAGAGTAAAAAAGATAGGCAAAACCCGTTTCTGTGATAGTATATTGTTTGCTGACAATTATGCCGGATGTGTAAAACAAAAAAGAATGAAACGATTGTTTATAATATATAAAATGGGAATAAGGCGGCAAGGATTACTTCGTCAGGCGATTTTTTATTTGAGGCTGCTTCTGATACGATAAAGTCGCTAAACAACATTTTTCAATAACTGTCACGCCCTGCCGGCTTAACTAAGCATGAAAATAAGGAGTTTTTTACCACATGGTCAAAAATATCAATCTACTTCTTAATTTCTGGGAAAAGAAATTAAACAGACCGGCTGTTTTATCCAAGCCATGGAAAATCTTTATTGAGGTTTCACTAAGCTGCAATTTGCGCTGCATCACCTGCGCTCACAGCAAATCAACTTTTGGCGGAATAATGAAAGATGAGACTTTTGAACATATCAAACCGGTCTTAGCTTCCGCCAGGGTGATACATGAGGTTGGCTATGGAGAACCTTTGCTTAATAAAACATTTGTGGAAAAATTAAGATACTTGAAGCAGTCAGATATTTTTGTGGATATCTACTCCAATGGAATGCTGTTGAATAAAGAAACAGCCGGTCATCTGGTCGATCTGCAGTTAGATCAGATTACGTTTTCCATAGATGGCGGAACAAAGGAAACATTTGAAGCTGTCAGGTCAGGTGCGAACTATTCAAAGGTATTGGAAAATATCGATGCTCTGCACCGGATAAAGACTCAGAAAAAAAGTAAAAGACCATTTTTGCGTGTAAATTATGTTGGAATGCGAAGGAATATCAAAGAACTTCCTATGGCAATCAGGACCTTGTCCAAAATCGGCATCAAGGAATTGGTGCTGAGCGATATGTCGCCTCCTGACCCTGATCTGGCGCAGGAATGTCTATATTATTATAAAGATGTTGCAGATCAGGTTATTGAAAGGTCAAAAAAGATCGCAGCTCAATGCCGGTTAAACTTAATTGTGCCGTCTGCTTTTAACGATCCGGAAATTGTGCAGACTTATTATAATATGTCAGGTAGCTGCCCGGGCAGCATGGACCAAAATGAAGAATTTTTTCCCAACAGCATTGAATACAGCGATCAAACTAATCAGCTGGCGAACATTCAACCGGCTGATCAGAGCGATGACAATGAAAATGACTGCAAGTATGCAGATTCATACAAGAAGTATCCATGTTATGAACCATGGCAGACGATCTATATTACTTATGATGGAAACGTTAGACCATGCTGTGCAATGAGCGAATCATTCGGCAATATTATGCAAAGCTCCATTGAAGATATATGGAACAATAAAAAATACCGGCTTTTAAGAAAAACGGTCAACAGTAAAAAACCTGCATTTAAGGCTTGCAGGCATTGCCTTTTGCGCAGGCGGGTGCAGATTTCTTTTCAAGACGGTATTATTATGGGCTGTAAATCAATAATAAATAATGGTATAATTCATACAGCTCAAAGAGCTTTAAAGTATTTTTCGGAATATTTTTAGCGGTATCGGCTATGAGAATACCGCTGCTGAATATATTTGACGAAGATATGCGTGATGTGGTGTCTGGTGCGGCTTTTGCCTTTGCGCTTCGCATAATGGGGGCCGGGTTCGGATTCGGTTTCAATCTATTGCTGGCCCGTATTTTAGGTGCAGGCGGTGTTGGAATATATTATCTTTCTTTGACAGTGACAACCATTGCCACGGTGATCGGCCGGCTGGGACTGGACAATTCGCTGCTTCGGTATGCGTCTGTCGGCGCAGCAAATCACAACTGGGATCAGGTCGCAGGTATATACCGTCAGGCTCTATATCTTGCCCTGGCAGCATCCGGTTTTACATCTGTTTTGATGTTTATGTTCGCTCCGTGGATTGCGTGCGATATATTCAAAAAACCCGCTCTGATCACTTTGCTGCGTATAATGGCCTTCTCCGTCGTACCTTTCAGCTTGCTGAACCTTTACGCAGAGCTTCTCAAGGCATTTAAAAAAACCGGACAGGCGAGTTTTATTCAAGGAACAGGTATACCTTTGGCGTGCCTTCTGATGCTGATTTGCCTGGCCTGGACAACTCTCTCCGTTGATGAAATAGCCTTGATTTATGTGATCGCTTCGATATCTGTCTTATCATCCGGTATCTGGTTATGGCGTAAAGCCGCACCTCAAATCTCCGGTTTAAGAGGGAAATTTTGTCTGAGAAGGCTTATCGCTACAAGTTTGCCTCTGTTTTGGGTTTCTTCCATGAGTATGCTGATGTCCTGGACCGATACGATAATGCTTGGGGTCTGGATGGAAAGTGATTCAGTGGGGCTTTATAATGCTGCTGCACGGATTGCCATGCTGACAAGCTTTATTCTCGTGGCGGTCAATACGATCGCTGCACCAAAATTTGCATCAATGTATGCGCAAGGGGATTATCGGGCATTGGAAAAATTTGCCCGTCAAATTACTCTGATTATGATACTTTTTGCGACGCCGGTTTTAACAATTTTTCTTGTTTGGCCAAAGTTAATCCTTAAGCTTTTTGGCCCTGAATTTATATTTGCCGACAAAGCCCTTACCGTTCTCGCCCTTGGACAATTTGTAAATGTGGCAACCGGTTCAGTTGGTTATCTTCTTATGATGAGCGGTCATGAAAAACTGATGAGAAACAATATCATATTTGCTGCTGTATTGAATGTAGCTTTCAATATCATTTTGATTCCCAGGTTTGGTATTGTGGGCGCTGCGTCATCTACGGCAGCCGCCCTGTCTGTGATGAATATTGTTTCAATGGGTTTGGTTTACTGGAAGACAGGGCTGCTGACATTTCCATATCCCAAAAGTGTATTGTAGCCCTGCAACGTCATTTAGCATTTTTAGCACAATATATGACATAATTTAATTAACTTTAACACAATATATTGTATATAAAACAACAGATATCGTTGTAAGGCTATTTGTTTTGGCAGGTGATATTATTCAAGCCGGTGCCAAATAAAACAAATATCGCCAATATGGCAAAAGTATTTGATTCCATTACAAATTATTCAAAACGTATCATAATACCAACTTGAAATCCAAAAAGAGCTTAACAAATTACAGCGGCGGAGTTATTCAGAAGTTTTAAATAAACTCACCATGCTGTGTGAAGAAGCCGGGATTCTGTTCAGGAAAATTCCGCCTCAATACACAAGCCGGCGATGCTGTAAATGCGGAGTTATTTGTAAATCAGACCGTAATGGTGAAATTTACAAATGTGCTTGCGGAAATATTACAGATGCGGATTATAACGCTTCTCTTAATATTTTGCACATGGGACAATATGGTGCCCATGCCTTGCAGCCAACTCTGTAATTTTCAAGAGAAAAGGTAACTATTTATAAATGTTAAAGAGTAAAAGGCTTTCTCCTGTCATCATTATCGGCATGCATCGTTCAGGAACCAGCTTGATCACACGTCTTCTGGAGAAATTGGGTCTTTTTGTAGGCAGACGTAAGGACCCGAACCATGAATCGATCTTTTTCCTGAGACTGAACAACTGGATGCTTAGACAAAGCGGTGGTTCATGGGATCATCCCAAGCCGATTCATTACCTTATGGAGGATAGAAAAACTCGCAGCCTGGTAAAAGATTACCTTATGTTCCAGTTAAAAACGCAAAAAGTTGTTTCATACCTCGGCCTTGCCGGATATTTCAAGAACCGTTCAATCTATAATATCAGTATCCCATGGGGCTGGAAAGATCCGCGCAACACTTTTACTTTGCCGATTTGGCTGGATCTGTTTCGTGAAGCAAAAGTGATTCACATATACAGACATGGTGTTGATATAGCACAAAGTTTGAAAATAAGACAGGATTGGAGGCTCTCATATGGCAAACAACGATTTAAAAGATATAAACTCTTTTATACTTTTCGTCCCAAGTATGGAGGATTTTCCGACTCTATTAGGTGCTCTACCCTCGAGGGCGGGTTTTCGCTCTGGGAAGAGTATATGGCTGAGGCTGAAAGGCACATATGCAAGCTTTCTTCTCAAGCAATGTCAGTCAAATATGAAGATTTTTTGACCGATCCAGAGAACTTTCTTGTCAAACTGGCTCTGTTTTGCAATCTTAAATACAGCAGAACGGCGATAATTAACCTGGCAAAAACGGTAAAAAAGTCTCGTGCCTATGCCTACAGGAGTGAGTCGGATTTACAAGTATTTGCAGAGTGTTTGACAGAGCGGCTTGCAACATATGGTTATTGAAGGTCTGTTTGAAAACATCCTCTTTTGTCCAATTCGATAGTGTCAAGTTAATTGTGTAAAATTATCAAAGGCCGATTTTTTAAAGAATGACAGGTTATTACGCACTTTTCCTGCAGGGTTTGATCTCCGGTGCAATTCCATCTTTAAGCAGATAAAAGTCAGGAGCATGCAGCAGGCCCGTTCCCCTGCTGCGGTTTCCACGGGCTT
>Ga0164318_10006532_pt1 | contig 11282 bp, 6 predicted proteins | sample GuaBasSedimGuay9_FD_113734 | JGI IMG/M metagenome (GOLD analysis project Ga0164318, IMG submission 113734) | Subseafloor sediment microbial communities from Guaymas Basin, Gulf of California, Mexico - Guay9, Core 4571-4, 0-3 cm | ecosystem: Environmental > Aquatic > Marine > Hydrothermal vents >... | reverse complement strand
GATTAACACAGATGGACACAGATTATCGGTGTAAACGACTTTTCATATCGACAGTGCTCCATTATGGCAGTTGTGGTTGCGTAAGACAATCCGACGTTCCCAGAAAATAATAAAAAGACTCCTATTTCAAAAATATCAAAAAGTCGCCGGGTTTTGGGTAACCGCCGAGATCGAGTCTGATATACCATGTCACCCCCAAACCTTCGGAAAATATTAATACCAGCACCCACAAATCAGTACTCCTGCATGACGAGATAGCCAAGCCCGGTATGGCGCTGGATTGCTAAATTGTATTGTGCAACAATCCAGTGGTGCCTCGCACCTCGGGGGTTCAAATCCCCCTCTCGTCGTTTTTGCCGTGCCTCAGTCGATCGTGAATTCATCGCCGTTTGCAGGCGCAGTCGCATCGATCTTACATTCGTCGGCCCATGCTGCAAACTCTTCTGTGCGGTCGCCGTGCATCATAAACACAAACTCGCCGCCCTGATCGCAAAATTTTTGCACCGACCTCTTAAGATCGGTGTCGCCGCTGTGCGCAGAGAAATCATACTGCTCCACAGTCATGCGTAGGGAAAGCACCCGATTTCTGTCGGTCAGGCGTTTGTGTGCAAGTGCGTGGTAGCCATTGGTGCCCTCGACCTGGTATCCGGTGAGAAGGATCTTGCTCTCGGGGTCGTCGTGGATCTTGCCGAGATAGAAGAGCGCGGGTCCACCATTTAACATTCCCGCGGTCGTGACGATGAGGGAGTTCTTGAGTATCTGCGCCCGCCTCTCCGGTTTCACCACGGTTGCGTTGTCAAACGCCTGCTGAAGCGCATTCGAATTGCGCAGATATTCGGGATACTGGATAAATCTTCGCAAGACATCAACACCCATCCCATCAACATAAGGGTGCAGCCCGTGTTTGTGCAGGATCATCAGAACCTCCTGCGTCCGCCCGATCGCGAAACACGGGACGATCGCATTGCCGCCGCGATTTAAGGTATCGCGGATCGAGTCCACAAACTCCTGTTCCAGTTCCTTTCTCGGTGCGTGGTCGGTGCCAAAGTACGTGCTCTCGGTGATCATGACATCGGCTTTCGGCTGTGGGCAGGCTCGGTTCAAAAGACGCGTATCAGTGTGGTTCACATCGCCGGTGTAGAGTATCCGTATTCCGTTTTCGGATTCGAGAAGGATCGATGCCGAGCCGGGGATGTGTCCTGCATCGTAGAGTTGCGCGGTATATTCGCCGCACTCGAAGCGATCCCTGTAATCAATGATGCGGGCAGACTGCATGAACTCCTGGATGTCCTGCGAATCAAAAAGCGGCATCTGCCCGGAACGCCTCGCAATCGAGAGCGTGTCCTTTGCAAGAAACGCTGTGAGGTGTTTGGTGATCGGCGTGCTATATACCTGCGGGTGGATGTCCATGATATTCGGCACCACGCCGCAGTGGTCGAGATGCCCATGCGAGATAATGATCGTTCGCGGGCGGATTCCGTTTAAGGGATACGACGGAGGATAGTCGGACGACGCACCCGGTTTCATCCCGTAGTCGAGCAAGATGTCGTCGTCGATCAGGACTGCTGACCTGCCAACCTCTCCGCATCCGCCAAGAAACCGTAGCGAGCAATTCATGAAGGGTAGTTATATACTCGATAGGTGATAAACTTGCGGTGTGACATGGCGTTTTAGTCTCGCTGATATGGTTTTGCAGGATGCCTTAAGGTAATTCAAGCAGGTGTTAAGTATCATGCAGTCACTGATCACATTGTATGGGGCGATGCGAACCACCTGATGGGTTAATGGTATCGTTGTTGACTTGCCATAGCGAACATGCCGATGCACATTGTAAAAATGCAAAATCGCCATATACAAGCCTTATACTTAAGTGAGGGGTATAGTGACTTTAAAAGGAGGTGAAAGTAAAAAATGAAAGAAGATTGGATAGATAAAGCGAAAAAATTCTTGTTCGGGGATGCAAAAGCAGCAGTATTTTTTAGTGATATTGCAACATTAGTTGTTATTGCAATAGCATATGCACCTATATGGGGCGTAGAGAACAAAATAGCCACTTATAAGTTTCTCGTAATCCCTATCGTAGGTATAGTTAGCTTTGTTATTCCGTTAATTTTTGCATTCTCTTCAAAATACAATTTAGGAACTAAATTAAGTAGAGGGGAGGTCAGAAAATCTATAGTAATATCCCTTACAGTTGTGTACATTATGTTATTATCACTGTCATTTGATAAAACTACACATTTGGCTACAAATGTTACATCCAATATCACTGCACTTAATATTACAGCTCAAACGGTACCTATACAAGCAATTGGAAACTTTACTCAAAACTTTCTTTATGTATATACAGTCATAATAGGATTCTATTTTGGTTCTCGTTTGGTTGAAAGGATTAAGACGTTTACATGGCTTAAAGACGTGGATCCGTTAGACATTGCAAAAAAGCGGTATGCGATGGGCGATATTGACTTCGATACATTTAAAAAGATAAAGATCGGTCTTGTAATAAAACCAATCGTACAGTTAAAAATAATAAAAGCAACTGTGGATGAAATTAGAATCAAACACGAAGAGGGTAATAATATATATCTAAAAGATGTCAGAATGATAATAGAGGCGAATAAAAAGAAGACAAAAATTGATCCCGTCGCATGTGCAGGTACCAGTAAAAAGGATGTTTTTGAAGCAACTGATGAAATGGTTATAAATATGGAAAAAGTGATTAAACAGGAAAAGGATGCAATTGAAATAGACGGTGAATCCATTTGTGTTGAGATTAGGGCAATTTCTGGGGGCATAACCAATAAGGAGTGGAAAAAGGATGAGGATTTTGAAGTCATAGTGATTTACAAACCAATTGGAGAACCAATAAGCAAGATGAAAGAAAAGATAGATACATAAGTAAAACTGTGCGCGGATGCCTTGCATTTTAATGCGGGGTGGCGCGGAGAGGGCTTTTGGAGGCTGATAAGCAACAGCCCGCCCAATAAAAAATAGCCGAATACATAAAAGTGAGGTAAAATATGAATCACAACAAAACACTGCCAGCAGCAATCGTGTTGATTGGCACACTATTAATCAGCGGAGGTTACGCAGCTACCGCAACTACCACAGATCCTATCGGTGATTTCTCTTTCCCTGATATCACTGAGCTCACTGCCACTGCAAGCGAAGGAGATCTCATCGTTGTTATCACGTGCACGGACTCCCTTATTGATGAGCATATCGCTGGTGCCGTATTCATAGATGCAGATCAAAATTATACTACAGGTTATCTTGATGGTACCGGATCGGATTATGTATATCTATACGATGTCATCGATATCGTTTATGCAGACCCTATCAAATCCGTAACCATCAATGATGATACTGTAGATCCGAACACACTCGATGTAACCGGAAATCAGATCAGCATAACAATCCCATTGACAATGCTGGGCAATGACGACGGAGATATGGACATTTTTGTTACTACTCATACTCAATTTGCCAAAGCTCTCCATTTCGATCGTGCACCTGATTCTGGTGTGCTGAATACACTCAATGGCTCGGTCAGGATTCCATATCCTGGAAATTCACTTGCCGGCGGGACTATCACAGATCTTGCAGGAGATTCAGCTTCTCCGGACATGACCGGTCTTGATGTAGACGTAGAGAATGGAATCGTAAATATCGTGGTTACGTACAATCAAAACGTAGAACCCGATGATTTATCTTATGGCGAGGATCTTACCGGATGGATATTTGTAGATGCGGATCAGAACCTTGCTACTGGTTTCACCAACACGGAACAGGCGCCACCTACATATGGTATTGATTACCGGATTGAGTATGCCATTGGTAGATTGACAGGAACTGATGCCAGTATCACAAAAATCGACTATGAGTCTGATTTGACTGAATCAGGTTTTACACCGACAGAAGGAGTGTTGCTTGGTGTGCCATATAACGATGCCACTTTCAAGGTTGTGGCGAATCAAGTTTTTCTTGGGATTCCGCTAGGCTTGCTCGGATATGATGATGGAAATATGGATGTTGTGATCGACTCATTCACCCTTCAGGGGTCACTTAGTGGCGACATCGATAGTGTGCCAGATTTCGGATGTGGTGCACTGGACACCAGCGATGGCTCCATCAAACCACTGCTCAATTGCACATATCCCAAAGTAACTATCACGGACCCGGCTGGCGACTCGTCGGGATTTGGACTTGATGGTGACGATCTAACTGGGGTTGATGTATGCTCTGCAGGAAATGTCCTGTTGGTTACGGTTGCTTACAGTAGCCTCAGTCTGGACGATGGAGCAGTTACAACGGTCGTATTTGACACAGATCAGGATCCTGACAGTGTACCTGACTATTCCTTCATTTACTTTATGTATGAGGGTAACCTTGGTGCCAACATCGTCGGAGACTTTGGAGAGGGTCCTGATGTGAGAGATGCAACCCATCTGATAACAATGTTGGGGAATAAAATGTACTTAAGCGTTCCAGCGGAGTTTTTGGGCATGACGCTTGGCGCGATGAATATACATGTCGAGACCGCAATTGAGGCAGGTGATGAGGATCTAATTTACGATCGCGCACCCGATACGGGATTCGTTTCAATAGGTAGCCCGACAAAAGGTGACCTCAACCACGACGGTAAGATCACCCCCTCAGACGCCGCGATCGCGCTCCGGATTGCAATCGGCAGCAGCCCTTATGACGAAGCGGCGGACGTAAACAGGGATCGCAAAGTTACATCGCTTGATGTATTGATGATTCTGCAGGCAGCGGTCGGAAATATTAAGATTAGCTCGTGAGTAGTAGCGATGTCCCTGTGGCAGCCCCCGCGGATGCCTCCGAATTCGTTCGGAGGTGGTGTGATTGGGCTTCATGAGTCTATCACGATGTCAGCGATAGGGACGCTGCGGGGTAGTCACAAGGACTCCAATGTGGCGTGTTACAGGAGATTTAATTCAAACCACAGGGGTCAATCAGCGTAAAATCCCGGAAACACGTTAATCAATCCGATCCCAGCTCTCCGAGAACCTTGCCTAACTTATCAAAGTTCTCCCCAAATGCCGTCCAGTTCGTGCCCATGGAATCGAGAATCGCATCATACTGCATCTGCGCTTCTGCTATCAGCGCATCCGTTGACTTCCCCCCTTCTTCCGCACCCGCCTCTTCCGCACCACCCGGTCTGGTTTCACCGAAGAGTGCAACAAGTGCGCTTGCAAGGTCTTCCTCCATCACCACCCTCTCGCCGTCTGAGACCAGCACCCGTTTGAGTTCCGGTAGCTGCCCGGCCTCTGCCCGTATGTAGAGCGGCTCTATGTACAGGATCGAATCCAGAAGCGGTATCACCAGCAGGTTCCCTCTCGTCACGCGTGACCCCTGTTGTGACCAGAGCGTTAATTGTTGTGAGATCACGGCATCCTGATCGAACTTCGCCTCGATCTGCAGGGGGCCGTATACCAGTTTCTCTTTTGGGAATTTGTAGAGCAGTAGCTCTCCGTAATGATCCCCATCCGAACGGGCAGCGAGCCATGCGACCATGTTATCTTTCTTTATTGGTGTTACTGACCTCATCAGGACGAATTCTTCCTTTGCCCCTTCCGGAAGCTTTATTACGATGTAATATGGATCAACCGGAACTTGTTTACCGGTCCCGTACACCTCGCTTGGGATCTGCCATGCATCCTCTTTGTTGTAGAAGACCTTGACATTGTCCATGTGGTATGTGTTATAGATTGCGGACTGGACCTCGAAGAGACTTTCCGGGTACCTGATGTGTTTCTTAAGTCCGTCAGGCATCAGGTCAAAGGACTTGAAGTACCCCGGGAAAATTTTTGTGTATGTTGCGATTACCGGGTCAGTGGTGTCGACGATGTAGTACGTCACGTCCCCGTTGTACGCATCAACCACGATCTTTACGGAATTTCGCATGTAATTGATGGAGCCGTGTTTCTCTGAGTATGGGAATTTGTCTGTCACGGTGTATGCATCCAGTATCCAGAAGAGTCTGCCATCGCTGATGACAAGATACGGGTCTTCGTCAAGTGTGAGGAACGGGGTGATCTTTGAGATCCGCTCCCTGATGTTCCTATCAAACATGATCTTGCTCTCGGGCGTGATCTCGCCGGATAGCATGATCTTGATGTCAGCAAAGCGTATCGCCATCAGCAGTTCCTTTGTGGATGAGTCCAGCTTCACCCCTCCGTCCCCATCGTAGTGGGTGTACTCGTTTGCATCACCCATGGGATAATCAAACTCCGATGTTCTGGTGTTTACCAGCACGAAATCATTGTCCATCTCGCCGTAGTATATCTGCGGAACCTCGATTCGCAGTTCTTCATCCGGAACCGTATATATGGGGGGAATATCTTTTATGAGGTAGTTTGGCATGCCCTCTTTTGTGACGCTGTTTACAGGGCTCATCACGGCACCAAAACCGTGCGTATATACCATATGGAGATTCACCCAGGTCTTTGCTTGCAGCCGTTCCTGATTCAGCTCTCGGGGGGCAATCATCACCTCGGTGTAGATTCCGTTGATATTGTACCGGTCGATGTCAATCCCTGAAAGGTCATAATACAACCTCATCTCCTGTGTTTGCTTGTACGTCTGTGTTAGCGGTCTCCAATCGAGAATCCTAACATTATCCAGCGTATCTGTTGCGTTTGATATGATTTCAGGACTCATCATCTCGACAGAGAAGTCTTTTTCCGTAACTTTAGTCAGTCCGTAAGCGATCTTTGTGAACTTGATGTTACTCTCGATGTATGGCTGTTCCAGCTTCTCCTCGTTTGGCGAAACCTTGAATGCCTGCACAATTCCCGGGATCACAGCCGGGGCAATTATAGACACCAGCAGATAAATCACGATTGCGGACACCAGTATATTCCGTTTTCCCGGACTTTGCTGCTTTGAAATTGCGAATATCCAGACGTAACACAGTACTGCGATGATTATCGCCATGATCATCAGTATCTGAATCACCGGCAGGTACGCGGCGACATCAGCGTAGCCAGCCCCCACCACAATACCTTTTTCAGAGTACATGACTCCGAATCTGGCGAGGTAGTGACCTGCAGCGAGAAGAACGAAGAAGAACGATCCAAGGACTGTTATGTGCACCAGTGCCTTCTGCCCCATGTTAGAGATTGCTAATTTGAAGTCAGCACTGTATGTTGTACCGTCCGGTGCGATGATATCTGGCTGTTTGAAGAAGCTGACTATGAAGGATTGCAGGTAATCCACAAGCACCAGGAGAGCCGTAATTATTACACAAGCCATCAGGAAGTTCCGGAAAGCTATCATGAATGGCAGGGAAAAGACGTAAAAGGATACGTCCTTTGCAAAGATCGGGTCAGCTAGGTTAAAGGGCACCTGATTCAGGTACTGTAGCACTACGAACCATTTGGCGGAGCTTGCAATCCCCATAAAGAAGGATATTGCCAGAACAACCATAAACTTCCGCTTGAAAGAAAACCTTGACTCGTTTGACTTTGAAGAGATCCGGAGATTGATCAGTGCAAACGCGAGGAAAAACGATGCTGAGAGTATAAATAGGAGTATCTTTGCCTTTAAGCTGATCATAAATATCTGGGATGCGCCAAGAGCATCGAACCACCAGTAATCGGTGATCAGACGGACTATCCCGGATATGGACAGGATGAAGATCACCACTATGGCGATGGCAATAGCTTTGAATCGATCCCTGTCCTGCTTCATAGAGGTGAACAGGGGGCGCATCTTTTATAAAGGATGTGGAAAACCTCTTCAGTGCTGCAAATGGGGGTGCATGTCCTTGACCACAGCAGGCACCCGAACTGGTGTGAGCGGGCGTATTCGATTATGTGTGGCTCTCTGGTAATTCGGGTTGAAAGTATCTCGTATAAGATACCAGAGACTCAAACATTATTTCGAAAATATCAAAAGTCTCGGGGGTTTTGGTCACCGCAACGCACGATTCCAGAGGGGGGAACAAAATCCGATGAGATCGCTATATTCTTAAATTTTACCACATAACACACTCGAAAGTTGATGGTGAGACTTATCGGAACGTTTATGTGTTATGCGGACTGACTGTGTGGATATGGTGGGTGTAGGGGGCTTGGTACAGCATGAATACTACGGGGGCACGTGTGTGGCTACTTATGTCTGTCACATTATTTTTGTGCGTATATCCTGTGGCTGCATGGTCTGACAGCAGCTACAGCAAGAATAATCCCTGCGGCACGGGGCTACCGGACAAACCATCTCCTGATGATAGTATATCGGACCTCGATCAGCTCAATGACAATGAAACGCTCCGGTTGGGTGCGTTTAACATACAGATATTCGGAAAAAGCAAAGCAGCAAAGCCCGAAGTCATGGAGGTACTTGGAAAGATTATCCGTACTTATGATATTGTTGCCATACAGGAGATCAGGGATAAATCCCAGACTGCGCTTCCTGCACTGGTCGGTGTCGTGAATGCGAACAGCAGCGCACCGTATGACTATGTTGTGAGTGAACGGCTGGGGCGCACATCCAGTAAGGAGCAGTATGCCTACATCTACAACAACCAGACCGTTCGACTGACCGGCACACCTCACACATACCCGGAACCTGATGACACCGATCCGTTCCACCGGGAACCATACATCGCATCGTTCAGGGTGCTTGATGGCAACTTCGATGCCACCCTCCTCACGATCCACACCGATCCGGATGAGGCAACCGAAGAGATAAACGCGCTCGATGATGCGGTCAGGTATGCGCAAAGCACGTATCCGGATGAGCGGGACTTCATTGTCATGGGCGACCTGAACGCCGACTGCTCGTATTTCGATGAGGATTCAAATTCTACGATGCACGGCAGCGGGTATTACTGGTGCATAAACAACAGCGTTGATACGACCACAAAACCCACCGACTGCACTTATGACCGCATCATACTCACGAATCCGGCGGTACCGGATTTCACAGGGGATGTGGATGTGTTCAGGTTCGATCTCGAATATGCCTTAAATGTGAGCGAGACGACTGCAGTATCGGACCACTATCCGGTATATGCGGAGTTCTGGTGTGACCGGGATGCGGATCCCGACAAAGCGCCAGAAGTTATAGGTGCTGTGATCGCGCTCCGGATCGCAGTTGGCAGATGTGAATACGACCCGGAACTGGACCTCAACGGCGATGGCAGGGTGACCTCGCTTGATGCGCTGATGATCATGCAGGCGGCGGCAGTATGATTGATCGCACCGATCACGCTTGTCCGGTCAAGTTTTCGCTCAAACTCATGCATGTCCGGCACAATCGAAGTATTCAGTGAAATCACTCCGATTTTAGGGTCTCTTGTATCTCGCGTTGCAGTGATCAACACTTGTACAGAGACAGAGATTGTACATTTTATCCAAATCGCCCCACTCTGATTCAGGAGGTTTTTCGAGAATGTAGTCTATTTCTGTCAGTTTTTATGCCTCCGGTACTGATCGCTTCACCCACAGCCACGAATTTCACGAATGACGAATGATATGGATTTATTCTACCTTAACATTCATGAAATTCATTTATTCACGTCATTCGTGAATGCGAGAGCATCGGCGCAGCCATCTCCAAGCACCTGATGTCATGCCGGCAAGATCGCTATCTGCCATCAGCGGCGTGAGCGGGTAGAGCCCATAGAACCTGTTTTCGAATATCTTCGCCGATGGAAGCTCCCGGATATTGACCACCTCGTACTTGAGTGCAATCACACCCCTGCCGCGATCGATGAATTGTATGCAGCTTCGATGCAAGCATTTCTCTGGCGTAGATAGACCACGATGGGGTAGACCGGTAGCTCATACGCATGGAGAATCCTTGCATAGTATGAGAGCATACGCACAGGCATATCGGGATCGTGCTCGGACCGGAACTCGAGTATGTGCGATGAAATCCTTGTCACCGGTTACCCGTGCAAGGAAGTCCACACGATGCTCGGTTGACGGAAGTTACCCGGAGATCGGTTCGAGACTACGGTCTTTCGCCGAATAGGGGCGTCATGAGATCTCGCGAGAGTTTTCGCAGAGGTGCATTTCATTGCGGTGCCGAGTATACCTGGTATGTTGGTTGTGGGCGTCCGGTGCTAAATGTGATGATGCGGACTGCGGAGCTTAAGCGCGGGACGAGACTGTCAGCTCGCCTGCATCACGTCTGTCGCGGGCAGGTGCGACCTCTGCTGCCTGCCCGCATCTCGTGCCAGCAGCCGAAATCTTTATTATCGTTTCGAACCATAACAGACATAAATCGTGGCGGGCGGGGATAACCTGCGAATTGTGGGCAACCCCCTCCTGCCCGGGAAGACGAGGCAGGGGTTAACTCATGAAATCCGGACACAACAATAGGCAGGATCAACCGATTGCAAACGCTACAGATGACTCATCCGGCGCTCTTCTTCATACATATACGCTTGCGCCGACAGTCTGTACCGCAGCAGACAGCCCGACTGTAAATGGTGGCCGGGGTATGATGAACGCCTGCGGAAGCGTCAGGGCGCGATGGTGTAGCATGGCAATCTTTAGCATAGCTATGGCTGGTTATGGAACAGTCTCTGTAGATAATTCCAAAAATCTCAGAATCCGGGGATAGATGAAACGAAAAATGGAGAAAAGGGATGGCGCATTCGGATTGACCGGATTTGTGTTGATCGCAGGTCTGATAGCGATGGTGGTGCTCGTGGGCACAGCCGTGGCAAGTGATAAGCCGGCTACCATCAGTGCGAACAACAAAGAGACAATGGAGAAACTACATAATTTTAAAATATGTGATAATCTTTGGGCACATTGTGGATTCGGTGTCTATTCGTATACGAGTGGTAATCCGCCATGTCCAGTTGGTTGTGGTGGGCGGATCTATGTCGTGAATCACCAGGAGACATGGGCTAACGGAGATATCTTGAAAGATGTAAGAGGAGACAACGAGTATGATCCTATCTGTTGGCCTGAACCATCTGGGCAATCCTGTGAACAGGTATGGCAAAGTCCGCTCAAACCGGGCATATACGATCTCATCCTTGACTTGAACGTGAGCAACGACCTCGGCAATTGGACGGATATCAAGAACCCAAATGCCGGACTAGATAATATAACCGATCCTATATGGGTCGTTTATGTGAATGCGATCGAGGTAAATAAGACCGCATTTATCTCTGGCTCCTGTCCTGGTTCTGATCCGCTTAATGTTAACATTGGTGATACCATCACCTATTGCTTTAATGTTACTAATACGGGGGGCGTAACGTTGACCAATATCACGGCAACAGATGATGT
>Ga0164318_10006531_pt1 | contig 11284 bp, 8 predicted proteins | sample GuaBasSedimGuay9_FD_113734 | JGI IMG/M metagenome (GOLD analysis project Ga0164318, IMG submission 113734) | Subseafloor sediment microbial communities from Guaymas Basin, Gulf of California, Mexico - Guay9, Core 4571-4, 0-3 cm | ecosystem: Environmental > Aquatic > Marine > Hydrothermal vents >... | reverse complement strand
GCAGTTAATATGGTATATCGCAGTCCCGCCGTATGTCGCAAGAGCTGCGCCAAAATTTTTCAACTGATCATGCGTTGCCTGTTTTATGCCATAAATCAACGGAATCTTATTCCTGATTTTTTTTCCTATAGCATAAGCCAAGGCGCTAAAATCCGATTGGCTCCCTGGTGTGCATTCAACATTTACTTTTATCTGTGCCTGCCTGTTCGTGTCGAGATGAAGCCCATAATAGGGTGTTTTACCAATTATTGCAGCTGCCAGAGCAGATGGACCTCCTTCCCGGTTCGTCTTTACGCCTAAGATAGAATTTGCATAAATCACAGCAGAAGATTCAGACCAGGCAATGTGCTCTCCTTTTTGCGGTTTTATTCCTATTAGGTAAGGGGTGCATGTTGCGCTTATCTGGATGCCAAGTTTCCTGAATGCCGCGATAACCTCAATTTGTTTTTTTGCAAAGGTCTCTGGAATGCTCATTTCATCCCAGTCGACCAAATCCATACCTGCGGGGTTGATCATAGTCTTTACTTTCACTTTTCCGTCAATTGCGAGGCTGTTTATATATTCCAGCCCTGCATCCCCCAGATTATTGTAAGACACTCCTGCAACCTGCACAGACGACACTTTTATAAGCTTTTCTGCGCCGAAAATCTCTCCCAATGCATAAAGGATTTGCATTGATTTTGCTGCTGCATTTCCATCCCGACCATTTAAAATCTCTTTTTCATCTTTGCTAAGTTCCATAATAAATATTATCTTTCAACCTCTTCGACTCTTATATCTGCTCCTTTTACCAGTTTTATCCAATATACATAAAACAATGAATTGCGGATTTTTTTGCTCTTTTCAAATGTTAATGAATTTATGCTGAAATTGTAGCTAAAATTTAAAATATCCTCTTCAGAGTTGTTGAAGTAAAATATGCTGCTTGTTTTTGAAGCAACTGACCGGGAAATAGTTTCGCTGTTTATTGATATGCTTACATTATTAATGCTCTCGTTGAAATAATTCCCGAATATCACGCTGACATTCGGCATCAGCACAATATAGTATGATTCAAGTGCATAACCTTTTGATTTTATGAAGTTCCCGGCAAGGAGAGAGTAATTGTTCATTCCGCAATCAATGTATCCGACAGAGTTGTTAATTATAAAAAAAGCAGTCAATGATCTTTGAAATTCTGTTTCGATGTTTTTTGGCAGGTAATCTTTAGTTGAAATATTCTCCCTGTATGTCTGGGACATGATGAAAAGAGCCAGCACTATGAAAAGCAAAAAACCACCCAAAAGGTACGCCTGACTTTTTTTTGCTTTGTAATTTATTTTCATATACTCTTTAGATGAACCAAGAATTTATAAAATCAAGCAAACTTATTTATTGATTGCATCTCCTAAAATATTTCTGCATAAATTTCAATTTCATTCGCAGTCAAATATGCCGATAGAAAAATATCTCTTGGGCATGCATCTATGTATTTTAATTGCAATATTTAGCCTAGTAGATGAGTCCCTATATCTGAGGAGCATATTTTTTTATATATTTTAAAATATATCTATAATGGTGGTTAGATTCGCGTAATCTGCAAAGAGATAGCTTTTTATAATTTACTACGAGATAATAGTAATTATAAGTGATTGATATGAATCTAAAAAAATACATAGTTATGTTGATAGTTTTGGGAGTATTGGGTCTTAGCACTGTTGCGAGTGCAACAACAGATTATAATGTTACATATATGAGTAATATTATAGATGATAAAGGCACTTACTGGAAGTTGTATGATCATAATACAAATGGTCCGGTTAATGGTCCAAAAAATTCTGCTGAGGATATTATTATAACCTTTGGAAATGTAGATAATCCGGATAAGTTGAAATTTAAAATGGGCGGAAGGGATTGGAGAAGTATTAATGTTTACGCAAGTAATGATGCGTCAACCTGGACAAATATAAAAAATATCTGCTGCTATGGAAATGGAGACTATACTGCTGATATTTCTGGTTTCAGTGGAGTCTTATATGTTAAATTTCATCTTTCAACAGGTTCATGCTGCGGAATGAATTCTTATGTAGAATTGTACAAGAATATTGAAGCAAGTGAAAAAAATACAAACTCAAACTTAATAAGTTCGTGCACAATCATAACAAAGCCAGGAGAATATCACTTGACAAAAGATATAGTTACCGGGTCGATACGCAAATGCATTAATATAAGAGCAGATAATGTCATCCTGGACTGCAAAGGATATATGATATATGACCCGGAAAATATGCTTGCGGGTCCAAATGCATTGTCTACATTTATCTCTCGCGGCGTGTATTCAAACAAAAATAACATTACTGTAAAAAACTGTATCATCAAAGGATGGCACAGGGGAATTGAATTTTATACAACGCATAATGGAAATATCTATAACAATGAATTGTACAATAATAAATATTATGATATTTATCTGAATAAGAATGAAAATACCAATATAACTGAGAATAAAATACACAATAACAAATATGGCACTGGCATCAAGCTAGGTTATACAGCTAAAGGAACCATTGCGGACAACAATATATATTCAAACAAGCTACAAGGCATTTATTTGGTAAGAAGCACATACAATACAATAATGGATAATGAAATAAAAAATAATAAATATGGAATAAAAATGTACAATGTTGCAAGATACAATATAATAAAAAACAACAGGATAGTTTCTAACAAAAATAAAGGAATGGATATATCCTTCTGCTCCAGCCGCAATAAAATATATAACAATTATTTTAACAATACATATAATGCTTACGACACTAAAAACAATTACTGGAACACAACAAATTCAACAGGACCAAACATAATCGGAGGACCATACATCGGCGGAAATTATTTCTCGGATTACATTTACAATGACACAGATGGAGATGGTTTTGGCGAAGTTCCTTATAATATTCCCGGAGGAGGAAGCAACACAGATTACCTTCCTCTGGCAATACCAGAAGTCCCTACAATCTTTTTATCAATAGGAATGATGTTTTTGTCATTGCTGAGCATGAAAAGGAAAATCAATTAAGTTTATTCATTAATAGGTTCAATCCCCTGCCCGCTTGCGGCGGAATGAACTTTTTTGTTTATATTAATGTCTTGGGCTCTGCTTCAGCAGGTTGTTTATTTTTAAAATTTTTCTTTTAATAATAAATATATGGAATCAGATATTTCCTTTAAAACACAGGCAAAGACAGAACATGATGAAATGAAAATGAGAGAAAACGTAATTTCTCTTCAAAAATACGAAAAAATGCTTTCTAATGTCATGTATACCCGTGAAAAGATGAACCTTGACATAAAAGGCATAGATATCTCCTTGAAAGAGCTTGAAAAAAAGCCAAAGGAAGTATACCGGTTCTATGGCATGATTCTGCTGAAAAAATCATCAGAAGAAATGGAAAAAGAGCTTGAAGAAGAAAAAGAGAATATCCTCCTGAAGCAAAAACAACTCTTAAAACAGGAAGAGACCATAAAGAAAATGTATGCAGAACTAAGGCAAAAAGTTATAGAGAGCCAAAAGCAGATGAGGGGAAAATACCCAAAACAATAAGATGGATGCAGTAAGAAGAAGAAGGAAAACAAACTGGTATATTCTGACAGGAGGTCCCTGCTCCGGGAAGACGAAGACAATTGAATATCTGGCATTTTTAGGGCATAAAACAATCCCTGAAGCTGCAAGGGTTTTTATTGACAACGAAGCAAGCAAGGGCATTGCAGTTGAACAATTGAGGAAAGATGAAATTGAATTTCAAAGAAAAGTGCTCGATATAAAAAAACAGGTAGAAGAAAGAATAGATGAAAGCGAGTTGTATTTTTTCGATAGGGCTGTCCCGGACACTATCGCCTACGATAAAATCAATGGTATAAACACAGAGGAACTGGAAAAATACTCCATGAAAACGCAATACAAAAAAGTATTTTTTTTGGAGCAGTTGAAATATGAAAAGGACGATGCGAGAGTTGAAGACGATCAGCTCGGAAAACTCATAAGCGAAAAACTTTATGAAATATACACTAATTTAGGATATACTCTAATTATAATTCCGGCAAATTCGATAGAAGAGAGGGCAAGGCTTATTTTGAAGCATGTTGAATAATAAGCAATCATTCATCAATCCTCATTTTTGCAATCACTGAAACTTTAGGAATGTCTTTTTGGCTGAAGCAGTTTATTTTATCAAGATAGTTTTTGATGCCTGCAACAGCAATCATCGCTCCGTTGTCTCCTGCAAATTCATCAGGCACGCAAAAAAGTTTTGCGCCTCTCTCTTTTGTCATTATTCTTAATTTTTCCTGCAGGGTTTTGTTTCTTGCAACACCACCGCACAATACCAGATTTTTTAACTTCAAATGCCCCAGCACTCGCTCTGCACTTTCGCAGATGGCAGAAAACATGACTTCCTGCATGGAAAAGCAGAGATCCTTTATTGAATGCTTTTTCAACAGTCTCTCTGCATGCGTTTCAATTCCTGCAAATGAAAAGTCGCATCCTTTCACTGAATAAGGCAGGTCTATATATTTTCCTTTTTTTGCCAGTTTTTCGACTATTGGTCCGCCGGGAAACCCTAAATCTGACCTTCTTGCGAACTTGTCTATTGCATTGCCAACAGCAACATCCTGCGTTTCGCCAAAAATCATGTATTTGCCATCCACTTTCGAGAGAATCTGCGAGTTTCCTCCTGAGACAAATACAGCAACAAAGTCACTTTTGCATCCGGCAAGATCTTTTGCAATCTCGATATGGGCAACACAGTGATTAACGCCAACCAATGGCTTTTTGTGTTTGAGAGCCAATATCTTGGCAGCTGTCGCACCGACAACAAGGCACGGCGCCAGCCCCGGACCTATTGAAAAAGCAATTATATCAATATCATTCATTCCTGTGCCTGCTTTTGTTAGCGCATATTTTATGGTTTTTGGAGCTTTTTCTGCATGATGCACTGTTGCAAGGGAAGGCGTTATCCCTTTTTTTGGGAAAAAACAGGCTCTTTGACTGGATAAAATTTCAAATTTATTCCCCTCAAAAATTACAACACCTGCTCCAAATGTATGGGCTGTTGATTCAATTCCAAGGCATTTTATTTGCATAAATTTTTAAGATAATATTGTTTTTAAATGTGTATGAAAAACATCGACAGGATTAAGCTAAAAGACAGGGAACTGATTTTAATTGGCACAGCCCATATTTCAAAAAAAAGCATAGAACTTGTGAATGAAACAATCAAAAAAGAGGCACCTGATGTTGTCGGAGTGGAGTTATGCCAAAACAGGTACAATACACTTACAGACAAAAAAAAATGGCAGAACACAAAAATTATAGAGATTATCAAAGAGGGCAAAGCGTATTTGCTCCTCACAAACCTGATTCTTAGTATCTTTCAAAAAAAACTCGGGTCAAAACTAGATGTGCTTCCCGGAGCAGAGATGATTGCGGCAATTAAACAGGCAAAAAAGCAAAATGCAAAGATTACCATGTTGGATAGGGATATTCAGATTACTTTAAAGCGCGCATGGGCAAAGGCAAAATTTAGAGAAAAAGCAAAAATATTTTACGGGCTTTTTGAAGGGCTCATCATCACAGAAGAAGTAGATGAAAAACTAATAGAGGAAATGAAAGCAAAGGACATGATGACGCACATGATTGATGAGTTGGGCAGGCAGATGCCCGATGCAAAAAAAGTCTTGATTGATGAAAGAGACATTTACATCGCAAATAAAATCCTTGAAACAAAAGGCAAAAAAATAATTGCAGTTGTCGGGGCAGGGCATGTTGCAGGCATAAAAAAGCATCTGAAAAAAAAGCAGGACATAAAATGCCTTGAAGAAACCCCAAAGAAATCAAAATTATTAAAGACGCTCAATTATGCCATTCCTGCAATAGTCATTGGACTAATATTAGCAGGATTTGTTTTTGGAAAATCCATTGATGTGGGCATTTCCATGCTTTTGTACTGGTTTCTCATAAATGGATGCCTTACAGCATTTGCTGTGATGTTTGCATTGCCGCATCCGCTTACGATTATATCTGTCTTTATCGCAGCGCCATTTACTTCGCTTAACCCGACAATCGGCGCAGGAATTATTGGAGGCTATGTCGAGGCAAAAATGAGAGGGCCGAAAGTAAAGGACTTTGAAAATCTTAATCAGTTAATTACAGTGAGCGGTTTCTGGAAAAATGGGATTTCAAGGATACTTCTTATCGTTGTATTTGCAAATATCGGCAGTTCAATTGCTACATTCATCGCTTTGCCTTATTTGATTAGTTTGCTGTAATTGTTTTCCCGCCCGCAATATTCCTGCAAACTACATTTTTGCTTATTTTGCCTTTATTAACATAATCCAACAGATTTTTGCCATTAAGGATGACAAATTCTCTATTTAAATTCTTCTCTATTCCCTTCGGGATTGCAATCTGCTTTTGCACTTCTTTTTTCTTTAGAGAAACCAGTAAATCATAAGCATGGGTTATTTTCCTTTTTTCAAAGCACGCATAATGACCATTGGAAAAATAGACATTTTTGTGCTTGTTTAAAAAGCCCTGCGTTTTATCATCATGTGAAAACAAATCAGGTCCATTTTTATGAACAAAATAAGACAGTTCTTCTACTGCAAAATCAAATCCAATTATGCATGCTTTCTTATCTTCGCAGCAGTCAAAGAAAGAGTTGTTCAAAGCAAAACCCTTTGATAAAATGTATTTTTCAAGGGAGTTTTTGAATCTCTCAAGCTGCGGAAACAAGATGTCTTCAATCAAATCCGGTCTTTTGAAGTAGATGCAGTAAAAATTGCGGTTTTTCAGCAGAGATTCCAAAGATTTTTTTGAACTTGTTTTTTTTCTAAATGCGCCCGGCTCAAAATAAATTCCATCAGGCTTTTCCAGATATTTCTGGCTGTAATATTTTGCCTTTAAAAGAGCATCAATGCTCAGTGATGCAGCAACATTCCTGTTCTTGTCCACAGGGTCCAGAAAAATCAATGGAGCATCGAATTTTTTAATATTGTTTCTTTGATTTTGTAGGCATAGAAGAGTATTTCTTTCCAGTCCAGAGAATTTTTTCAGCACTCCCTCAAATGTTGAATATTTTATTACCAGCAGCTCGCACAAATATCCTGCAAACCCTCGTGTCTTTAAGTCAGAGCCATAGCAGCCGATTGTCTTCAAAAACTGCTTCAGCAAAAGAACATCTTTCCTTTGGGATACTTCAAGATTTTTCCGGATATATTTTGTATGGAACGGTGTCCTGTCCACAGCAGATATCATTTCCTTTATTGACTTCAATTTATAGCACGGGACTATTTCAACTTCGCAGCCATTTATATGCCCTTTTGTGTATGGGTGGGATGCATAATCTACTTCATATGTTCCGCCAAAATGCACAAATGCATCTTTTCCTATCGCCAATACCTTTTTTTCCAGTTCATCAAAAGATACAGATTTGTCAAAAAAGAGGAATATGTCCAGATCCCTGTTGTCTTTTATGAATGTGTTTTTCGCAACAGAACCCATCAATTGCGATTTTATGCCGTGCTTGTCAAGGAGGTATTTTTTTATTCTGGCGAATAATGCATATAGTTCATCTATTTCTTTAGCAGAAGGCTGTATTTTTTTAAGTGCGTTTTCTAAAATATTATTCATATAGATATGAGCAAATCATGTTTTTTAACTTTTGTATTAAAGCAAGTAAAGATTTATATATTCAATAAGCATAATATGATATGGGTCTGTTCGGTAAAGGGGAAAAAGAATTATTAAGAGAGAAAATCGAAAAGAATAGGGAAAAATTGGATGTTCTTGAAAATCAGCTTCTCAACATTGCAGAGAGCATAAAAAATGAAAACCCGCAAAAAGCAGAAGAAATTAAAAGAATATTGCTTGAGAAAAAACCACAACCAAAACAGGCAACCTTCTCAGAGGACCCTGTTGTATGGGAACAGATACTTGAAAAAAAAGGCAATGCTTTTCTTATAGAAGAATTTATCGATGAACATTGGAAATTAATAGGTAAAAATAAAAAAAGAAAGCAATTAGCAGGAATCTTATCAAAAGTTCTTGGCATTAGTTCATTGCACTCCGAGATATTGATAAGAACCACTACAGGCCAGTCTGTTAAAAACATAACAAAAGATCTTGGTGGAGAGCCCAGATCAATTTCAAAAATAAGAAAAGATTTGTATGAAAGAGGATTGCTTGAGGGAAATCGGGCAAACTATAAAATAAATGTAAATTTTCTAAGACAACTAATGAAAACTTTTAATGCCCAGAAAATGATTCATGAACTTCAAAAACACCACGATAAAGAAAAAAGAGAATTTGAAAAAATACCAAAACAAGATGACGAACTGCATAATGGCATTACCGGGCATGGATTGAAAACATGGGCAGAGGAAAAATTAAGCAGAGTAAAAAATGAAGATAATGGCAGAGAAAAATTTTACAGTGGACTTCCTGTTGACAGTGTGTGGAAGAAGGCAAAAAACTGGCTGAGAAAATCAGAAACCTCTTTCGCTGAAAAACCACAAGAAGAGATTGAAATCATTAAAGACGAAGTTGTCAAAATCAAAGAACCAAAAGCGCCTGAAATACATGATGAAGAACAAGCATCACAGCCAATTCCATCGGCAATTGTTGTTTTGTTATCTCTCAGAAAAAAAGAATGGTGCTTGCTTCTTGTCAAAAGAGCATTGGGATGTGAATATGCAGGGCAATGGGTTTGCCCTGGCGGAAAAGTAAAAGAGAAAGAAAAGCCAATAAATGCTGCAATCAGAGAATTGCGGGAAGAGACAGGAATTATAATATCCGAGAGGGATATTTTTCATCAATTGAACACAATCCATTCTGCTGACAATAAATATGCCATTTACCCTTTTCTTGCAATTGTCCAGGGGCAGGCAAAACTCAGCCTGGATAAAAAAGAAGTTTCAGAGTACAAATGGGTTTCTTTGCACGAGTCAGATTCTATTTTAAAAAACACAATTTTCATAGGCAGGAAAGAGAAGATGTCTTATTCAACCAGAAATGCCTTGGAAGAATTTTGGGATATCATTTCAGGAAGGAAAACAATAAAGCAGACAAATGTCCGTCTTGAATCGTTGATAGGAATCATAAAGAAGACGGGCAGATATCGCGAACTTATAGTCCCATTGACAGAAAGCCCCATTGAAAACTGCAATAAAGAAGAGCTTGGCGTTCTTAAGAGTATATTTGAAAATGAAATGCTCTATGAAGTGCGCATAAATGCTCTAAAAACAATAGGTCATATGAATGCCACTGGCTCTGTTGAAGTTTTGATAAAAGCCCTCGGAGACGACGACAGGAGAATACAAGCAGAAGCTCTTGTTATGCTTGGGATAAAAGGAAAAGCAGCGCTTGAGCCATTGATTCTTTCCCTTGAAAACAAAGACAAAAACATACGCAAATATTGCGCAGAAATGCTCAATAATTTTTGCATTACAGGACACTACGAAAAAATAAAATACAGGGTAAAAAAAGCAGCAGATGAAAATAGAATAAATATTGATTCCATATTGCGCAATATTGATTCAGGATACAGGCACATCAAAAATATTTTCCTTGAAGTCAAGGGAGAAATAGCAGAGCAGAAAACCCGCTCTAGAAGAAACGGACAGGCGCAAGAAGCAATGAGACATGTTCCGGGAACAGAGCCGAGAAAAGAATTTGATATTGATAAGAAAAGCAATTATTTTCTGGTTGAATCATTTGGACCCGGCAACAAAGCGGAATGTTTAGATATCTCAAAAGAACTACAGAAAAGAGGTCAGGATACTGTTGCAGACCTGCTTGATGGACTAAAAAATGAAAATACCCGCATATGCGCCTACAGCGCATATACGCTATTAAAAATCTGCGAAAATGCAAATGATGAAGATGAAAAAAACAGGATTGCTTTGAAAATAAAAAATATATTGGAAATGCGAATTAAACAACTTCAGAATGACATTGACAATCCTTTAAAAAAGAAATACAAAAACAGGAATATAAAATATATTAAGGCATTTCGAAAATTGCAAAGCAAATGCGAAGGATTTTTGCCGGAAAAAGAAGAAAAGTTCAGGAACATATCAAAAGAATTCTTTTATGAAAAAGCAAAAATGTTTGAAGAGAACCATAATGATTTAAACTTTGTATGGGTGAAAACTTCACTTGATGAGCATTTTAGCAAGCATCAGTTTCCAAACATTTCTAACTCAAAAGAATACCTGAAGAGCGCCATTGAAGAGATAAAGAATGCATTTGAAAAAGGAAGAGGAATATATTGGAATTCAGATAAAGAAGCATATGCTATCTTTAATGAAAATAAAAATTCCACAACAGGATTTGGCATATATTCAAATAATGTAAATAATAAATATAAATGTGAAATAAAAACATATTTCAAGGGCAATGTTGATGAAAGAAAGCACTTTCTTTTGTTCAAAGACGGTCAGATGAATCCTGCTCTTGAAGAAAAAGATAAATTAAAAACAGAAATAACAAATGCAATGGATGAAATAAAATACACAATAAAAGAGTTAAGTGAAGCGCTCAGGGAGGCAAATATAGACAATATTGATAATAGCAGACTATGAACAACAAAATAAGATATCTTGAAAGCAAGCTGAAAAAGCAAATGAACGCCCTTGAGAATCTAAAAACTAAACTGCCGTCAAAATCTCCTTTAATTCCTCAAATCGGCAGAATACTAGAAAATGCAGATGACCTGAGGGAAGAAGCAATGCTTGAGGAATGGAAAGAATTTATGCTGGATGCCTCAAAAAATATAGAATCTATAAGAGAAGCAATTAAAGGCGCAAAAGCCCAGGATGCACGACAGATGTGGATTGATGCAGATTCAAGAATAATGCGGCTTCTTCCGGAAGAGGATAAGAAATACTGGGAATCGATAGAGCCGGAAGAAAGAGAAGTGATTCTGGATGCGATGGAACAATCGGCAGAGATTGACAAGCCGTTTGAATATCCTGAAGGAGAAAAATTAGGGGATCTTCTTGGAGTAAATCGGAAAATGAATAAGATGAGGCCGTCTGATTCAAGAGTGGTTGATGGAAAGGAGGGACAAATAGATCCATTTAATATTGTAAAAAGGCCAAAGAACGGCAAAGAAATAAGAATTTCTCCCCTTCCCCCAATTATAGGAGATAAAAATTATTTTTACAAAAAAAAATCCAGATTTGGATTTATAAAAAATATATTTAATCCCAGAAAAAAGGCTATTGATAAGGTAAAAGAAGAAGG
>Ga0164318_10006530_pt1 | contig 11284 bp, 11 predicted proteins | sample GuaBasSedimGuay9_FD_113734 | JGI IMG/M metagenome (GOLD analysis project Ga0164318, IMG submission 113734) | Subseafloor sediment microbial communities from Guaymas Basin, Gulf of California, Mexico - Guay9, Core 4571-4, 0-3 cm | ecosystem: Environmental > Aquatic > Marine > Hydrothermal vents... | reverse complement strand
ACGCTTTCCAGATACGAACGGGAAATCAAAAATCGCGGCTATGAAATGCAATTTATCGTAAACACGAAAAGACCTTTCACTTCCACCAAAAATGACATTTTGAAAATGATGGAACAATTGGAAGCCGTCTCAAAAATGAAAATTACCGAAATAATTTGCAATACTAATTTGATGGAATTCACCGATAAAGAAACCGTCGTGGAAGGCGTCAAAATCGTTCGGGAGGTGGAAACGGAAAAAAATCTGAAATTCCGGTTTTTCTTGGTTTTGGACAAATATTCCGAAAAAATTCCGGATGTGATTTCCGGGAAAAAGAAAATCGTTTTAAACTATTTTCTCAATAAACCGTGGGAACTTCCGCCGGTTCACGGAATTTAATCTCGGAAGGAAAATTTCACTCGGAACCGTTTTGAATCGGCTTTGTTTATTGGAAAATCGTTTTCGGAAATGATGTTTTCTGCGAACTTTAACAAGAAATTTATGAAAGAAAAAATTTGATGGAAAATCGGCAAAAATCTTATCTGTTCGCTTTTCTTTCGGTTCTTTTTTGGTCAACTTCCGCTTCCGCTTTCAAGATTTCTCTGCGTTACGAAAATTTTCTGCAATTGCTTCTGATATCATCACTTACATCTTTCCTTTTTCTTTTTGCCTTCCTGTGTTTTCAAAAAAAACTTTCTCTTTTGAAAAAACTTTCCCGAAAAGATATTTTTACCTCGATGGTTCTCGGTTTTTTTAATCCCTTTCTTTATTATCTCATTCTTTTTAAAGCATATTCGCTAATTCCGGCGCAACTTGCTCAACCGCTAAATTTCGTTTGGCCGATTATGATCGTGTTACTTTCGATTCCGTTGTTAAAACAAAAAATTCGTTTGAAAAACATCTTCGCTATCTTCATAAGTTTTGCGGGAGTTGTCATCATTTCAACGAAAGGAAATCTTTCGGGAATGGGAACGGAAAATTCTCTCGGAATTTTTTTGGCGCTTTTCAGTTCGATAATTTGGGCAATTTTCTGGATTTTCAATCTTAGAAATCGGACAGACGAAATCATCAAACTTTTTTTGAATTTTGCCGTCGGTTTTCTGCTGATTCTTATCTATTTTTTGATTTTCTCCGATTTAAAATTTCCCGGATTATACGGAATCATCGGTTCCGTTTATATCGGATTGTTTGAAATGGGAATCACTTTTGTTCTCTGGCTCCATGCTCTGAAATATGCGGAAACAACCGCTCATGTAAACAATTTGATTTATCTCACTCCTTTTCTGTCGCTAATTTTCATTAATTTTGTCGTCGGAGAAAAAATTTTGTTTTCAACTTTTATCGGACTAATTTTTATTGTTTTCGGAATCGTTTTGCAGAAAAAATAAATTTTGCGGGAGGAAACAGATGAAATCAATTAATCCTTTTACGGGCGCAATAATCAAAGAATACAAAGAGATGAGCGAGGCGGAAATCAAAGAAGCTATCGCTAAAACGCAGAAAGCTTTTTTGAAATGGCGAAAAACGGATTTTCAAACGCGCGCAAGATTGATGAAAAATGCCGCTGAAATTTTGCGTAAAAATGCGGAAAACTACGGAAAACTGATTACGGAAGAGATGGGAAAGATTTATCGGGAAAGCGTTGCGGAAGTTAATAAATGCGCTTGGGTTTGCGATTATTACGCTGAAAACGCCGAAAAATTTCTTTCCGATGAAATTATTGAAACAGATGCTTCCAAAAGTTTCGTCAGTTTTCAGCCGTTGGGAATCGTTCTTGCAATTATGCCGTGGAATTTTCCTTTTTGGCAGGTTTTTCGTTTCGCCGCTCCGGCTCTTATGGCGGGAAATGTAGGCATTTTGAAACATGCTTCCAATGTTCCCGGCTGCGCGTTGGCGATCGAAGATATTTTCCGCAAAGCCGGTTTTCCGAAAAATGTGTTCAAATCCTTCCTTATCAAAAGCGACAAGATACATTTCATCATTGAGAATCCGCTGGTCAAAGCCGCCACTCTCACCGGCAGCACCGAAGCCGGAAAAGCAGTTGCCGAAAAGGCGGGAAAACTCCTTAAAAAAACGGTTTTGGAACTCGGCGGCAGCGATGCTTACATAATTCTAAAAGATGCCGATTTGGAAAAAACCGTTGATATTTGTATTACCAGCAAGCTCATAAATTCCGGACAAAGTTGCATTGCCGCCAAACGATTTATCGTGGTGGAGGAAATAAAAGAGAAATTCGAAAGTTTGCTTTTGCAAAAAATGGCGGTTCAGAAATCGGGAAATCCGATGAACGATGACACGAACATCGGACCGCTCGCTCGCAAAGATTTACGCGATGAATTGCACCGACAAGTTGTGCAAAGCATCGAACAAGGCGCAGTTTGTTTGCTCGGCGGACAAATTCCCGACACGGACGGAAATTTCTATCCGGCAACCGTTCTGACAAATGTGACCGAAAATATGCCCGCATATTCCGAAGAATTGTTCGGTCCCGTTGCCGTCATAATTCCGGCAAAAGACGAGAAAGACGCCATTCGAATTGCCAACGATTCCGTATTCGGTTTGGGTGCCGCGATTTTTACTTCCGACATAGAAAAAGGAGAACGTTTAGCTGCCGAAGAAATTGAAGCCGGTTGCTGTTTCGTGAATGATTTTGTTCGCTCCGACCCGCGACTTCCTTTCGGCGGAGTTAAATCGAGCGGATACGGAAGGGAACTCTCTCATTACGGAATCAAGGAATTTGTGAATATTAAAACGGTTTACATAAAATAAAATCAGCTTTATCAAAATGATAAGGAAACGGAGCCGGATTTATCCGAGCGATAATTTTTCGGAATCTCCGAAGAAAATATTTATCTTCATAACTTGCTGTTATAAAAGCAGATAAAACATATTGGAACGATATGGCACACTCCTTGCTGAAAATAAAAGCGAAAATAGCAAGGAAGTTATGATGAAAAAGACATTTTTGTTCATTGCTTTAGTGATAAATATTTTCTTGTATTCGCTGAATTATCGGGAAATTGCGTCCGGTGGTCCGATTGCGGATTTTTCCCAAAATTCGTTCGATAATTCCAACGGAAAAACTTTGTTGCAAGAGCCGATTTACGAGGAAATATTTTTCCAAAAATTGAAGGTGAATTTTCCGATTTATTTGCATGTTTTCAACCGAAAAGGTGATATCAAAATCGAAGGTTGGAACAAAGATTATCTGGAAATAACCGCGGTAAAACAATGTTCCAATTCACTCAAACAACTAAAGAACACCTTCATTACGGTTAACGAGGAAAACGGACTCACCGTCAAGAGCGTTGCTTACGGAAAAAACGAATGCGCGCGCGTTTCCTACACGATTAAAGTTCCGAAAAATGTTTATATCGGACAAATTGAAACCGAGGAAGGAGAAGTAAAAGTTCAAAATATCGAAAATCTAAAATATTCAAAAAATTAAGGAGGATACGATGAAGAAAAAAATGGTTGTGATGGTTGTAGGTTTCATTCTTTTGGGAATGTTTGCGTGGGCACAAAAGAATGTGGATGTAATTTTGGACAAAGAGATGAAAAAATTGGATCAGAAACTGCAGAACATTGAGGTAAATGTAAATGACGATAACGGCAAAATCGTTGTTACCAAAACTTTAACTCCGGATTCTCACGGTAAAATCGATATTTACGAAAAGCCTTATATCGGAATTTATCTGAAAGATTTGACTTTGAAGAAAGCCCGCGAGCTCAATTACAACAAATTTTACGGAATCTTGATAACCGGCATTGTTTCCGAATCTCCCGCAAATTATTATCGTTTGATAGAAGACGATATTCTTATGGAAATAAACGGAGAGAAGGTTTGGGACGAAGACACTTTGGACAAAATAGTTGCGGCTTATCACATCGGCGACAAGGTAAAACTAAAAATTTTCCGTAACGGACAGGAAAAAACGATTGATTTTATGTTCGGAGCACGCGACAAAATCATAAACGAAAATGGAGAATTGGTTGATAAAGATTCCGATGTTCTCAATGTGAAAAAAATTCATAAAAAGGGAAAAAAGGAATATTCCGTCGGACACGGAGGCGGTTCTTGGATTCCCGTTTGGTATAAACCCGATGTTACCGACATCAATAATGTTCTCTCCGAACTTGGTTTTAAAAGCGAAACTTTTTCGGAAAAAGGATTTTTGCTTCAAGGCGGCGGCGGAAAAGGAAATGTCGGCAAAGGTTGGTTTGTTGGCGGAATGGGAGCCGGTTACGATAACTCGGAAACCACCAAACACGAATGGATTCATTTCAAAAACGGAATTCCCGATACGGCGATTGTTTCCAGAAAAGCAAATTACAAAGTAAAATTCGGCGGTGTTACCCTCGATAAAAGATTCGCATTTTCGGAACATTTTGTCGGCTCGTTCGGTTTTCTTCTCGGTGGCGGCTATAATTCCGTAAAAATTTCTCAAACCGATGACAACGGCGAAATTCCCAATTACGATTTTGATGACGCCGGCAGTGAACATTTGGACGATTATTACGATTATGTGAGCAAACTTACCCTAAAACAAAACTTCCTTATTTTCCAACCGAAAGTGATGTTTATGTATCATTTTCTGGACTGGCTGGGAATTCGAGCCGAAGCCGGTTATATTCTCAGCTACTCTTCCGACGGCTGGAAAGCAAAACGTAACGGAGAATCCGTTAAAATCGAAAACGAGCCGGATTCCAACATGAACGGATTAACATTGAGCATCGGTCCTTGGTTAGGATTTTAATTGACATCGTACTTTTTCAAAAAACTCTGACAGAAGTTCTGTCAGAGTTTTTTTGAGGAAAAAATGTTCGAAAATTTATTAAGCAAAGTCGTTTCGGGAATTGTTTCTTTCAGCATGCTTCTGCTCTCTTCATATCGAGGAAACGATGCCGATTTTTCCGAAATAACGGCAAAAAAACTCTCTTCGGGAATTTTAATCCAAACCAATTTGCAAAATGCTTTTGAAAACGATTTCGAACAAGTTTTCAAATGCGGACAAGAGATAAATGTATTTTTTGAACTAAAAATCAGGTCAAAAAATGACAAGGAATTTAGTCAAATATTTCGACATTCGGTAAAATTTTTTCCGATGAGACAATATTATTCCGTCTTTTTGGAAGAAGCGAAAAAGCATTGGGAAACGGACAATTTTGAGGAAATGAAGAAAATAATTTCACGATTCGAATTTGAATTTTATCAAAATTTGAGTTCCGAAACGGAAATTGAAATTTCGGCGTTTTTACCGAAAATTTCTCTCGATTCTTCCGAAAAAAAATTTGATTTGATGATGCTTTGGAACTTTAAAAAACCGAAAATAAAGAAAAGAGTGAAGATTAAAAATGAAATATAAACCGGGAATTCGTGCCAGCGTTATCATACTTTTTGTTGCACTCTATCTTTCCAGCCTTTTTGTCATCAACGCGTTTCTCGTAAACAAACAAAACCGAATGAACAAAGCATTTTTGAACCTGCAATTCGATAAAATTCTCTCTTCTTTGGAATACAAAACGAAAACAGACAGCCTTATTGCGGCTGATCTCACCTCAAAATTTCGCCAATCTTTGGCAACGACGGAACTTTTGCAGAAGGAAGCCAAAACTTATTCCGCGGCAATTATTTTCAGTTTGATGGTCGTCTCGATTATAATTTTTATCGTTATTTTTTATCAAATAACAAAACCTTTGAAAGAATTGCAACAGGCGACTTCCAAAATAAAAGAAGGCGAATTTTCCGTTAATCTGCCGGAAACGGGAATTAAAGAGATAAAAGAGCTGAAACAATCTTTTAATAGTATGTCCAGAGAATTGGCAAATATTCAAACCAAGCTTTTGGAAGCGGAAAAGGAAAATATTTGGAAACAATTTTCTCGAATTTTGGCGCACGAAATAAAAAATCCGCTCACTCCCATTCAACTTTCCATTCAAAGATTGGAAGATAAATTCGGGACGAAAAAATTCGACGATATTTTTCCGGAAGCCGTGCAGATAATTAATCAGGAAATTCGACATCTTTACAATTTGGCTCAAAATTTTTCCAATTTCGCCAAAAATACGAAACCGGAATTTTCCGTTTTTAACCCTTTTGCGGAAATTCGTTCAATCGCAAAATCATATTCTCATAAATACGATATCAAAATAACCGGATTGAAAAAATGTCTGATTGAATTTGACAAGACGCATTTTTATCAGGTGATTACCAATCTTCTGCAAAATGCGATTGACGCATCTCCGCCCGAAAAACCGATTACAATCAATCTGAAAGAAAAAAACAATAAGATAATCATCGCGATTATCGATTTCGGAAGCGGAATCGCTTCGGAAGACCTGAAACGCATTTTCGAGCCTTATTTTTCCAAAAAGAAAAAGGGAATCGGTTTGGGACTTGCTTTGGTGAAAAAATTGACGGAAATAAACAATGCCGAAATAAATGTTCGGAGTGAAATCGGAGTGGGAACGACCTTCGAACTAATGATGGAGTGTCCGAATGAAAGTGTTGATTATTGACGACGAAATAAACATCTGCCTTTCTTTGAAAGGAATTCTTGAAGACGAAAACTACACGGTAAATTACGCGCTCGACGGAAGCGACGGTTTGCGAAAAACGGAAGCGTTCGAGCCGGATATTATTCTTTTGGATGTTCGACTTTCGGATGCCAACGGTTTGGATATTCTCGATAAAATAAAAAAAATCGACGAAAATATTTCCGTAATTATGATTTCCGGTCACAGTGGCATCAAAGAAGCGGTTCGAGCCATCAAAGCCGGCGCTTTTGATTTCTTGGAAAAACCGCTTAATTTAACGAAAGTTTTACTCACCGTAAAAAATGCGTATGAAATAAAATCTCTCTCGGCGGATTATCGACGCTTGAAAAAATCCGTGGAGGAAAAATATAAAATAATCGGTGAAAGCAAAGTAATTAAGGATTTACTGAATCTAATCAAAAAAGTTGCTCCCACCGATTCCAAAGTTCTCATCAGAGGAGAAAGCGGAACCGGTAAAGAATTGGTGGCTTTTGCAATTCACAATCAAAGCAAACGCAGAAATAAACCTTTCATTAAATTTAACTCCGCCGCCATTCCCAACGAATTGGTGGAAAGCGAACTCTTTGGTTTTGAAAAGGGCGCTTTTACCGGAGCAATTCGGAGTAAACCCGGCAAAATCGAAGAAGCCGACGGCGGAACTTTGTTTCTCGATGAAATAGGCGATATGAATCCGACTGCACAGGCAAAAATCCTTCGCGTGATTCAAGAAGGAGAATTTGAACGAGTGGGAGGAAACAAAACTCAAAAAATCAATACGAGAATTATTGCGGCAACTCACAAAAATCTGGAAAAAATGGTGGAAGAAGGAACTTTCCGCGAAGATCTTTATTATCGTCTGAATGTTATTCCGATTGAAACTCCGCCTTTACATCTCCATCCGGAAGATATTCCGGTTCTTATCGAGCATTTTTCAAAATATTTTTCCGACGAACTGAAAGTTGACATCAAAATATTTTCGGCGGAAGCCATCAAAGAATTGCAATCGCGCAAATTCAGAGGTAATGTGCGGGAATTAAAAAATTTAATCGAACGAATTTACATTCTTTCCGAAAACAAAACGATTGAAAAAGATGATATTTTGAAGTTGGAAAGCGGACAAGAAACAATTGATTTTTGGAACGAAACAAAATCCTTTCGGGAAAAACGCCGCGAATTTGAAACAAAATATCTGAAAACTCAGCTTAAACTTTTCGGAGGAAATCTCTCTCAAACCGCTGAACATCTGGGTCTGCAAGTGAGTAATCTTTCCAGAAAAATTAAAGAATTGGGAATAAAAACATAAAAATAATTTAGGAGGAATTATGCGAAAAAAATGGTTTGCTTTCGGTTGTTTAACATCGTTTGTACTGGTTATCGTTTTTCTGTTGGTGGTTTTTCATTCTTTGGGAAATCTCGGCAAAAAGAAGGCGGTTAAAATAGAACCGTCTAGTTTTTTGGAATTAAAATTATCCGGCGAAATTCGAGATTATAATGAATTTAAAGATGATTTTTTTTCCTCGCCTATGCAAAAGAAAACAATTTCGGCAAATGATGTTGTTTTGAAAATAAACAAAGCCGCCAAAGACAAAAATATTTCCGGAATTATTCTGGAGCCGAATTGGATTAAAAGCGGTTTTGCTACGGTCAACGAGATTATTTCCGCTCTGGAAAATTTCAAAGCAACCGGAAAAAAAGTTTATGCTTATTTGGAAATGTGCGGTAATAAAGATTATTATCTTGCTTCCGTCGCCGATTCCATCTATTTAAATCCTTCCGCTTCCGCCGGAATTTTGCTCACCGGAATCGGAGGAAACATTCTATTTTACAAGGAATTGTTGGATAAACTCGGAATCGAGATGCAGGTTATTCATGCCGGAAAATACAAAGGTGCGGGAGAACCTTTTTCCAGAAATCAAATGTCCGAACCTTTCAAAGAAAGCGTGGACGAGTTGTTTTCCGATCTTTACGAACAGATGTTGAAAGAGATTTCCCGACGAAGAAATATTCCTTATTCGCAAGTTAAGAAAATTTATGAAAAGCGCGACGATGTTTTCATTAATAAACAAAATGCCATCGATCTTCGAATTGCGGACGAATTGGCTTTTAAAGAAGCAATGTTGGAAAAATTAAATATAAATAAAAAAAATCTGGTAAAATTCTCCGATTACAGAATGCCGATTCCTTCTCTGAAACCTGATAAAATCGCGGTAATTTTTGCTCAGGGAGGAATTTCTCAATCAAAATCGGAATTGGAGGAGAATATTTCCGCTGCAAAATTTAACAAAATCTTGGATAAATTGGAAGCAGACAAAACCGTCAAAGCCGTGGTGATGCGCGTGAACAGTCCGGGCGGAAGCGCTTTGGAATCGGAAATTATTCTTAATAAAATCAAAGCTCTTAAAAAGAAAAAACCGTTTGTGATTTCGATGGGAAATGTGGCGGCTTCCGGCGGTTATTACATCTCTTGCGACGCAGACTACATTGTTGCCGATCCTTTCACAATTACAGGTTCAATCGGCGTAATCGGAATGTTTCCTAATTTCAATAAATTGGGAACTAAAATCGGAATTCATTCAAATGTCATCAAAAAAGGAAAATATTCCACCCTTTTCGATCCTTGGCAAAAGCCGGATAAAAGCGTTTTGAAAAATTTCGAATCGGAAATTAAGGAAACTTACGCGGAATTTAAAAACAGAGTTGCCGAGGGCAGAAAACTGAAAATCGACAAAGTTGAAGAAATCGCGCAAGGTCGGGTTTGGAGCAGTTCGGACGCCTTCAAAAATCAATTGATAGATGCGGAAGGAACTCTTGACGATGCCGTTAAAAAAGCTGCCGAACTCGCGGGAATATCTTCTTACGGAAAAATATTTTATCCGAAACAAAAAAGTTTTTTTGAACTTTTATTAAAAGAAAAATTCAACATCGAGATTTTTTCCGGAATAACGAATTCGGAATGGGAAAAAGAATTGAAATTTAAAGAAGCATTACAATTTTATGAAATGATAAAAAACGATCCGGTTCAGGCAATAGTGCCGGCGGATTTGGAATTGAAGTAAAAAAAAATATTTTCCCAAACGACTTGTCGAAATCAAATTTCCGAAAAAAGAAAAAAACCCGTCGCAAGCGACGGGTTTTTTGTTAGTGAAAGAATTTATTTGTATCAGTTAGTAACGAGCTCTTCTGCGAAAATTGTCTTCTCTCGCTCTCGCTTCGTTAACTCTGAGATTTCTACCTTCAATTTCCTTACCATTAAGACTTTTAATTGCTTCCAAAGCATCATCTTTGTTTGGCATTTCAACAAATCCGAAACCTTTTGATCTTCCTGTTTCGCGATCAATAATAATTCTTGCACTTGAAACTTCACCGAATTCGGAAAATAAATTTTCCAAATCCCTGTCGTTTACTCCATAAGAAACATTTCCTACATAAATGTTCATCGTCTTTTCTACTCCTTCTTTATTTTTAACCGAAAAAATATTACTAAAATATCTTTCGCGGTTAATTTTTATTTTATTTTTGATTGGAAAATCGGACACAAATTGTTTAAAGTCCTGCTCTTCACATCAAATACAATTCACAACTCTAGCGGATTATCGAATAATCCTGAAACACATTGCCAAATATATTTCCTGATTTTTATTGTCAAATAAATTAATATAAAAATAAAAAAACTTGCGGAAAAATTTTATCGTTTTTCTCTTCACCAAAGAAAAATGAGGGAAAAAATGAAAAGAGTAGATTTTGAAATCGCCAAAAAAATTATTAAAAATCCGTCGAAAATCGCGATTGCCGTTACCAAGGATGAAAATGAAAAGATTAATCTAATTACACTTGAATGGTTTATGCGAACCTCAATAAATCCGCCGATGTTTGCTATTTCCGTTGGTCACCGCAGATACAGTTACTCTTGTTTGCAAAAATTCAGATATTTCAATCTCTGTTTCCCATCCGTGGAAATGAAACAAACCGCTTTAATTGCCGGCACGACTTCCGGCAGAAATGTAAATAAATTGGATTTAATTTCGGAATCGTTTTTTTCGGGAAAATTAGCCAAACTTCCCGTCTTTGAAAACGCAGTCGCCAATTTCGAATGTGAAATATTTTCTCAAATAAGAAGTGGAGACCATACGATTTTCATTGGAAAAGTGAAATATTCTTGGATTGGCGAGAATCAAAATTTGTTGCTGGGAACGGAATTGTAATTCATAAAAAAAGAGCATTCCGAAAATCGAAATGCTCTTTCGTAGGAGGTCATTGCATGAGAATCATTTTTTTCGTTTCCGTGAAAGGACCTGTTCGAATCTTGTAAAAATAGATACCGGACGGCACTTTTTTACCGGAATCGTCCTTTCCATTCCATAAGACCGAATCCTGATTCCTAATATTCGAAAATTTCTTTATTTTTTCACCCTTAAGATTATAAATTGTAATTTCCGCATTTTTTACGGATTCATCATTAGCTAGCGAAAAACGAATTTTCGTGGAATTTCTGAAAGGATTCGGATAATTACCGCTTTTAATCAAGGAATTTTCCACATAATTTTCCTCGGAGGCAGTGAAAGTAATTCCGAGACATGCATAATTCAGCATTCCACCGTTTGGCAAACCGTAAGCGGGAGAAGTGGCGGCGCTTCCGAAACTGTTGTCGTCAAGAAACATCAGATGCAATTTGTGAGCGGTAAACAGTAAAAGTATCCACCCGTTTTAATTTTTTTAATATCTTTCATAAATTCATCCACGATGATAGGTTCAAAATTAAGTTTATTTT
>Ga0164318_10006529_pt1 | contig 11284 bp, 7 predicted proteins | sample GuaBasSedimGuay9_FD_113734 | JGI IMG/M metagenome (GOLD analysis project Ga0164318, IMG submission 113734) | Subseafloor sediment microbial communities from Guaymas Basin, Gulf of California, Mexico - Guay9, Core 4571-4, 0-3 cm | ecosystem: Environmental > Aquatic > Marine > Hydrothermal vents >... | reverse complement strand
TTAAATACAATATGAAATTTAAGAGAAAAGCGCAAAAAATCTAAAATCTTTAATTCAAAACAAGTATAAGCGCAAAGCGTAAAACGCAAAGCGCAAAACTAAAGTGTAAAGCGTAAAACTAATTCAAGTTTAATCCTTAATCTTAAATCTTTAATCCTTAATCTTAAATTTTATTATGGAAGATATTAAATCAATAACATTAAAAATTGCTTCGCCTGAAGAAATTCTTTCTTGGTCCTATGGCGAAGTTACTAAACCTGAAACTATTAACTATCGAACTCAAAGACCAGAGAGAGATGGACTTTTTTCGGAACGAATTTTTGGACCTACTAAAGATTATGAGTGTTATTGTGGTAAATATAAGAAAATTAGATATAAGGGCATTGTTTGTGATCGGTGTGGAGTTGAAGTTACTCATTCTTCAGTAAGAAGAGAGAGAATGGGGCATATTAAATTAGCCGTGCCAGTGGCTCATATTTGGTTTTTAAGAACAGTTCCTTCAAGAATTGGCCTTTTTTTGGATATGAGTGTTAATGCATTAGAAAAAGTAATTTATTATACTGGTTATATTATTACCAGTGTTAATCATAAAAGAAAAGAAGAAATTAAAAAGCAGGTTGAAAAGGAGTATCAAGAGAAATTAAAACAAAAAGATGCTGACAAAGAACTTTTAACAAAAAACTATCATTATACAACTTCTCTTTTGAATTTAATTAAAGAAAAACAAGTTATTAACGAACGACAACTTAAAGAACTTTCTCAGAGGTTTGGTGAAATTTTTGAAGCCGAGATTGGTTCTGATCCAATTAAAAGATTATTAGAAGAGATTGATTTAGAGAAATTAAAGAAAGAATTAGAGGAAAGTCTTAAAGAAAAAAAATTAAAGAATAGAAAAAAAATTTTAGCGAGGTTAAGATTAGTAAAAAGTTTTATTAGAAAGAATTTAAGACCTGAATGGATGTTTTTGACTATTTTGCCAGTTTTGCCTCCTGATTTAAGACCAATGGTTCAATTAGATGGTGGTCGGTATGCGGCTTCTGACTTAAACGATTTATATCGTCGAGTTATTAACAGAAATAATCGATTAAAGAAATTAATTGAACTTAAAGCCCCTGAAGTAATTATCAGAAACGAAAAACGAATGCTTCAAGAAGCAGTTGATGCTTTAATTGATAATACGGCTCGAGCCAGAAAACAGCCGGTTCTTTCTACTTCTCAAAAAAGACCTTTAAGATCTTTAACTGATATTCTAAAAGGAAAGCAAGGAAGGTTTAGGCAGAATTTATTAGGTAAAAGAGTAGATTATTCAGCAAGATCAGTAATTGTAGTTGGACCGGAACTTGAAATTGGAGAATGTGGTTTGCCTAAAAAAATGGCTTTGGAGTTGTTTAAGCCATTTGTGATTCATAAGTTAATTGATGAAGGTATTGTTTATAATATTCGAACTGCAAATATTTTAATTCAAAAATCGCCACCTGAAGTATGGAAAGCGTTAGAGGAAGTAATTGAAGGAAAATATGTTCTTTTAAATAGAGCACCAACTTTACATCGATTAAGTATTCAAGCATTTAAACCAATTCTAATTGAGGATTTGGCAATTCGAATTCCTCCTTTAATTTGTGGTGCTTTTAATGCTGATTTTGATGGAGACCAAATGGCAGTTCATCTACCTTTAACTGATGAAGCCCAAAAAGAAGCAAGGGAATTGATGCTTTCTTCTAAAAATATTTTAAAGCCAGCCACTGGAGATTCAGTTGCTCATTTAACTCAAGATATTATTTTAGGATGTTATTATTTAACTCAAGAAAAAGAAGATAAAGAAAAGAAAATAAAAACTTTTTCTGATGAAAATGAAGTAATTTATGCTTTGGAAAATAAAGTTATTAATCTTCATCAAAAAATTAGATTAAAAGTAAAAAAAGTAAACGAGATTATAGAAACTACTGCTGGAAGAATTATTTTTAATCTATTGTTTCCTGAGGACTTTCCGTTTCTTAATAAACTTTTAAGAAAAAAGGAAATTAAGAAATTGGCAAACGATTTAGTACACCAATATGGAATGGAAAAAGCATCTGAGATTTTTGATAAAATTAAAACTATTGCTTTTGAATATGCAAGTTTGGCTGGTTATAGTTGGGGACTTGATGATTTAATAACGCCAAAAGAAAAGAAAATTATTTTAAGAGAAGCCGAAAAAGAAACTCAAGAAGTTTGGTCTCAATATGAGGAAGGTTTACTTTCAGAAGAAGAACGAAGGCAGAAGGTTATTGAAGTTTGGATGAAAGTAAGAGATAAAATAAAGGATTTAGTACCTCAAAGTTTAGACAGGAAAGGACCAGTGTTTGCGATTATTGATTCTGGTTCTCGTGGTTCATGGGAGCAGCCATTACAGATGTCAGGAATGAAAGGTTTGGTACAAAATCCAAAAGGAGAAATAATTGAATTGCCGATTAAATCGTCTTATAAAGAAGGATTTAATGTTTTAGAGTATTTTATTGCAACTCATGGAGCCAGAAAAGGAAATATTGATACGGCTTTAAAAACATCATCGGCTGGTTATTTAACAAGGCGTTTAGTTGATGTTTGCCAAGATGTAATTGTTAGAGAAAAAGATTGTGGTACTACCAAAGGCGTTGAATTCTTTAAGAAAGATGGAGAAAAATATGGTCATTCTTTTGCAGAAAGAATTTTTGGAAGAATTGCTGCTGGAGATATTGTTTCTGGAAAGAAAGTGATTGTAAAAAATGGAGAAATGATTAGTTTAGAAAAAGCAAAAATAATTGAAAAAGATTCAAAAATTGAAAGTGTAAAAATTAGATCTCCTTTAACTTGCAAAACCTTATATGGAGTTTGTGCTAAATGTTATGGTTTGGATTTAGGAAGAAATAAATTGGTTGAAGTAGGAACACCTGTAGGAATCATTGCGGCTCAATCAATTGGTGAACCCGGAACTCAATTTACGATGAGAACTTTTCATATTGGAGGAATTGCTGGTATTGATATTACTCACGACTTGCCTCGGGTTGAGGAACTTTTTGAGGCAAGAACTCCAAAAACTGAAGCCGTAGTTTCGGAGGTTGATGGAAAAGTGGTTGAAATTAAAGAGTTAGATAGCGAATATCAAGTGATAGTTCAGACGAAAAATTTAAAGGAAAAATTAAAGATTAGTTATTCGGTTCCAAAAAATTTGGGTTTGAAAGTTAAAAAAGGAGATTTGGTTGTAAAAGGAGAACCATTTTGCGAGGGACATATTGATTTAAAGGTTCTTTTTAAAGTAAGCGGTGTTAAAGAAGTTTGGAGGTATCTTTTAAACGAAGTTCAAAGAATTTATGTAAGTCAGGGAGCATTTATTAACAATAAACATGTTGAAATAATAATTCGACAAATGTTTTCTAAAGTAAGAGTTAAAGATCCTGGTGATTCTGATTTTATTGAAGGAGAAGTAATTAGCAAATCGCGATTAATAAAAGAAAATATTAAATTAGTAAAACAGAATAAAAAACCAGTAAAGGCAGTTCAGTTAATGCTTGGAATCTCAAAGGCGGCTTATTATTCTGATAGTTTTCTTTCAGCGGCTTCATTCCAAGAGACAACTCGTGCTTTAGTAAGAGCCGCTTGTTCTGGGGAGCCAGATTATCTTTTGGGTCTAAAAGAAAATGTAATTATTGGCAGATTGATTCCGGCTGGCACTGGTTTTCGAAATAAAAATAAAAATTAGATTCTTATTAAAACTTATAGGTGCTGAAGATTGTAGAAATTTGTATTTCAATAAATTTCAGCAAGTTTCTATCTTTTTTATTTTAAATTCAACTTTTTTCTTTTTTCGAACTTTGGGAGAATAATATTGGGTTAATTTTTTTGCTTTTTCTAAAACTTGGATAGAAATCTTTTTTTTACTATAGTTTCTAATTAAGGTCAAAGGACCGGGATAATTTTTCATCTCAATTAAAAAGTCACCTTTTTTTGCTATTTTTTTAAGAATTTTATTCTCTTTTTCGTTTCTTCCAACTACAATTTTTGCTCTATTTTTCCAGAAATGTCTTCCTAATTTTAAAAGATTAATATCGTTTTCTTTTGCTTGAGGATAATAATTTAGAAGTTCTTTAAGTTTTTTTGAAAAATTGATATCAGTTAAAATACAACCACCGCTTGGAGTTGGATAATTTTTTAAATTGAATTTTTTTGCTAAAGAAATTTGTTTTTTTCTTGAACGACCTGAAATATCTAACAATAATTCTCTTTTAATTAGACCCTTTTTTTCAAAAATTGTTTCTTTAAGCAATTTTGCTGAAAGAGGTCTTAAAAGAATTTCTTTTAAAGAGGATTTTTTTTCTACAAAATTTAAAGCGATTTTATTTTGAGTCATTGGTCTTTCTCCTAACACTTCTCCACTGGCAATAAAATCGAATTTTTCTTTTTTTAAAATTTCTTTTGCTTTTTTTAACATTAAAATTCGGCAATCAAGACAGGGATTTATTCCTTTGCCATAACCATATTTTGGTTTTTTTACCACTTTTAAAATATCAGAAGAAATATCAATGATTTTTAATGGGAGTGAAATTTTTTTTGCCATTTTTCTTGCCAAGGTTTCATCAAAAAAGATGCTTTTAAAAGTTAAACCAACAATTTTTATGTTCTTTTGAATTCTTAAAACTTCAACTCCCAAAATTGAATCAAGTCCTCCGGAAAACAAAAAAAGACATTTTAGATATTTTTTTCTTGTTATCATTTTTGACATTTATAATCAAATTATAATCAAAAGGGTCCAGAGTGTGACTTTATAAGAGTTAGGAAATCAAAAAGATGTTTATACTCTATAAATTATTATAAGTTTTTTTATTTTATAAGATATTTTTTATAGAAATAATTTATAAAAACAATTTCTAAAGATATTTTTTAAAATTCAAATTTGAAACTATCTAATTTTTTAACTTTTTTCCAAATTAAGACGCGATCGCGTCTTAATTTGGAATTTTTGTTTTTAAATTTTTTTAATTTTTTAAAGTTTTAAATCTTTTAATTTTTAAAAGATGTTTTCTTTTATTTTTTTCTTTTTTAATCGCATATTTTTTTAAAATTTAAAATTTTTTAATTTCAATCTCAATTATTTTTTTATTCTAATTTTTAATTTTAATCAAAAATGACTTATTTTACAAATAAATGCGATCGCGTTTAAATTTAGTTTTTAAATTTTAATAAATTTTATAATCGTATTTCTATTGTGTTTTTAATTGTGTTTTTGTACTTTTTATTATTTAAAGTTTGTTGTTTGTTATTAATTTAACATTTGGATTTTGATATTTGGTATTTAAATTTATCACTTATCATTTATCATTTTAATTTTGATTTTTAGAATTTTAATTATGTTTTTATTTTATTGTATTTTTAAAGATTCCTTTTTCTTTAAGTTCCTTTTTTAAATGAGAAAAAATAAATTTTTGTTTTGAAGTTGTAGGTTTAATTTTTTTAATTTTTTTAATAATTTGGGAAACTTTTTGAAAATCTTTTTTTTCAAAGTAAAGAATTAAAAGATTAGCATAGGCAACTATTTTTTCTTCTTTCTTTTTAGCAAGAGTTAGGGCTTTTTTGAAATATCGCTCCGCTAAAGGAAAATTTTTTAAGGTAAGGTAAATATCTCCTAAATTAGTAGTTCTAACAAGAGGTGAGATTTTTCGAGAAAAAGAAATTTTTTTAATAAGAAAATTTAAAAGCGCTTTTTCTTTTTTGGTAAGAGGTTTTTTTAAAACCAAAACTTTTGCTAAACCCAAAAGAGTTTGAGGATTTGAAGGTTCTTTTTTTAAAACTTTTTTGTAAGTTATTTTGGCTTTTTTTAAAAAAGTTTTGAAGCTTTTTTGGTTTTTAATTTTAAAAGCAAAATGATAAAGAAAAAAAGATAATTCGTTTAAAAGAGCAGTATTTTCTGGTTCTTTTTTTAACCTTTTTTCAAGGATCTTTATTGCTTGCAGATATTGCTTGTTTAGTTTGAATTTTAAAAAACCTTCTTTCAAATTAAAGGTTAAAGAAATAAATAATTTAAATTTGTTTTTTAATGAATTTAATTTTAATTTTTATTTTAATGTAAAAGATTTAAAATCTATAAAAACTTTAACTTAAATTATATAAATGTCAATTTAAATTTTTTCTACTTGATAAAATAAAAAAATTTTTTATCCTTTTAGAGGAATATGGAATTAGCAAATTCTATTTTAGCAAAAATTTTAAACTATCAGGTTTTTGGAAATAGGGGAAAAAACTATTTAATTGCAATAGGAATATTTTTGGTTTCACTTTTAATTTTGAAAATTTTTAGAAAGAAAATATTTTTCTATTTGAAAGAAAAAGCCAAAAAGACAAAAACAGAAATTGATGATATTTTAATAGAAATAATTGATTCTATAAAACCTCCTTTTTATTTCTTTGTTGCTTTGTATTTTGCTCTTTATTCTCTAATTTTACCAGAAAAAATTCAAAAGATAGTTAATAGTTTATTTATTTTAGTAATTGTTTGTCAAGCGATTAAAGCGCTCCATATTTTTGTGGATCGTGTGGCTAAAAAATTCCTTGAGAAAAAAGAAGGGAGAGAAAAAATTAAAGGTGAGGCAACAATAAAAGCATTAGGAACAATTTTAAAAATTTTTCTTTGGGTTGTGGCTTTTTTAATTATTCTTTCAAGTTGGGGAATTAATATTAATTCTTTAATTGCTGGATTGGGAATTGGAGGAATTGCGGTTGCTTTGGCAATTCAAAATATTTTAGGAGATATTTTTAGTTCTTTTTCTTTAGTTTTAGATAAGCCATTTGATATTGGGGATTTTATTGTTATTGGTCAACATTGTGGTATTGTTAAAAAAGTTGGTATTAAAACTACAAGAATTCAAACTCTACAAGGAGAAGAATTGGTTGTTTCGAACAAAGAATTAACTGAGGCAAGAGTTCAGAATTTTGGCAAAATGAAGGAAAGAAGAATTCAATTTAAATTTGGAGTTTGTTATGAAACGCCATTAGAAAAATTAAAAAAGATCCCGGAAATAGTAAAAGAAATTATTGAAGGCGTCGAGGGAACCAGAGTTGATCGAGTTCATTTTAAAGAATTTGGAGATTTTGCTCTAATTTTTGAAGTTGTTTATTATATTTTAAGTCCTGATTATCTTCAATATATGAACATCCAACAAGAAATTAATTTTAAACTAAAAGAATCTTTTGAAAAAGAGAAAATTGAGTTTGCTTATCCTACTCAAACTATTTATCTTTCTCAATCTTAAAAGTTTTATTTAATTTCTATAGAAATTCTTTCCAAATTTTTTGGAACTTTTTTTATCCAAAAGGGCCAAAAAATTATTTTTGCTTTTTCAATTTCATCTAAACTTGAAAGAAATTTTTTCAAATTTTCTTTTTTTTCTTCTTTTACTTTTTCTTTAAGAAGATCGGTATTAATTTTTCTTGCTAAATTAATTTTAATTTTTGCTTCAAATCTTAACATAGGATGTTCTTCTTCAAATTCTGGATTAGAAAAATCTTCTTTTACGGAAGTTATCTCCCATTTTTCCAAATTAAATGATTCTGAGAGTATCTTTTTAGAGATTTCTTCTAAATTCTTTTTCTCAATCACAAATCCTTCTAAAAACGCTTTTGCTTTTACAGAAAATTCGTTTTTTGTTTCTCCTGGTTTTGGAAGTTGATTTTCATATTCAATTTTAATTCGATAACCTTTTGAAGGAACAAGATAATTTTTTGTTTTTTCCAAAAACTCTGTTTCAAGAAGCGAAGTTAAAGTTTTTTCAATGGAGGTAGTTGCATTTTCTATGTCTTTTTTGGTTACAATTGAAACCTCTTTACTTTCGCCTCCTTTTATTTCTTGAGTAGTTTCTGCCCAAACTTTGTAATATCTTGGTGAACCTCGTTCTTTAAATGCTGGTAGCCAAAACTTATCAGATCCGATATTAAATTCTGGACCCGGCTCTTTGGCGATAATTTCTGCCTCAAGAGAAGAGGGTACGATTTTTCCTTCAATTACTTTTGCTCCGGGAACAACAACTCTTTTTGTTAAGTAGAAAAGTTTATTTGATTTTTCTCCTAAAAATCGAGTGGTTTTTACAAGGATATGAGGTGCTGAAGAAAAAGCATTGTATATTTTTACTTTTCCTTTGGCAAAAGTTTCAATTTTTTTCTTTCCAGTGGCTTTAAACGACTTTTCAAAAACTCGTTCAAATTTAACAAGTTTTGCCGGTAGAATTTTATTTTCAAAATCTATTTTTTCAATCGGGGCACAGGCAAGTGAAGTTTCAATAACTTTTTGGGTTTTTTTTGGATAAAGAATAATTGTAGTTTTTGGAAGTTTAAACCAAAAAAGATAAACAAAAGAAATAATTCCTATAATTGCAAAACTACCAACAAGATAAAACTTTTTTTTAATAGATTTTGATTTAATGATTTCTTTTTTTAAAGAATCTCGCTTTACTGATGGTTTCCAGATTTCATCTATTTTTTCAAAACGAGGTTCCTTTTTGTCTCTAATAGATTCTGTTTCTTTTTTTTCTTCTAAAATTTCTTCTTCTTCGTTTTTTTGTGGTGATAAAATATCAGCAATTTCTTGTTTTTTTTCTTCAAAAGTTTGATCGATTAATTCAATTTGCGCTTGTTTGGAAAAGTTTCTGATAATTTGATCTAATGAATCAATAAATATCTTTTTTTTAGCGATTTCTGCCTCTCTTTTTAGAATTTCGAAATTGAAATAACTTTTTGCAAGAACTGAATTTTTAGGAATGACTAAAATTACTTCATTTTCAGGTGAAGTAATTACTTTTTCTACTACTTTTACTAAATCATCTTGTTTTTTTACATAAATAACTGAAGTCATTTTAAATTCTAAAAATAATTTTGGAAATAAGATTGCTTACAGTTTTGTTTTTTTCTAAAAACGGGTAGTTGAAATCTAATATTTTTAAAAAATCTTCTTTTTCTATTCTTTTTTTATTTAATTTTACTTTAATTTTTAATTTTGACAAACAATCTTTTTGACTTAAAACGATTTTTTTTACTTGCTTTTTAAAACATTCGTTTAAATTGATTTTTCTTGTTTTTTCCCAAAACAAATCATCTCCAAGAATTAAAACTTTTTTAAAATTTTTATTTTTCAACTTGATTTGAGAAAAAAGAAATTTTAGACCATCTTTAAATCCTAAAAAAGTTGTTTCTAATATCTGGTTTAATTTTTTATGGAATTTTAAAGAAACTTCTTTGTTGAAATATAAGAAATAAATTTTTTCTCCTATTTCTTTGTCTATTTCAAAAGTTTCGCTAATTTTTTCAACGCTATTTTTAAAAAAACTCCAATTTAGTTTTAATAAGTTTTTTTCAAAGATTTCTTCTCCTAAAATTGAAAGTTCTATTCCTTCTTTCCAGGTTCCAAGATATAAAAAATTTTCTTTTACTAAATTTTCGATGTTTTTAAGAAAACAGAAATTTTTTTCAACAAATTTTATAGAAAGAGAGGGATTTTTTTCAAATAGTTCTTTGAAAATTATTTTTAAAGAATAAAATAAATTTTTGTCAATTAAAGTGTTTTCTAAAAGAAATGATATTGATCTTCCTTTAAATTCCAAAGGGTTTGCTACTAAATGATCGTCAATAAAAACTTTTTTGCAACTACTATCACAAATTTTTAAATCAATTTGTCTTGTTTTTAAAAAATTTTTTATTTCTTTTTGCCAAAGATTAAAAATTTTTTGTTGAGTTTTTTGAAGGATGTTTTCTAATTCTTGCTCTTGGAGAGAAATTTGTTCGTTGTCTCTTATAAAAGTTGATTTAAAAGAAAAAGAATAAAGAAGATCTTTTTTTAAAACAAAAACAAGGTAATCGAAATTTTTTAAAAATTTTGAGATAAAGTTTAAAAATTCTTTTAATGATTTTTTTTTATCATTTTTTATTTTTTTATAAAAAAATTTTTCAATAAAAAAGTAATTAAAATTTTCTTTTTTAATTCTTTTTCCAGCGATTCCTTCAAAAAAAGAATCGTTTTCGACAATTAAAAAAACTTTTTTTTCCTTTAAGGAATTTATCATTTCATTTTAAAAAAATCTTTGAATATCTTTAAAAGTAATAAGAATCATTAAAATAATAATTAAAACAAAACCTAAAGAGTTAATTAAGTTTTCTACTTTTTGAGAAACCCTTTTTTTTCTTATTTTCTCGATTAAAAGTATTAATATTCTTCCTCCATCTGCGGCTGGAATTGGCAAAAGATTAATTACGGCTAAATTTATTGAAAGCAATGATAAAAACCATAAGAGATAAGAAATGCCTAATTGGGTAAATTTTGAACCAAAATAGACAATTCCAATTGGTCCGGCAACATCAGCAATTAACATTTTTTTAATAATTAAACTTTTTAAAATAAAGTAAATAGAAACAAAAATTGTGCCAGCAATTTTAAAAGAGTCAATTATTGCGTAGGGAATGGCTAAATGAAATGGCGGTTTAAATTTTCCTACTTTTGCTAAAACAATACCAATTGCACCTTCTCCTTCTGGAGGCGATTTTCTTGCAAAAACTGAAAGGTATTTTTCCTTTCCTTTTCTTTTAATTTTTAAAACAATTTCTTTTCCTTTTTGATGTTGAATGTAGTTTTGAAATTCTTTTATGGTTTTAAATTCCAAAAAAGAATTTTTTTCTTTTACTCCTAAAATAACATCACCAATTTGAAGTTTTGCTTTTTGGGCGGGTGAATTTTTGGAAACTCCGATAATTTGAATTTGAGGATTTAAAATATAAGGAGAATTTCCAGCCCTTGGAACTCCAATCAAGTATCCAAAAGATAAAAGAAGTATTCCTAAAAAGAAGTTAAAAATAATACCTGCTGATGAAATTTGCAATCTTTTTGAAAGTTTTGCTGAAAAAAAACTTTTATCTCCTAAATTTTTATTTTCTCCATAAAGTTTAACAAATCCTCCGAACGGCAAGAGATTAAGAGAATAAATAGTGTTTTCAGTTTTTTTCTTTTTGGGACCAAAAATTAATTTTAATTTTGAGTTTTCTTTATAAACGCCAATAATTCTTGGTGGATAACCGAATCCAAATTCTTCTACAAAAACACCCGCTCTCTTTGCGGCTAAAAAATGTCCCAATTCATGAAAAAAAATAAGAAGACCTAAAGAAGAAACAAAAAGAAAAATCCACATAGATAAGTGTTTTGATTTTCAAAATCTTAAATCTTAAATCTAAAATCTAAAATCCACATCTAAAAAGTCAAATCTAAACTCTTAATGCCAAATGTCAAAATCCAAAT
>Ga0164318_10006528_pt1 | contig 11285 bp, 6 predicted proteins | sample GuaBasSedimGuay9_FD_113734 | JGI IMG/M metagenome (GOLD analysis project Ga0164318, IMG submission 113734) | Subseafloor sediment microbial communities from Guaymas Basin, Gulf of California, Mexico - Guay9, Core 4571-4, 0-3 cm | ecosystem: Environmental > Aquatic > Marine > Hydrothermal vents >... | reverse complement strand
TCAGTCCATTCAAACCTGTTGTAGTTCACCATATTGCCTGTTGAATCTGATTTAAGTATATATGGATCAAGATTTGCACTATAGTTAATATCAAGTCTCTTAAACAGTTTTGTGCGACCGCTAATACGTATTTTTGACCATCTTAAAGAATCTGCCAACATATTATAGGATGTTGAAAAACTTAAGTTTTCAATTAGAACAATTTTCTTTGTTCCGGTAACAGTATCTTTTTTCGATTTTATTTTCATTTCAATATTATTTGCAACATTGAAATTTACTAAACCAGACTTACCTGAACCTGGTGCAGAATATATACCATTGGAATAAACTGAATATGTTTTTGTTGAATCTAAAGGATCCTTTTTATAATAGCCCCATTTTTCATTGCTGAAATCAGGTCGGTAACTAAGTGTAACAGATGGTGTTATTCTATGTCGAATAGCCTTAACAAATGATTTTTTAAACTGATACATCCCATAAATTTGTGTATTAAGTGCTGCATTGTAACTGTAATCAAAAACCCTGTTAAAACCATTTAAAGTGTCTGTTACTAAAGTGGTGTCTGCTTCATTAATATATTTATTAAGATAAGTGAAATACCAGCGCTCTGTGTAATTTAGAGAAGGAGAAACCGTGAAATATTTTAGTAATTTGAACGAAGTACTTACAGGTACTTTGTGAACAATTCCATATTTAAATTCATCAAGAGTTTTATGAGAAAACAAGCTTGTATCTTTAACAGAAACAGTATTTTTCAAATTAGAAGAATAACTAATTCCAATTTTTTCAAACCACTTGGTTTTACCTGCATTATTTTTAACCTTAAACGGGAATATTCTTTTCATATTAAATGTCATCTCAGGCAAAGTAAGGTTTACAATACTGTCAATGCTATTCTGAGAATGGTTAAAGTTGGCTGAAAAATTAAAAGGAGTTCCCGGAAATGTTTTGTCGTAATGAACACTTGATTGAGTTGTGTTTTTTAAATATGCTGCATTATTATTAGAACTGTATTTGTCATAGGAAGAAGAACCTAAATTTACATTAGCAGAAAAATTGCTGTTTGGGCTTGCTTTTGGATCTTGCGAATGCCTCCATAAAACTTTATACTGCTTGGTTTTCATATAATCAGACAATCCTGGTTCACTAACAACCAAATCACTGTAACTAACATCAACATTACCTGAAAATTTATATCTTTTTTTATATCTGGATCTTACATTTGCCTGCCAAGTTCCTTTTGAATATATATCGCCTCTAATAGATAAATCAAAATAATCACTAATGCCAAAATACCAGCCACCATTTCTCAAATAAAAACCACGACGCTTTTCTTCTCCATAAGTAGGTATTAAAACACCTGATTTGCGACTTTTTGTGTTTGGAAAAAAACCAAAGGGTATGCCAACAACATATAAGGGTATATCTTCAATTACTAAATAAGCAGGACCGGAAACAATCTTATCATCAGGAATTACTTTTGCTTTTGTTAAAGCAATATAGAAGTGAGGATGTTCTAAATTGCAGGTAGTATATTTTCCATTTTTTACACAAATTTCATTAGTTGGCAACTTTTTTGTTGTCTCGCTATGCAAATACCCACCAGATTGTTTAGAAAATACACCTTTAATAAGACCTTTCTCTGTTTTGAAATTATAAATAATCTTTTCGGATTCAAATTCTTCAGAACCTTGTTTGAATATTGGTTTGCCAATAATTTTTTTAAGGCTGTCGAGAATTCCTGTGGCATAAACTTCATTTTTTTCCAAATCCAACTCTATGTAATCGGCTTTTAATTCGACGTCTTTATATGAAATTTGAGCATTTTTATATAAATAAAGTTTATTTGCAGATCTCAAGAAAATAATTGAATCTGAAGCAGAGTAGTCTATTAAATCATCAATTCTTGGTTCTTTTTTCTTTTTTCGTATTATAGAATCTTGCTCAGTTTTTATTGTATCGTTTATAGAATCAATATTTTGTGCATAATTTTGAAAAAACACACAGAATAGTAATACAAAAACAAAAACCTTTTGTAGAAATTTTATTAGCAACTTAAAAATATTATTTTTGTGTAAAATTTGCCTCAAAATTAATTAAATTTTTTTTAGAAACATCATGTATAAAAATATTAACTCAATTTTTTTAATTATATTAATCATTCTGTTTAATATTAATACAAATATTTTTGCGCAGTCAGATAATAAACAAATGATTATCGTTATAGATCCGGGGCATGGTGGAAAAGACTCCGGTGCAATTGGACGAAGAGGACAAGAAAAAAATATTGTATTGGCAATTTCTTTAAAATTAGGTAAATTAATTGAAGAAAATCTTAAAGACGTAAAAGTAATTTATACTCGTAAAACCGATGTATTTGTTGAATTAAATAAACGGGCAGAAATAGCAAATAAGAATAAAGCCGATCTTTTTATCTCAATACATGCAAACTCAAATAAAAAAACAAAACCTTTTGGAGCAGAGACTTATGTAATGGGATTACATAAAACACAAGAAAATCTTAATGTTGCAAAAAGAGAAAACTCAGTAATTGTTTTTGAGGAAGATTATTCAAAAAAATATGAAGGATACGATCCCAAATCATCAGAGTCATATATTATTTTCTCACTAATGCAAAATGCTTATTTAGAACAAAGCCTGTCACTTGCCTCTTTTGTTCAAGGCGAAATTAAAAATTCGGCAAAAAGAAAAGACAGAGGGGTTAAACAAGCCGGCTTTTTGGTTCTTTGGAATACAACTATGCCAAGTGTTTTAATTGAAACAGGATTTATCTCAAACAAAAAAGAAGAAGATTATCTGCTTTCTAAGCAAGGAGAAGATGATATGGCTTTGTGTATTTACAATGCACTTAAAGAATATATTAAATCAATTAAGAATAAAACAGTTGCAGAAACTACAAGTTTTTATAACAATAATAAAAAAGATACTTTGAAAGATAAAATTTTTTTCAAAATACAAGTATCTTCTTCATCAAAACAAATTCCTTTAGATTCGGATCATTTCAAAGGGTGTAAAAATGTTGAAGAATACAAGGCTTCACCAACTTCTTATAAATATACCGTGGGTTGTGACTCTGATTTTAATAGCATAAAAAAAATGCAAAAATCTATTAAACAACATTTCCCCGGAGCCTTTATTGTAGCTTTCAAAAATGGAAAAAAAATTCCAATTAGTGAGGCAATTAAGAAATAATAAATTATATTTAACAAACTAAAAAAATATATTTTGAAAATATCAGAACATACAAAAATTGGGTTTATCGTTGTTATCTCATCATTAATATTAATTTGGGGGATTAATTTTTTAAAAGGGAAAAATTTTTTTATTGAAGAAAATTACTACTTTGTAGTTTATGACAGAATTGATGGTTTAAAAGTGTCAAATCCTGTATCAATAAATGGATATAAAATAGGACAAGTAAAAGAAATAAATTTTCTTCCTGACAATTCGGGGCGTTTGCTTGTTAAATTAGTTTTATCGAATAAATTTAATTTGCCAAAAAAAACTACAGCAAGAATATTTAGTTCTGATTTGATGGGCACAAAAGAGATAAAATTAATTATTGGAAAAACAAAAGAACATCATATAGTTGGTGATACATTGTTAGCTGATATTGAGGGTAGCATAACAGAACAAGTAAGTGTGCAAATGCTTCCATTGAAAAAGAAAGCAGAAGATTTAATGCAAGAAATGGAAAAAGCCATAGAGGTTGTAAAATATGTTTTTAATGAAAAAACAAGAGAGAACCTTAATAAAAGTTTTGCAAGTATTAAATCTGCTGTATACAATCTGGAACATTCGTCAAGCACATTAGACACTCTGGTTACATCGGAAAAAGGAAAATTAGAAAGAATTTTTTCCAATGTTGAATCAATATCTCAAAACCTAAAAGACAACAATGAACAAATTACCAAAATTATTAATAACTTCTCTTCTATTAGCGATACAATATTGCAATCAGAAATAGCATCAACAATAACAAATGCTGATAAAGCTTTATCTGAGATTAATGTTATTGTTGAAAAAATTAATAAAGGTGAAGGTACAATGGGAATGTTAATAAACAACGATACCTTATATAATCATTTAGAAGATGCTTCTTATAATCTCAATCGTTTTGTAGAGGATCTTAGAATTAATCCAAAAAGATATGTGCATTATTCATTATTTGACTTTGGGAAAAGCGTTAATGTAATTGATAATGAAAAAGCTAATAAAAATAAGCATGAACAGAATATTTACAAAATTCAATTAAAATCTTCAAATCAACCTATTCCACTTACTCCTGATAACTTTAAAGGTTTAAAAAAAGTTGAAGAAACAATAAACAATGGAATTTATATTTATACTGTTGGAAATAAAACAAATCTTAAAAAAATTAAAAAATTTCATTCAGAAATTAAAAATATTTTTCCAGAATCTGTAATTTTAAATTTCAAAAATGGGAAAATCTCTAAAATAGAAAAATAATTTTTTTTATTTCATTTGGAAACAATTATTAATCAACAAGTTGTTTTTTTTTGTAATTTAATTTATTGAAAATCAGGTAATTATAAATCTGTATTTTTTTTTTTATTTTAACTTATTGAGACTAAAAACAATATAGAAAAAATGAGAAAGTCAAGTAAAAAAAATTTTTTTTATTACTTTTTTTTTAACAATCTTGCTACTTGAAATAACTAATGAAAAATAATTGAAAAATATTTAATAAATAAAAATGCAAAATACAGATCACGAAAAAGTATGGGGAAATTTTTTACATGTTATTAAAGATAATGTACCTGCGATAAGTTATCATACGTGGTTTGAACCTATTCTTCCTGTTAAATTAGAAAACAAAGTACTAACGATACAAGTACCAAGTCCTTTTTTCTATGAATATCTTGAAGAAAAATTTATTGATATTATTAGAAAAACATTATATAAAGAACTGGGCAAAGATGCTAAACTAGAGTATAATGTTGTTATGCAAAACAATAGTTTTACCAACAACAAACCATATACAGTAAAACTTCCAACAAGTAATAAAAAGGAAATAAAAAACAAACCTGTAAATTTTCCAATTGAAAAAACAATAAAAAATCCATTCATTATACCCGGAATTCAAAAATTAAATATTGATCCGCAATTAAATCAGAATTATACATTTAATAATTTTATTGAAGGAGATTGCAATAGATTAGCCCGTTCTGCCGGTTATGCTGTTTCGAGCAATCCAGGAGGCACAGCTTTTAATCCATTATTATTATATGGTAATTCAGGCTTAGGAAAAACCCATTTGGCACAGGCGATTGGAATAGAAGTAAAAGAAAAATTTGAAGATAAGACTGTTTTATATGTAACCGCAAATAAATTTCAAACACAATTTGTAGAAGCAACCAGGAGCAACAATACTAATGACTTCATTCACTTTTATCAAATGTTAGATGTTTTGATTATTGATGATGTACATGAATTTGCAGGAAAATCGAAAACTCAAGAGATGTTTTTTCAAATTTTTAATCATTTACATCAATCAGGGAAACAATTAATTTTAACATCTGATAAACCACCTGTTGAACTTCAAGGTCTAGAACAGCGGTTGCTTTCACGATTTAAATGGGGTTTGTCGGCAGATCTACAGGAGCCAGATTATGAAACAAGAATAGCTATTTTAAAGCAAAAAATATATTCAGATGGTATAAATATTGAAGACGATATTGTTGAATATATTGCTTCACACATATCTAGTAATGTGCGAGAACTTGAAGGTGCCCTCGTTTCTTTATTGGCTCAATCAACTTTAAATAAAAAGGAAATTACTCTTGAGCTTACAAAAAGAATGATTAACAAACTAGTTAAAAATTCTAAACGTGAAATTACTATTGATTTTATTGAAAAAACAGTTTGCGATTATTTTAATATGCCTGTTAGTTTAATAAATTCAAAAACCAGAAAAAGAGAAATTGTTCAAGCACGTCAAATTGCTATGTATTTTGCAAAATCGTTAACCAAACAATCGTTATCAACTATTGGAGCTAAAATTGGAGGAAAAGATCATGCAACAGTATTGCACGCATGCAAAACTGTTAATAACTTAATTGATACTGATAAACGATTTAAAGTATATATTAACGAACTAGAAAAAAAATTAGAGTTTTAAATTTATTCCTACTATATTTTTCTCGATTTAAATTTTAATTTTTTATTTTAATGTTCATAAATAAAAAATTAACAATAAACTATTGTTAAAAAAATATACTAAATTTTTCTTTTCCCCCCTTGTTTTACTACAAATGTTTTTTAATTATATATTAATTATTACATTTGTTTAAATTAATATTACTAGTTAATTCTATTTGTTATAATGAAAAAAATAATTTTTATATTTATATCTCTCTTCATAATACTCCATTCATCAACTTTGTATGGACAAAAAAAAACAGCACTTAATAAAAACAATAAAGTAAAAATTGATGGTAAAGATTATTATATTCATAAGGTTGAAAAAACACAAACTCTTTATTCTATCAGCAAATTATATAATGTACCTATAAAAACTATAATAAAAAATAATCTTAATGTAAAAGAATCTATTTCAATAGGACAATTTTTAAAAATTCCAATTGTAAAAAATTTTACTGATAATGACCAAAACAATAAAAAAGATTATTTATACCATATAATTAAAAAAGGAGAAACAGTATACACATTATCGAAAATATATAATGTTAACATAGAAGATATATATATAAATAATCCAAATTCAAAAGATTATATTTCTGTTGGAGACACCATAAAAATACCTAAGATAGTTAATAATTCTACTAATAAGCATGAAATTAATGTAAATAACGGTTATCTGAATCATAAAGTAGAAAAAAAACAAACTTTATATGCAATTTCGAAACTTTATGATGTTAAGATTAAACAAATAAAAAAAATTAACCCTGAGTTGAACAAAAGAGAATTGCAAGAAGGCGAAGTAATAAAGATACCAAAAAAAATAAGCAAAAAAGACCCGGAAATTGTTAACGAAAAAAATAATTTTAAATTACATAAAGTTGAAAGAAAACAAACTCTGTATGCAATTTCAAAACTCTATGGTGTCAAAGTAAGACAAATTAAAAAAGTCAACCCTGAGCTAAAAAATAACTCAATAAAAGAAGGTCAAATTATTAAAATACCAGACTTTACTACTTATAAAAAGGAAGAAACGCTTGTAAAAATTGATACAATTGCAAAGCCGGTTGAATTGCCATATATTGATACAATTATTCATCCATGTAATGATTTTAATTATACAAATCAAGTATTTAATGTAGCCTTAATGCTTCCGTTTTATACTAACATAAACGATACACTGGGACTAAGCGATAGCTTAAACATTGGAAAAAGAAATAAGATTTATTCAAAATCAAAAATATTCATCGAATTTTATCAAGGTGTTTTGTTATCCATTGAGAAGTTAAAAGAACAAAATGTGTCGATAAATTTATATGTTTATGATACTCAAAATGATACTACACAAGTAAAAAACATAATTCAAAAGAATGAACTTAAAACAATGGATTTAATAATTGGACCTGTTTATAGTTCAAATTTACAAATTGTATCAAAATTTGCTAAAAAAAATAAAATAAATATTGTTTCACCATTATCATTAAAAAATTCATTCTTAATTGATAACCCTTATGCGTTTCAGGTAAGTCCTACTTTATATACACAAATTGAATATACTTCTGAATATTTAAACAATTTCCCATCAAAAAATTTTCTTGTAATTCACGATGGAAATAATCCAAATACAAATTTATTATCAAATTTTAAAACAAAATTTTTTGAAACAATCTCAAAATCAGACCATAAAGATTATAATTACACAGAAATATACTATTATTATAAAGAAGATAGTTTAGTAGAGGCTAACCTATCCTCTAGCTCTAAAAATATTATAATAATTCCGTCAGAAAGTCGTGCTTTTATAAGTGATATTATTGCAAAATTAAATGCCTTTTCAAATAATTATGATATTACTTTGTTTGGTCGTCCCCATTGGATTCGTTTTGATAACATTCAACCGGAAAATTTTCATAATCTGCAAACTCAAATATTCACAAACTCATATATTGATTATAAAAAAGAGAATGTAAAAAATTTTGTTAAAACCTTTAGAACAACTTTTAAAACAGAACCAACAAAATTTTCATTCCAGGCTTTTGATATAAGTTATTACTTTATAAACGCTTTAAAACAATATGGTAAAAATTTTCAGTATTGTTTAAAAACTTTTGATATTCCGTTATTAGAAACAAAATTTTGTTTCGAGAAAAAAGGAGTTAATAGTGGATACGAAAATAAAGCATTGTATATTGTTACTTATAATAAAAATTATGATGTAGTAATAACATCATCTTTACCAAAATTAAAATAATATGAATATTGATGCATTAATTGTAATAATTGTATTAATAATTGTATTAATATCGCTTTACTTTGAATTATTAGGAACTGCCTTTACTTTTTTAATAGCTGTTGCAATACTTGGTGTTTTCGGAATATTAACTCCAAACGAGATAATAAGCGGATTTTCAAACGAACAAATAGCAGTAATAGTAATGCTTTTAATTCTTGGAGATGTAATTAGAAGGTCGAGTGTTGTTGAATATTTTTTTAATAATTTTTTTAAAAGAGCTAATACGTATAATAGTTACATGCGTCGCATGATGGTTGTTGTAGGCTTTTTTTCAGCGTTTGTTAATAATACCCCCCTAGTAGCAATTATGATGCCTTATGTTCATAATTGGAGTAAACGTCACAAAATTGCACCTTCGAAACTCTTAATACCTCTCTCCTATGCTGCAATATTAGGCGGATCGTGTACACTAATTGGAACATCAACAAACTTAATTGTTAGTGGTTTTGTTATTGACCAAAACATAATTAAAGAATTAAAACCTTTAGATCTTTTCGACTTTGTTTATGTTGGACTACCAATGCTAATTATTGGTTTTATCTATATTTTAACAATAGGGAAAAAATTATTACCCAGCAATACTGATATATTATCGGAAGTAACAAACAGTATAAGACAGTATTTATTTGAAACAGAGGTTAGAAAACACTCGCATTTAATTGGCAAAACAATTAAAGAATCTGACTTACTTAATTTGGAAGGATTATCTCTTTTTAAAATTATTAGAAATAATTATAATATTATTTCTGCATCGGGAGACACAAAAATTGAAGAATCTGATAGATTTATTTTCTCAGGAGAAAAAGAAATTATTACCGATTTGATTAACAAACAAGACTCCGGTTTTACATTTCCTCTTGTTGGAATGCTTTCAAAAAAGAACCATACAGATATTATTGAAATTGTTATTTCTCACAACTCTACATTAATAACGAAAAAAGTAAAAGAAATTAATTTTAGAAAAAGATACAATTCTGGAATTATTGCTATTCATCGAAATGGTGAAAATATTTCTCAAAAAATTGAAGATATTCGTTTAAAAGCAGGTGATGTTTTACTTTTATTAACAGATAATGACTTGGTTAGTAGGGATATATCTCAAGATTTTTATTTCATTTCAAAAGTAAAAGAAATATCCAAACCTCAATTATATAAAACAATTGCTTTGATTGGAGGAACAGCATTGGCGATTTTGTTATCAGCATTAGGTTTAGTTCCTTTATTCATAGCATTATTACTGCTGTTAATTTTATTATTTGGAATAAAAATTGCATCTCCCAAAGACATTCACAAAAACTTAGATTTTAATCTAATATTTATAATTGCTCTATCGCTGGCATTTGGTACAGCTATGATTAAAACTGGAGTTGCAGGAATAATTGCCGATTTATTAATAAATATTTTTATTCCATTCGGAACATTAAGTATTTTATTTGGAATATATTTTGTTACAACAATTTTAGCAGCTTACATAACAAATAAGGCAGCTGTTGCTATTACTTTTCCTATTGCTTTAACAATGGCTGTAAATCTTAATCTTAACCCAATGCCTTTTATTTTGATTGTTGCCTTTGCTGCTGCAGCTAATTTTATGACTCCAATTGGTTATCAAACAAATATTATGGTTTATGGGCCCGGGGGATATAAATTTAGGGATTTCTTCAGAATAGGCTTTCCTTTAACAATTATTTATATGATAGTTACAGTGCTTATTCTGTATTTCATGTATTTTTAATCCAATTATTCTCTGATTATCAATAGTTAATACTTAAGATGATATTAAATTGATAGTACACTTAATTTTGAGCTTATTTTGACGCTTTATTAATATAAATCAATTGTGTATAGTACAGTCATTTCTTAGTGCTTAAAAGAGCTTTATTTTACTTCAAAAACCTATAGTGATGATTATTTGTAAAATACAAACAAAAGGTCGTCGACAATACGTACAAATGTCAGGTAAATGCAGTTGGATAGTAGCGATTACTACCTTATTTTAAAAAAAATGCAAGCAGATTTTTTAAAAAAGTAGTACAAAAACTTTTTTCAAGGTAAATTATTAATTAAATTTGATGGTTTTAGACAGACTGCCGTTATATTCAAGATTAAAAAAACAGTCAAATAATATCGGTAAAAAAGAAAAGGTTTGAAATAAATAACATTAAAAAATTATTAGAAGAGTTTAAAAAAAAGAATTCTTTTCTAACTATAATTGTAATTTATGAGTAGCTTTATACAAATAAAAATCAGTTAGTTTATGGAAAAAGGAATTATTCTTGGAAACAATATTTTAGATGTAGTTTTTGTGGCATGGTTTATTGCCCAATTTTATAAAGTTATATCTGGTTTGATAGTTGACAAAAAGCTGATAATAAAACGTTTTTGGGAAACAGGAGGCATGCCCAGTTCTCATTCATCAACAGTTAGTGCCTTAACCACTTCGGTAGGAATTGTCTATGGTACTGCAACACCGCTTTTTGCCATTAGTATTATATTTTCGATTATTGTATTATATGATGCGGCAGGGATTAGAAGAGCTGCAGGAAAACAGGCTAGAGTGTTAAACCAATTGGGAGTTACTTTAAATAAATTTTTTAATGAACGTTTAAATGAAGAGAAGTTAAAGGAGTTGTTGGGACATACTCCGGTGGAAGTATTGATAGGTACAATTGTAGGTGTTGCAGTAGCCTTTATATTTAAATTCCACTTGGTTCCTTAAAGTTTTCCGATGAGAGGTAATTCCGAAACGAAGCGTATCAATCTACCTCGTCCCCAAACTCGCCGCTCTGAAATACTTAACCCGAAAAAT
>Ga0164318_10006527_pt1 | contig 11286 bp, 9 predicted proteins | sample GuaBasSedimGuay9_FD_113734 | JGI IMG/M metagenome (GOLD analysis project Ga0164318, IMG submission 113734) | Subseafloor sediment microbial communities from Guaymas Basin, Gulf of California, Mexico - Guay9, Core 4571-4, 0-3 cm | ecosystem: Environmental > Aquatic > Marine > Hydrothermal vents >... | reverse complement strand
TTTTGCTTCAAGCTGCGGGAGCCTACTCTGATCTAGGTTTAGAGGTAGCTTATGTTACTGCTGAGGAGTCCCCGGCACAGTTAAAGCAACGCGCCCGACGTCTTAACGTAACAGGACGAAATGTAACAGTCGTCAATACAACTTCGCTTGAGGATGTTACACGAATTATCAGTGAAGAATCATTCGGGATTGTTCTGATTGATTCCATTCAGACCGTAGCGTCATCAAATCTTGATTCTCCACCTGGTACTGTTGGACAGATACGCGAGGTGGCTCACCAGTTGATTCTGCAAGCTCGTTCCAAAGGTTTCGCTTTATTCCTCGTAGGGCATGTCACCAAGGATGGCATAGTAGCCGGTCCCAAATTACTGGAACATATGGTCGACACCGTAATATACTTCGAGGGCGACAGTACTCATCTGTATCGCATTCTCAGGGCTACCAAGAATCGTTTCGGTTCGGTATCGGAGATCGGTCTCTTTGAGATGTTACCGGAGGGTCTGGTTGAAGTTGTCAATCCGTCATCACTGTTTCTGTCAGAACGAGGAGAAGAGCCGCGCTCCGGTTCGGTTGTTACCAGCATTTGTCAGGGACAACGTCCTATTCTAGTTGAGATACAAGCCCTGGTTTCGCCCTCCGGTTACGGCAACCCGCAGCGAGTTGCAAGCGGGATAGACAATAAACGTCTGGCTCTATTGCTGGCCATACTCGAAAAACGGGGGGGGTATCCAATGGGGACCAACGACGCTTTTGTTTCCGTTGCTGGTGGTCTGCGTTTATCTGAACCAGCAGTCGATTTGCCTGTCCTTATAGCACTGGCATCATCAATCCTTAACCGTTCAGTGGATGCTGAAACCCTCGTTGTAGGTGAAGTAGGCCTGTCAGGGGAAGTGCGAGGTATTACCATGATTGACCGCCGAATCATTGAAGCTCGCAAAATGGGTCTGCAAAAAGTGATTGCCCCCAAGGGGAGTCTGTCGCGTATAGATACGGCTGGTATGAAAGTTATCGGTGTAAAAACTCTTTCAGAAGCACTGGGAATACTCCTCAGTTAAGTCCACTATGAGTGATTCGATTTATAAACCTATAACTACAGATGGCTTAGCTCGTCGTGGCGAAGTTACGACAACACACGGAGTGTTTCAAACTCCTGCTTTTATGCCGGTTGGTACCTCTGGCGCTGTCAAGGCTCTGACGGCTGAGGATCTTGAATCGTGTGGAGCGGAAATAATCTTGGGGAATACGTACCATCTCTATCTGAGACCGGGTGTCGATATTATCAAAGCCCAGGGCGGGCTTGCCCGCTTCAACAGTTGGAACAAGCCGACCCTCACTGACAGTGGAGGCTACCAGGTTTTCTCACTGAAAGAGACCTCCAAGATTACCGATGATGGCGTTGAGTTTCGTTCCCACCATGACGGTTCAAAGCATCTGTTCACCCCAGAAAAGGTCATTCAGATTCAACACGCTATCGGGGCGGATATCATCATGGCTTTCGATCAGTGCGTTCCCTATCCTGCTGATCGCCAACTGGCTGCTACCGGTGTCCGCCGCACCCACGAATGGGCTTCTATTTGTCTTAAGGTGCACAACGAACTGTTGTTAAGCAAAGAAGAGCGGCCACGCCGTTGCCACCTTTTTGGGATTGTGCAGGGGTCAGCTTATAAAGACCTGCGGACTCAGTCGGCAGAACAGATTGTATCGCTCGATTTCCCCGGAAATGCTATCGGTGGTTTATCGGTAGGGGAGAGCAAAGAAGAGATGGAACGCATTCTTGCGCACACGATACAATACTTGCCAGAGGACAGACCGCGCTACCTGATGGGTGTTGGTTATCCCGAAGACATCCTTATGGCTGTGTCATACGGGATTGATATGTTTGATTGCGTGTTACCCACCCGTAACGCTCGCACCGGGAATGTGTTTACATCAGAAGGGCAATTGATCTATCGAAATGCCGAATATGCCAACGATGAACGCCCGCTTGATCCCAATTGCGACTGCCACGTTTGTCGTCGCTATAGCCGAGCTTATATTCGTCATCTATATAATCAATCCGAAATTACCGGTATGGTTCTGGCGACCTATCATTCAACCTGGTTCTATCAGAAGCTGATGCGAGACATCCGCGAAGCGATAGAACAGAAACGTTTCGAGTCGTTTCGCAAGGACTTTCTGGCAAGATATACTCAATACGAGTAGCTGTGGTGTAAGGATATATCGGTTGACCCATTCAGATGGAGAAAGAAAATCTGTCCCTTACCGCTCAATCTTTAACGCAGCCAGGAAAGCTTCTTGGGGAATCTCTACTGTTCCAAACTGCTTCATCCGCTTTTTGCCCTCTTTCTGTTTCTCCAGCAATTTGCGCTTGCGGGTGATATCTCCACCATAACATTTGGCCGTCACATTCTTACGTAACGGTTTGACGGTGGCACGACTGAGAATGCGGTTGCCGATAGCAGCTTGGATTACCACCTCGTACATCTGGCGTGGAATAAGTTGGCGTAGTTTCTCGTTGAGCTCTCGGCCCCAGTAGTAGGCTTTATCGCGATGTATTATTACAGACAAAGCATCGATTGGTTCAGTATTGACGAGGATATCAATCTTGACCAGATCGGAACGTCGGTAGTATGGCAGGTCGTAGTCAAACGATGCATATCCGTGTGTAACTGACTTGAGTCGGTCATAAAAGTCGAAAATGATCTCGGAAAGGGGGAAGGAATACGAAAGACTAACTCGTCCGGGGGAGAGATATTCGGTTGTTTTGTATTCTGCACGTCGTTCTGTGGCTAGACGCATTACAGCGCCTATGTGGTCCGAAGGAACAATTACTTGAGCATTGACATACGGCTCTTCGACTCTGTCGGTTTCCTGACGGGATGGCATCTTGGCAGGGTTATCCACTATTAGTTTCTTCCCATTTGTCATGTAAACATGATACTCAACATTTGGCACTGTGTTGATGATTGTTTGTCCATATTCGCGGGACAATCGCTCTGTGATTATTTCCATGTGCAGCAGGCCAAGAAATCCCACACGGAAACCAAACCCAAGAGCAGTCGATGATTCTGGTGTAAATTCAAGAGAAGAATCATTAAGCTTAAGTTTCTCAAGTGCCTCGCGGAGTTGTGTAAAATCTTCGGCTATGGCCGGATAAAGTCCGGAGTAAACCATCGGCTTAATATCGATAAAACCCGGGAGAGCTTCATTGGCTGGAGATTTGGTGGAAGTTATAGTGTCGCCGATGCGAGTCTCAGCAATATCCTTAATTGAGGCGAACAAGTAGCCAACATCGCCAGCAGAGATATGATCTTGAGGGTGCAGCTCCAGTTGCAGGAATCCAGTTTCATCTACTTCATAAGTTATTTTCGAGGAAAAAAACTGGATGCGATCACCTTTGTGAAGGGTTCCATTGAAAACACGTATCAGTGGCATAGCTCCTCGATAGCTGTCATAAACAGAATCGAATACCATAGCCTGAAGAGGAGCTTGCTGGTCCCCCTCAGGCGGTGGAATTTTTTCTACTATAGTTTCAAGAAGTTCATCAATTCCGATACCCTGTTTAGCTGAGCAACGCAGGACCGATTCAGGATCACAACCCAATAGCTCAGCCAATTCGACAACGACTTTTTCTGTTTGAGCATTAGGCAGGTCGATTTTATTTACGACTGGAAGTATTTCTAAGTCATTCTCTAGAGCGAGATACAGGTTTGACAGCGTCTGAGCTTCAATGCCCTGGGAAGCATCAACAACAAGAATAGCCCCTTCGCAGGCGGCCAGTGACCGGCTGACCTCGTAAGTGAAATCGACATGGCCGGGGGTATCTATCAGATTGAAGCGGTAGGTCTCACCGTTCAATGCACAGTAATTCAAACGGATGGCGTGAGCCTTGATAGTGATGCCACGCTCCCGCTCCAGATCCATCGAGTCCAGAACCTGGTTTCTCATTTGTCGATTACTGAGAGTTCCGGTTGTCTGAAGGAGACGATCAGCCAGAGTAGATTTGCCATGATCTATATGGGCGATAATCGAAAAATTTCTTGTCCTGCTCAAGTCGTACATAAAAACTATACTTTCTGTGTCGTCTACAGCTAATCTATCGGCTATTTATCAGACAACTCTTCTTTTGAATGATCCCCACATGTAATGATCTCCCTTATTCGGATTGTGATAATAGTCCTTTTGTAGATTTGGATCAAGGTTGTGTCGGGGTGTTGTTTTATCAATTGGTCAGATATTTTGCTAGGCGACTTTTGAACTCAGCCTTTTTGATATCCAATTCAAGTGATCCCTCATGCGCAATAGAAAGGGCACTGGTCTCTTCAGAAACCACTATCACCACAGCATCAGACACCTCGGAAACACCTATGGCTGCTTTGTGTCTCATCCCGTATAGTTTTCGATAACGAGGGTTGGTGGTCAAAGGCAAAGAGGCTGCTGCTGCTGTAATGTATTCACCAGTAATAATTACAGCGCCGTCATGAAGTGGAGTATAGGGTGTAAACAGTGTTACGAGAAGCTCTGAAGATAATTCTGAGTTTAGAGTTTTTCCGCTTTCAGAAAAATTTCGCAGTCCGGTGCGACGTTCGATAACAATCAGGGCGCCGTAGCGCAACTCCGAAAGTCTGAGAGCAGCGCGGGATACTTCCTCGATAGTCTGTCGTCGTTCAAGCATGACAAACCGGCGCAGGAGACGGCTTTGTCCTATCTGAGCCAACACCCCACGAAGTTCGGGTTGGAAAACAACCACGAGCACAATGAGTCCGAAAGTAGCCAGGTTGGAAAACAACCAGGTAATACCTTCCAGTTGAAACCAGTAAGCAATAAAGGCTACACTTAAAATCAGTCCCAGACCGATAATGATCTGAGCGGAGCGAGTTCCTCTGACCAATTTGAAACCTTGATAAATTATAAATGACACTAGGATTATATCAAAAACGTCTTTAAGGCCGAACCTGATGAACTCCCAGCTAAGTACTGTCATGACATTTCCTTTACCGCTTGCAAGACCTTAAGCGCTTCGACTGTCTGTCCTACATCATGCACTCGAACAATAGCTGCACCATTAATTACTGCTGTCACAGCTGCTGCTATCGAACCGCCAATCCGTTGATCGGCTTGTTGATCACTCGGGTGAAGCATATTGATAAACGATTTGCGCGATGCTCCAATCAGCAACGGCAATCCAAAAGAGGTGAATAGCCTTAAATTAGCCAAAATTTCCACGTTATCCGACAATCGTTTGCCGAAACCAATACCGGGATCCAGAATTAAGCGTGATTTATCTATGCCGTTTTGGTGACAGAACCCAATTCGTTCCTCAAAGAAATCAGCAATTTCCTCGACACAATTGCTATAGGAGGGATTCTGCTGCATATCACGAGGACTACCAAGCATGTGCATCAGTACTATAGGTGCACTTCTCTCTGCAAGAACTTCTACCATACGTTTGTCAAATTGAAGTGCTGAGATGTCGTTGACCATATTTGCGCCAGATTCAAGAGCCGCAATGGCTGTCTGCGATTTGTAAGTGTCGATTGAAACAGGAATGTCGGATTTTTTACGAATTGTTTCTATAACCGGAATGACTCGGCGAATTTCTTCATCAACCGGCACTGGCTCTGCCCCCGGTCGACTTGATTCACTCCCGACATCGATTATATCAGCCCCTTCCTCTTCCATCCGATAAGCCATGACAGTGGCATTTTCTGGAGATAAAAAACGCCCACCATCTGAGAACGAATCAGGAGTTACATTGAGTATACCCATCACTAATGGCCGAGACAGACCGAGTTGTCGACCATCAGAAAGGCGAACCATTCGCTTGATTTCCTCGGTTCTGGTCAGGTTGTGTTTAACAGTAGACATAGCCCTAATATAATAGGCTCAGTATCAAGTCAAATCAAGGGAGAAGTGCCGTAGGACAAATGTGTGTTTTATGAGGTTTTATGAAATCTTATACATTCTATTTCATCATTCGAACCAATTCGATTTGGCTGAGAACACCCGCTACAGCCGTTTCCACGCGTAGTACCCAACGACCGAGCGAAAACCTGCGGAATCCAAGGCTCTCCATTAATTCAATTTCAAACGGAACCCATCCTCCCTCAGGACCAATAGCAATAAGAAGCCTATTGTTAGTACTGTTATGTATATCCTTAAGATTGACTGAGACATCCGGATCAGGCAACAGGCGACAGGATAAATCCATTTCTCCCCGGTTCAACTTGGGCAGGGTATCCTGAAAAAATGGCTTGAAACGGTCGTGGATATAAACCTCAGGAAGGCGAGTGTGTTTGCCCTGACTAAGACCCTCTATCAGGAACGGTGTATAGTTCTCCTTTTGGAGCACAGGAGAATGAAAGAAACTTTTTTCGACTCGATTGGATCGGACAAAATCAAGTCTGTGTACGCCCATAGTAGCTGAAATTGTTAGCACCTTTTTGAGCGTTTGCGGTCTGGGAAGGGCACAAATAAGATCAACAACGGGCGGTACAATCGGTTTAAGTTTGAGTGTTAGACACTCGATTACGATTTCATTATCATCTATCTTTTCAATCTGTGCGATTCCCTGAGGACCGTTTAGCACCCCCACTTCAATTTTGTCGCCTACCTGACAACGGAGCACTGTTCGAATATGTTTGGCTCGTTTGTCCGCTAACCGGTAACAACCCTTACCGATACTATCGGCTTCAGTGATAATTACAAGATTCATACCTGAGCTACTGCGGCGTATTTTGAGATAAAAAACAACCTTTGTCTCTCTGATTTTTTCCCCTATACACAAGAAGCTGTTCCAGAAGTGGAATCTCATCGCTCATCGCCGTGGAGGGAAAAGATTGGTTTCCTCTAACTTCGCGTAGCAGCGGGCCTTGTGTCCGCTGTCCCTCGACTCCGCTCACAGGCATTGCTTGGTTGGATGACATTCGCTGGGAGACAAGCCCGCAGCCTGAGCGAAACGTGATCAGTGTTTTTTGGGACAACATCACAACCATTGATTTCTTTGACATGGGCAGTTTATTAAACATGGTGAGACATCAAATCATTCTTCGATTACACTTTTCAAGAAGAAAGATAATATTCATTTACTCTGCAAATGCAATCGATAATATCAAAATCACTTAAGGTTCTGGCAATTGTGTCTAAGATCAGGATTGTTATTTTCTATCCCGATAGTCGGTAACCACGGCAACGGCGGTAATTTCCGTCGATTCGTTCCAACATTTTCTCCGAGACAAACTCCCGTAGCACTGATTGGTGGTCGTCGTGATAACGGGATATGGTTCGCGTCACTTCTTCAGCGCTGTATAACTTATTAGGCTCAAACTGCGCCAGAATATACTCCAACAGATAGCGGCGAGTTGTTCGTTTAGCTTGGAGTGATGACTTTTGTGGCTTCCCCGGCATTTTTGTTATGGTTCCCCGATTTCCGGAATTGTCGTTGGAATTGGAGTTTTTCTCAAGCCACTCGAATACCGACTGTTCCGGAATCCGCCAGTCTTTTCCGATCTTGTAGGCAGGAATATCTCCTGATTGAACTTTTCGCGTGATTACCTGAACATTCATTTTGAGCTTTTTAGCCAGCTCAGCAGTCGTGAAGAATTCTGTGTCCTTGATAAGACCTTCGTAGTATTCCAAAGATGTTCTCCTTGATGCACAACTTGTATTAATATTAAAAAGATGATAACATGCTATATCACAGGGTCAAGCATTTAACAGTACTGTAAGGTATATATAACACATTATTTATAAATATAAAAAGATGACTGCCCTTATGTATCTTTTACAACCGAGAACGGTGACCAATTTTGGACTTAACAACAATTTGTGATAATAAGGGTTTTTTGGCACAGTTCTGGACATTGTCGGTACAACCGATATATATTCTGTAAACTACTGATTAATAGGATAGGAGATATTGTATGTTTAGATTTTCTTTTTTCTCCAGAGTAATAACCACGTTTTTGATTGTTTTGATTATGCTGCCGGTTTTAGTGTTTTCAGGGCAAGTAAATACTCGTGAAGCGGTGGAGAATATATACTACTACTTTGACTTGCTGGTGTCTGGCAATATCGAATCTGCTCGGGACCTATGGACAGAGCCTGTTATAGAACGTTCGGGTCGGTTTGGAATTGAGTACGATGGCATTCCGCTCAAACTCGATTGTACTTCACCGGTGATGCAAAACCTTCCTGCACTACGGGACAATCTCTTTCGTTCAATTCGACAAATAATGAGTCTGGATGGAAACGAGTACTTTACAGCGGAATACTCTGTGTTGGTGGACGGTGAGAAAGTTACTCATCTGTATTACAGTTATTACGATGGCGAATACTTCTGGCTGACCCATCCCCAGGATTACTATGCCTGCGACTGGCCTGTTCTTGAAAGCAAGTATTTTCGGATTCATTGTCACCCGGATCGCAGGATATTCCTAAATCAGGTAACTCTTGATGAAGCAGATCGTTTTGTAAAGGTTATGGCGGAATCGCTTGGTATGTTGCGGGCTGACCTGAAGACTATTCAGGAAAAGAAAATCGAATACTTCTACTGTCCCAGTGATAGTATTGTTGAGAAAATCACTGGAGTACGCGTGCGGGGAATGTTAGACCTCCCCACAAACGATATTATAAGTGCCTATTTCCCGCACTTTCACGAGGTAGCTCATCTATTGGTTAATATACGGCTGGGAAAACTTCCGATGTATACTCAACCACTGTTGAGCGAGGGATTGGCTGTTTATCTAGGGGGACGCTGGGGCAAATCGACAGTTACCCTGAACTATCTGGCTGGTTTTCTGCAGGACCAGAAGCTGGTTGAAATTGATTCCATTATTACCATGGACTACTTCAAACAACACTCCTCTGCGGATATGTCATATCCTGTAGCAGGTCTGTTTACCGCTTACTTGGTTGATGCTCTTGAGATGGACAAATTCTTGAATCTGTATTTGTCACTCTCCGGTTCATACGATGAACTTTTACGGATGGAGGAGACCATAGTAAAGCAAAAAATTAGTGATGCGCTTGAAGTGGCTGACTGGCCCACAGTGCTGCAGAACTATAAGGCGTACTCACAGCGTAAGTTAGGCGAGGAAGCAGCTTTTACTCCTGGAGGAATCGACGAGGGGGAGAAAATAATTGAGGATAAAGGTATCCTTGTGGTCGAGAACAGGAAATGGATTGCTGTTAAGATAAGCGGTGACGAGCTGCAACCGCAAGCCGGGGATTTGTATTTTGGACCAGATGAGAGCCTTGTGGGACAACGTTCCCTGCTGTACGAAGAACAAGGCAACAATTTCGAGATGTTGTCGGGTTATCGTTACGGGCTCCGTTTTGATGCCAATGAGGCTGGTTTGTATGACTTTGTCACTAATCAATTGTTGGGGAAATTTATCAATGGTCTTACACCTTCTGATGAGTATCTCTCTGCTGAAGATGGTACCATTGCGTTCAAATTCCGAAAGGAACTCACAGGTAAAGTAATCCCTCATGATGGAGCTTACGAACTAATTATCAAAAAGTGATTATTGGTTTAAGCTATGCCAGATTTATCTGTACTCACCTTGGTTGTCCTGACATTACTGTTGGTAGCAGTTGTTTGGTTACTCATAGCAATGCTAAGGCGGTCATCCGGGAACGGGCAATTACCTACTCTTAATGAGAGTGTTGAGAGATTGAAAACAGAGCTGGTAAGCAAGCAAATGGAGGGGCTGATCGCTTTACGAAGCTCATTCGATGAAGCGAACCGAACGATAAACCAGAGACTGGCAGAGAGCAGTACATCGCTCGATAACCGCTTGGAAGTCTTTGGAGATATTAAACGTAAACTCGGACAGTTAGAAGAGCAGGCACACAATATCGAGAAGATTGGACAAAACATCCAAAGTTTATCCGAACTTCTCAAACCACCTCGAGTTCGTGGCGTTCTCGGGGAGACGCTCCTTGAGAATCTTCTGTCGACAATCCTACCCCGATCGCTATTTTCGATGCAATATACTCTTGCCCCGGGATGTCGGGTAGATGCAGTTGTGCGGTTGGGTGATAAGTTGCTTCCAATAGACTCCAAATTTCCGTTGGAATCTTACCAGCGCATTATAGCAGATGATGAGCCGGATAAGTCGCTAAAGCAATTTGGACAGGCTTTGAGAAAGCAGATAGATGCCATTCATGACAAGTACTTGCTACCGGAGAAAAATACAACAGAGTTTGCACTAATGTATATCCCCTCCGAAGCTGTCTATTATCAACTGGTGGCGGATAAGGACCAGACTCTGTTTGATCATGCTCTTTCCCAACGCGTAATCCCCAGTTCGCCGGGACATCTTTATGCTTTCCTGTCATCAATAGCGGCAGTTTACTCTGAAACGACTTTAGCTGAAGATACTGCTCGGTTGAATGCTGCAGTGAACAATCTCAGCGAATCCCTTTCGCGGCTGTTCAAGCTGTACGAGCGAATGGAAGGTTCCTCACACTCAATGGGTTTGAGCCTTTCCAAAGTTCGTGACGAACTCGGTGATATGACCAATCAGATAGATCGGTTGCGCCGGCCAGCAAAAAGCAAAGATGAGAGACCTATCACTGAGTAGACTGTGATTCGCGTGCGCTTTTCTCTCGGCTTTGTATGGTGGAATACTTAGGCAATTCCACTTTCTCTGCAATGACAGTTACGTTTTATACTATCATACTTTTCGGCTACCACGTTGGGTGAGTGGTTCTCCCTTAGCGCAAAGGGGACATTTGTCCGGTTCCCACGATTCGGCTGATACGGAAGCTAATGAATAGGTAGGATAGTCAAACTTAACCGCACCTCCAGAGCGATCCAGCATCAAAACAATGCCCACAATCTCCGCCTCGTACGAATTGACCAGGTCAATAACCTCGCGAACAGAACGGCCGGTAGTAAGAACATCATCCACTATGGCGACTTTCTGTTCTTTGTGGAGTGAGAAACCTCGCTTGAAGACACGACCCTCCTCTCCCGGTTCAGCATAAATTGATTCAATTCCTAAGTATCGGGCAACTTCATAAGCCAGGATTATTCCACCCGTAGTTGGTCCCACAATGGTTTCAATGCTACTATCTTTGAGAAGTTCGGCCATTTGTTCACAGCGTCTGGTGCAAATTTTGGGCTGTTTCAGAAGAGTGAATTTCTCATAATAGACATCTGAGTGTCGGCCCGAAGTGAGTTTGAAGTGACCGGTTAGAAGGGCGTTGGATTCCTTGAATAGTTGAAGAATATCGTCTTGTTTCATGTATCCTCCGTTATTAATGCAACTGCTGCAG
>Ga0164318_10006526_pt1 | contig 11287 bp, 10 predicted proteins | sample GuaBasSedimGuay9_FD_113734 | JGI IMG/M metagenome (GOLD analysis project Ga0164318, IMG submission 113734) | Subseafloor sediment microbial communities from Guaymas Basin, Gulf of California, Mexico - Guay9, Core 4571-4, 0-3 cm | ecosystem: Environmental > Aquatic > Marine > Hydrothermal vents... | reverse complement strand
TTGCCAAGCCTTATCTTGTAAAACCACGGCCGTTCTTTAAGCTTTTTAAAAAGCTGCTTAAAGGTTACAAGTTTAAAGACTGTGAAATTCCATTTTTGTGCATGACGGTAGATATTATTAATGGCCAGGCTCTGGCAGTCAGGGGAGGGTCTCTGTTTAGAGGGATTGTGGCTTCTTGTGCTTTGCCGGGAGTATTTCCGCCTTTGCGTACCAAATACGGACTGCTTGTCGACGGAGGGGTACTTGTTCCTTTGCCGGCAGCTTATATTAGCAATACTGTTGATTTTGTTATTGGCCTGAGTGTTGAAAGCAATATTGGTTCGGCAAAGAATATTAAGAATTCTATCGATATTCTTTTTACCGTAGATAGGATACGTTATAAGAAAATTATTGATGACAACAAAAAAGACGCCGATTTTATCATTTCCTCTAAAGTATCCCGGTATTCCTGGAGCAGTTTTGATTGTATTGATGAGATAATTGAGTCCGGCTATAAAGAGGCGAGGCGTCAACAGAAAAATCTTATGAAAGCCGTCAGCAGAAGACGCTGGCTGTCTTTTCTTGGTATAAAAAGGAAACCATATCTTCCTCGTTTTAACTTCATTCCCGAATAGATAATTCCGGATGCCAATTTGCATAATTGCCATAATTTTTGCTTCTTATTTTATGCTTTATGTGGTAGAATTATTCTCCTTCGCCGAATACCACGCGGTTTGCCGCGGGGATGAAAGCGCGGAGAATAATCCTGCGAGGCCGTGCTTCTATGAGTTTCTCCCATGAGGCGCAGTAGGATATATTCAGGTTTGGCTTTGAAGAATGAGCTGGATATCCTGCGGCTTGCCGCGGGGAGTAATAAAGATTTCATTCTCCTAAATTGTTAATAAATTCGTTATTTTAGTGAATGTATGCAAAACGGCATATTTGTTATCATGGGAGGTCTTAAATGAAAAGTGCCATTTTAGGGAAATGCCATTCGTTAAAAAGCAGAATAATTTTAATCGCCTCTTTTACTTTTCTTATGATATTGGCATCATACGTAAGGGTGCATCTTTTTTTTACGCCGGTCCCGGTGACTCTTCAGACTTTTGTTATATTCTTAAGCTTGGTTTTCTTAAGAAAAGAATCTTACATACCGCAGGTGTTTTATCTTATTATGGGGGCTTCTGGAATTGCTGTTTTTGGGAACGGAGGAGCAGGGATAATTTATATCCTGGGCCCTACCGGAGGATACCTTATGGGTTTTTTAGCATCGGCTTTCATCGCAGGCATTATTATGCACAAAGCTTCCGGAATAATTGATAGGTCTTTATTAGGTTACACAGTATTATTTTCTGTTGTAAATATAGTTATCTATATTTTTGGAATTAGCTGGCTGGTTGGTATTTACGGAGTTACTTTCAGGCACGCTTTTAACGCGGGGATTATTCCTTTTATTATCCCGGATGCTGTTAAGATTATCCCTGCGGCTTATATCTCGTCTAAATTGACACGGATATGATAAGAAGAATATTTATTACTGGTTTGGCGGCGATAGTGCCGATTGTCCTTACTGTCTACGTTGTTATAGCCCTTTTTAACTTCGCCGATGCGATATTAGGAAAGTTTATAAACAGCTATTTTTACATTAACTTCGGATATAAAATACCGGGCTTAGGGATTATAATTTCGCTGTTTATTATATTTATTGCCGGTTTTATTCTTAAATTGTCCAGAATGAAGATAGCAAGGGCTCTTGAACGGTTGTTTCTGAAACTCCCTGTAGTTAACAGCATATATTTTCCTATAAAGAAAATGTTTGACTTTTTATTTCTGGAACGGCCGGTGCATTTCAGGGGAGTTGTCCTTATAGAATATCCGCGCAAAGGAATTTATTCAATAGGGTTTGTTACAAATAGTGACCTTAAGAAATTGAATAATAGCACGGGAAAAAATATGATAAGTGTCTTTATGCCGTCTTCTCCGTCGCCGCTTACCGGTTTTACCGTTGTTGTTCCCGGGGAAGATGTAATCTTTCTTGATATGACAATTGAAGAAGCGATTAGCTTTATTGTTTCAGGAGGTATGGTTGGCCCGGGCGATAAAACATAAAAAAAAATTGTTTATTTTTGATTTAGACGGAACTCTCGCTGATGTCTACACCGCAATAGAGCGCAGTCTTAATTTTACCCGTAATATCCTGGGGTATTCTAACGTATCTTATAGAGTTATTAAAAGAGGGGTGGGCAGGGGGGACAGGTTGTTTATAGAGGCGTTTTTTGAGCCAGAAGATACTATAAGGGCGCTGCGTATATTCAGAAAGCACCATAAAGAAAGCGTAATGCGTTATAGCCGCCCTATGCCTTTTGCGAAACAGCTTCTCAGGAAACTTAAGGAGAGAAGAAAATATGTAGCGATTGCTTCAAACCGCCCTACTGTTTTTACCAATCGTATACTTAGAGTACTGGATATCAGAAAATACATAGACTATGTTTTGTGTGCCGATAAAGCCAAAAGAATTAAGCCGTATCCCGATATATTAATAAATATTATCAGACGTTTCAAGGTAAGCCCTGAAGATACCGTCTATGTGGGCGATATGGCGATTGATTTAGAGGCGGCACGCAGAGCAAAGATAGATGGCGTATTTGTAAAGGGGGGCTCAGGCGTTGTAAAAGAAGCAAGGGCTTACAGGAAAGCAATAATCGTCTCTTCTATAAGAGAGGTGCTGCATATCTATGAGTAATTATCATCTAAATAAAGACGGTAGTTTTCTTATTAATGGCTATAACGGCATATACCCTTTTTTTAATTTCCTTCCCGCTGTAGCGGGAGAATGGGGAATTCCCCTTTGGGCTTTTTATACTAACAGGGCGCAGTGCATAACAAGTTTTGGCGTGCACGATAAGAACCATTCTATTCTGGAATTTTATCCTGCAGATAGGGCGCTGCGCGCGGTTTCTATTACAGGATTCAGAACTTTTGTAAAGCTGGATGGCAGACATTACTACGAGCCTTTTTCCAGCGGCGCTCGTAATACGCAGCAAAGTATGCGCATTGAGAGTGACAGTCTTCATATAGAGGAAATAAATCACGACCTTAAACTCAATTTATCAGTAGACTATTTTACACTGCCGGAATGTTCCTTCGCTTCTTTGGTCAGAGTATTGAAGATAAAAAACTTGTCGTCCAGGAAAATAAACTTAAATGTGGCCGATGGGCTTGCGCGTATTATACCTTTCGGCGCCCGCGATTTATTCTTAAAGAATCTTTCCCGGACTCTTGAGGCATGGATGCATTCAGAGATTAAGGATAATGCAGCTACCTTTAGACTGCTGGTTGACCCCAAAGATGCCGCCCAGACCAAACTTATTGAAGGAGTAAACTTTAACTACAGTTTTTTTGAGGGTAAGAGCCTGAATCATCCTCGTTATATAGTAGACCCTTATACTATATTTGGGATGGATACTTCTTTTAGGGTTCCGGTAAGGTTTTTAGAGAAAAAGTTTTCTTATAAGAATCAGGTGTTTTGTGGACGCACGCCGTGTTCATTTAGTATTTTTGACTGGGATCTGCGTGCGGATTCCGAACGGACTTTTTACAGTCTTTGGGGAGGAGTGTTCGATAAGAATACTCTGAGAGAATTAAAAAAGGTTGATGCCGGCTTCATAAAGAAGAAGGAAAAGGAAAACAGAAACATAATAAATACCATAAAAAACAAAGCCGTTTGCGTTTCTTCTTCTTATGCCCTTAACCACTATATAAAAAGTACTTACCTGGATAACGTCCTAAGGGGAGGGTATCCGTATAGCCATAGAAGGAACAAGGTTTATTATATATTTAGCCGCAAGCATGGGGACCTGGAGCGGGATTATAATAAGTTTAAAATATTTGCTTCTTATTTTTCTGAGGGAGAAGCCAATTACCGTGACGTCAATCAGAACAGAAGAGTTGATAACTTTTTTAATCCTTTTATTGAGAAATCAAATGTAGTTTATTTTCTTAATCTAATAAAGATAGACGGATACAACCCTTTGGTTGTTAAGGGGCAAAAACTTTATATTGATGATGAAAGGACGATAAAAAAGATGCTCTCAGGCTTTGGGATAAAGAGCCGTCCCGATTTAATAGGATTTATAAAAAAAGGTTTTTATCTGGGGGAAATGTTTATTTTTATGCACGATGCGGGCATAAAAGTCAGGGATAAAAATGCTTTTGTAGACTTTTTGCTGGCACACGCTGACAGGGAACCGCAGGCGTCTTTCGGAGAGGGATACTGGGTTGACCATTGGCATTATAATCTCGATTTGATAGATAATTTTCTCTATTTCTATCCCGATAAACTTAAGGAGCTGTTTCTGGAGACGGATTTTATGTTCTGGGATGACGAGTATAAAGTAAAAAAGAGGTGTTCCAGATATATTCTAAAAGGCAGTAAGGTATATCAGGTAAATAGTTTAGAAGAAGTGCCTAAAAAGAAAGAGCTAATTGGGAAAAGAGAGCGGTTTAAGAATTTTTTACGGAGCGGCTCGCGGGGCGGGGATATATATAAAACTAATTTATTCGTCAAGCTCCTCTCTTTAATTCTTAATAAAGCAAGTACACTCGACCCTTACGGCATAGGGGTTGAGATGGAGGCTGATAAACCAGGATGGTGCGATTCTCTAAACGGTCTTCCTTCGCTTTTCGGTTCATCTTTGTGCGAAACTATTGAGTTACAGAGAGCATGCAATCTTGTTTCTTATACTGCTGCGTCTTTGGGGGGTGAACATAAGATAACAGTTCCTGCGCAACTTTATGAGTTTTTTAGGGATGCGGGCAGTATCCTTAATGCGTATTTTTCAAATAATACAAGAAAAAGAGATTACATCTGGTGGGATGAGACGAACAATATTAAGGAAAAATTTCGCGATTCCGTTTTCTTCGGTATAGGCAGTAAAAACAATACTATTTCTTTAGAAAGACTGAAGGGCTTTACGGATTTACTCTCACGGCGGTTGGATATAAGTATAAAAAAGGCTAAAGACAAAAGGAGTAAACTTTATTACAGCTACTTTATCTATGAAGTTGTAAAATATAAAAAGAATAAAAACAGCCGGATTATGCCGCTTGCCTTTAAAGGAAAAAGCTTGCCTCTATTCCTGGAAGCGCCTGTTCATATCATGCGTACCCATAGAATTAATCACTTTCCGGATTATATGAGAAAATCGCCTTTGTATGATAAGAAGTTGAAAATGTACAAATTGAATGAGAGCCTTAAAGGCACACCTCTTGAGATAGGCCGCAGCCGTGTATTCCCGAGCGGATGGCTGGAGAATGAATCTGTATGGCTGCATATGGAGTATAAGTATCTTTTAGAGTTGATAAAGAACGGTTTATATGATGATTTCTATAAAGATTTCTCAAACTGTGCGGTTTGTTTCCTTAACCCCGTCAACTATGGAAGAAGTATATTGGAAAATTCATCGTTTATAGTAAGCAGTGCCTATCCCGATAAGTCGTTATCATCAAGGGGCTTTGTCGCCCGTTTAAGCGGCGCGACAGTAGAGTTGCTTAATATATGGATATTAATGTGTTTAGGAAGGAGACCGTTTTTTACGGATAAGGAAGGCAGGCTTTGTATTAAATTTGCTCCTGTTATTAAGAAAGACTTATTTACAACAAAACCTGTTTCTTTTAAACTATCGGGTAAAGATATAAATCTCCCCGCAGATACTTTTTCTTTTAAGCTTTTCTCATCTATACTGGTTGTTTATCATAATCCCAAACGCAGAGACTCTTTTAAAACTAAAGTTAGAAAAATAGAAATTAAGACAGGCACAAAAAAAGTTGTGATTAATTCAGAGGTTATCAGCGCTCCCCTTAGTTATGCCGTAAGAGAAAAAAAGGTGAGACGTATAGATGCCTATCTACAATGATGGCACACAAAATAGTTTGACAAAGGAGTAAATATCTATTATTTTGTCTTTGAGATGCTAATTTTAGAGAGGTGTGTAAGTTGGGGTTCGTAGAAAGATTAAAAGAAGATATAAATACGGCTTTCAGGGAAGATCCTGCGGCAAGAACTGCCGTAGAAATCGTTTTATGCTATCCCGGCCTTCATGCAATCTGGATACACAGGTTCTCTCACCTGCTGTGGAAGAAAGGGTACAAGACATTGGCGCGTATAGCGTCACATGTTTCCAGATTTCTTACCGGTATAGAGATACACCCCGGCGCTAAAGTAGGGCGGAGGTTCTTTATTGATCACGGCGCAGGCGTTGTGATTGGCGAAACTACGGAAATTGGCGATGATGTCTTGATTTATCAAGGGGTAGTGTTAGGCGGAGTATCCAGGCAAAAGGACAAGCGGCATCCTACATTAAGAAATAAAGTTATTGTCGGGGCAGGAGCGATTCTTTTAGGCCCTATAGAAATAGGAGAAAATGCAAGGGTAGGGGCCGGTTCTGTTGTGATAGGCAATGTGCCTGCCAATTCTACTGTTGTGGGTGTGCCGGGAAGAGTGATAATAGGCAAACCCCCAAAAAGGGTAAGCGGCGTCGATTTAGACCATAATAAACTTCCCGATCCTATTATTGAAGTCCTTCACAGGCTGGAGAAGAGGATAGAAGAGCTGGAGAAAGAGTTGGAAAATAGAAGGTGAATGCTATGGAAAAAAGAAGAATAGTCCTGCGTTTTCCAAAGAGCCTTGTGGATAAGCCCATCGTGTTCAGGCTGGTTAAAGATTTCAATCTCGAATTCAACATTTTAAAAGCCGAGGTTAACCCTAAGGAAGAAGGGGTTTTAATCCTGGAATTGAAAGGAGAAGATGACGCTTTTAATAAAGGGGTGAATTATCTAAAAAAAGAAGGGGTTTCTGTTCAGCCTCTCTCACAGGACGTTTCTATGGATAAGGAAAAATGTGTTTCCTGTGGAGTGTGTGTTCCTCTGTGTCCCACAGAAGCTTTAGTTAAGAATCCTGATACCTTAGAGGTTGATTTTATAAAAGAGCACTGTATTGCCTGCGGCATATGCATAAAAGCATGTCCTTACGGTGCGATGAGGATAGAATTTTGAACACTAAATTAATATATATAGAAACATGTTCACTACGTTCACGAAATTAGAAGAGATGCTGAAGAAGAGATTCATGGAAACTTGCTCGCTTACGCTCGCGAAATTAATAGAAGGTATATTTCGTCCCGACGATACGTCGGGACATATTTCGTTCGCGCAGCGAACATATTTCACTTGCGAAGCAAGTATATTTCATCAGCCGAAGGCTGGTATATTTCACACCCGAAGGGTGTATATATTTTACCCGAAGGGCATACGTCCCTCGTCCTTACGTATGACGGGTGGCCTTGCCTGCCCGCCGTAGTCCGAAGGACGAAGGAGGGTGTTCTTGTGACGAGGCGGCTTATATTATTTAAGGAGGTTCCCTAATGCGGGTATTAGTGACCGGCGGCGCCGGATTTATTGGTTCCAATGTAATCAGGGCTCTTATAGATGAGGGATATAGAGCATACTGTCTTGATGATTTTTCCCATGCTGACTTTAGGAACATCTACGAGTTACCCTGTGATGTTATAACTGCAGATATAAGAGATGGCAGTGTTTTTAAGAAGCTGCCCCGTTTAGATGCCGTTATTCATGAAGCCGCAGTGACAGATACAACAATTGATGACGATAATAAGATGATGACGGTTAATCTTGGCGGTTTTAAGAATGTTCTGGAATATTGTTTTAAGAAAAAGATTCCTCTTGTTTATGCTTCAAGTGCAGGAGTATACGGAGACGGGCCGTCACCGATGAAAGAGGCGCAAACCCCGCACCCTTTAAATATTTATTCTTATTCCAAGCTGATGTGCGATAGGCTTGCAGGAGCATATTTTAGTAGAAGGGGCACACCTTTAGTTGTGGGTCTTCGTTATTTTAACGTTTATGGGCCAGGTGAATACCACAAGGGTGTCTCAGCGAGTATGATTTACCATCTTTATAATCAGATGAAGAGTAATAAAAACCCCCGCGTTTTTAAGTTTGGCGAGCAGAAAAGAGATTTTATATACGTTAAAGATGTTGCGCAGGCCACAGTCAGTGCTCTTAGGATGAAAAAAAGCACTATAATGAATGTGGGTACCTCTTTTGCCCGCAGTTTCAATGATATAATTAAAGCAATAAATGATGTTTTGGGCAAAAATCTATCTCCGGAATATTTTGATAATCCATACAGTTTAGTATACCAGAATCATACCGAAGCCGATATCGCAAGGATAAAAAACGCTTTAGGTTTTAAACCGCGCTATTCTCTTGAAGAGGGAATAGGGGATTATATAAGAAATTATTTGGATAAATCTCTTTAGGGATAATGAGTGCGATATATTTTTGTGCAGGCACAGATGATTATTGTGTGTGATTTTTATTATTCCGGGAAGAGGAATCTTGTGCTCAAAAGACATATAAATAGTCCTTTGGGTTACCTAACGCACAGCTTTATAAAGAATGGTTAGAATTGGCAACCGTTTGTTAAAAAGAGGAGGTGACATGAAAAAAGCATTTATTATAGCTACTATTATTGTTTTGCTGTCTATCCCTGCATCGTTTGGGCTTGATAGCGTTGGTGTCATGAGCGGGTATTTATTTGCTACTTTACGGTATAAACAAAACTATAAAGTGGTTCCTGTCTTTGTTTCTTTGAATTTTAACTCTCAGTCTTTGTTTCATAATGCAAAGAAGTTTAAAGGAGATATTGTATTTTCCTTGGAGCCGTTTATAAACACTGTATATTCCCCCGATACGAATGTAGAGACGGGTATAAACTTTCTTGCGCGTTATATATTCCCTTCAAAGAACAAACTTAAGTTCTACATAAAAGGAGGCGTTGGCGTATTGTATATGAGCCAGCATACGAGAGAACAGTCTACTCAATACAATTTTCTTCCTCAAATAGGTCCGGGGGTAAGTTATTTTCTAAATGAACATACCTCCGTAGATTTTGAATATAGGTTTCGTCATCTTTCTAATGCCAGCTTTAAGGTGCCCAATGCCGGTATTAATGCCAATGTTTTCTTATGCGGGGTAACACACTACTTTTAGAATTATGCTCAGGAAAGCGAATATAAATGATGCAAAAAGCATATACAGTTTGATAAGCTACTGGGCTAAACGGAAAGTAGTATTAGAACGCTCTCTGAATTATATTTATGAACATATACGTGATTATTGGGTTTTTGTTTATAAAGGTAAAATTGTCGGAGCGTCCAGCCTGCATGTTGTGGGGTGGAATGAATTAGGAGAGATAAAATCACTTGTTGTGGATAAAAGATACCATAAGAAAGGTATTGGCAAAGCACTTGTGAATGCCTGCATAGAAGAGGCTGTTAATCTTAAAGTAAAGAGTGTTTTCGCGCTTACTTTTGTACCCTCTTTTTTCAAAAAATGCGGTTTTAGGAAAATAAACAAAAGTAAGCTTCCTCAAAAAATATGGAGTGACTGCATAAATTGTGTCTATTTCCCTCATTGCAAAGAGGAAGCTTTGATATTGCATATTAAGAAATAAGTTCGCCTTGCGCTGACACAGATGATCACAGAAAAGACACAGATGGCCGCAGATAATAGAGTGTAAAATGTAAAATTAGCAGTTAACATATTTAAAATATTAACTCTACATTGATAATTTTAAGACCATAATAAATCAGCGTTAATCTGTTTTTGTCTGTGATAATCTGTGTTAGCGCGTAGCGCTTGTCTGTGCTGATCTGTGTTAAGCGGAGCGTAAAAGAAAGGAGGGAAAATAATGGTAGAGCACGTATTTACGGAAGAACAAAAAATGTTGAAAGATTTATGCAGAGAGATAGCGGAAAATAAAATCCAGCCGCTTTCGCGCGAGCTTGATGAAAAAGATGAATTTTCCGAAGATATTATAAAAACATTGGCTCAATCAGATCTGTTTTCTATTTGCATCCCTGCTGAGTACGGCGGCATGGGCGGCGGCCTCCTTGATTTGTGTATAGCAACAGAGGAGATTTCCCGCATAGACGGCGGGGTCGCGGCAAGCTATGCCGCATCGTTTCTGGGAATGTTTCCTATTCTTTTATTTGGTACCGAGGAGCAGAAGAAAAAGTACCTTCCCGCGATAGCTTCCGGAGAAAAACTGGCCGCTTTTGCCGTGACTGAGCCGGAGGCAGGTTCTGATATAGCAAATGTTAAAACCACGGCTGTAAAAAATGGAGATAACTATATACTTAACGGCACCAAGCATTTTATTACTAATGGCGGAGACGCTCAAATCTACACCGTTATCGCTTCTACTAATAAGGCAAGAGGTGCGCGCGGCATGTCTGCTTTCATAATAGAGAAAGGCACCAAAGGGTTTAATTTTGGCAAGAAAGAAGATAAGCTGGGCATAAGAGCCTCGTCTACGAGAGAACTTGTTTTTAATGATGCTAGGGTTGAAGCTTCACAGCTTTTAGGGCAAAGAGAAGGGCTTGGTTTCATAGCCACTTTAAAAACCTTTGACCAATCAAGGCCCGGTGTCGCGGCACAGGCAGTTGGTATTGCCCAGGGAGCGCTGGAATTAGCAGTTAAGTACGCCCATACAAGAATTCAATTCGGGAAAGCTATAAGTTCTTTCCAGGGAATACAATGGATGCTTGCCGATATGGCGACAAAAGTTGACGCTGCCCGTAGTCTTGTATATAGCGTAGCTTCAATGGTGGATAGAGGCGTAAAAGATGTGGGGGCAGTCAGCGGAGAAGCAAAACTTTTTGCTTCTGATGTTGCTATGGAGGTAACAACCAACGCAGTGCAGATTTTTGGCGGATACGGCTATATGCATGATTATCCTGTTGAGAAGTTTATGCGCGATGCCAAGATTACCCAGATTTACGAAGGCACTAATCAGATTCAAAAGAATGTTATTGCTTTAGGCCTTATTAAGAAATACGCTAAAGGAAAATAGATTGATAACACAGATGGCCACAGAATGATATACAGATTAACGCAGATGATTTAGCTTATCCCGTAAGCTTGAGTTTATCCTGAATATTATCGAAGGGCGCCAACGGGGCAGGCAGTTCATAGCTGATAGCCCGTAGTTAAGAAGCAAGAACAATTTCTTGTTATCATTCTTTTTTCCGTTTTTCCTATGAGCCAAGAGCCATGAACTTTTTATGGGCCATGGACTATGAGCTATTTTATCTTGGTAGATTAGGGAGCGGAATAGACATCATACCCCCTTAGGGGACCGCAGACAACCTTTTTATTCATCAAAGCGTCAAGATCAACAGGAGGTAATAAAAGAGCTTCTTCTTGTAAGTTGGGGCATTTCTCT
>Ga0164318_10006525_pt1 | contig 11287 bp, 7 predicted proteins | sample GuaBasSedimGuay9_FD_113734 | JGI IMG/M metagenome (GOLD analysis project Ga0164318, IMG submission 113734) | Subseafloor sediment microbial communities from Guaymas Basin, Gulf of California, Mexico - Guay9, Core 4571-4, 0-3 cm | ecosystem: Environmental > Aquatic > Marine > Hydrothermal vents >... | reverse complement strand
CGCATGGTATGCAATTTGGGATTGAAATTCCTGGATGGATTAAGTGGAGCCCTATAAAATATAGGTATGAAAATTGGGCAGGAATCTATGAAGATAATGGAAGGTTTATTAATGTAAATCGCGGATTTGGATATTTAGGTTATCCCGGTAGAGTTGGAATTTGGCCTGAAATAAGTGTAATTAAGCTTAAAAAAAGTCGACGTAATGCATAATCCCTCGAAAAGCCTATATTTGTACTACAATTGTTTACCAAACATTTAGAAACTATGTCAAAATTTGGAGAATTAATTGAAGCTCATGTTCCTGTTCTATTAGATTTTTATGCAGAATGGGACGAAGCTTGTAAAGGGATGCATCCTGTTTTAAGAGATGTAGCTGCAGCTTTAGGTGATAAAGCTAGAGTGATAAAAATTGATGTTGAAAAAAATCAAGAATTATCAGACGCTCTTCGTGTTAAAGGCTTACCAACATTAATGATCTACAAAGAGGGGGAGATGAAATGGCGCCAAAGTGGGGAACAAGATGCCAATACACTTATTGGTTTGGTGAATGAGTACGTGTAATTAATAACTTATCACTTCACAAGAATACTTTTCATTATTTAAATATTTCAAGACCTTAGGAAGAACATATCTTAGTTTTTCTTCAGATTTTAAACTGTCGTGAAAAACAACAACACTTCCAGAAGTAATATTTTTTAAAACATTTTCAAGGCATTTTTCTTTCGAAATATTTTGATCAAAATCTGCACTTAGCACATCCCACATAATTATTTTATATCCTTTTTTCTGAAGAGTTTTGGATTGTCTTGAAGTTAGCTTTCCAAATGGAGGTCGGAAGAGTTTTGAGTGAAGAGTTTTGAGTGAAGAGTTGTTGCCCCTATAAGATGGCACTTCGACAAGCTCAGTATGACAATTTACGATCTCATAATTTTTTTCGCAATTATCGATATATTCTTCAGTGTTGGTTTTCCAACCGTTTAAATGGTTGTAAGTGTGGTTCCCTATGGAATGCCCTTCAGAAATAATTCTTTTAAAAACATTGGGATGCTTTTTTACATTATCCCCAATACAGAAAAAAGTTGCTTTGGCTTTGTGTTCTTTTAATAGATCTAAAACCCATGGGGTTACTTCTGGAATAGGTCCATCATCAAAGGTTAAATAAACTATATTGTTAGAATTAGGAAACGACCAAATTCGTTTCGGAAAAATCCGTTGTACAAATTTGGGTGTTTTAACAAAATATAGTTTCAAATAAATTAGTTTAATGGGTCCTCGTTAAGAGGAGGAATTGTGTCTAAGGGTATCTCAGTCATATCTTCCCCTAACAATTCGTTTTCAGTTTCTAATAAATCCTTTTCAGAAGGAGAAAAATTAAATAACTTTAAATAACCATTAAAAATTTCTGCTTCGTTCATAGTGTATTCTTCGTCTTCAAAAATCGCTAGAACATCTAATAAACCACGATACCTTCCTAGGTCACTAAAAATTTCATCACCCAATACTTCCTGTTGCCTGTAAGACAATCCACTATAATAGCGTAGGTGTTCTTGGTAATGTTTTATTACAGACTTATAAACTCCTCTAGCCTTTTCTATATTTCCAATTTCATAATAACCCATTACAAAAGGTTCTAATAAAGAGTAAAATTCAAATTTATCAACAGGCATTTTTTCCATAGCAAGATCAAGGATTCTTTCAGCTTTTTCATTCTTTCCTTCCTGTATAAGTGCATCTGCCAATCGTGCTAAATTACTACGGTATGTTATTCCGTTTCTACGTGTTTCTACATCATGATATATGTCTGGGTCACCACTATTACCCCAATCCCATTCCATTACGATGTCGTACATTTTATCGCTATCGATTCTTCCCATATCAAATGGGTTTCCTTTGTTGATGGGTGTTCGAATAGGAACTAATTTGTAAACAACCCCTTCTAACTGAAGGAATTCTTTCATCCAGATATAATCATCATCTCCAAAAGCACCTCCACTAAAATAGATAGGTCGCTCCCAATTGTTATTAGCAATTACATCAAGCATCATCATTCTGTTTTTATAAATAATATTGCCCTTTAAAACAATATCTATATAGGGAACAATTTTATCAGCATCTTTCGGGTCAACAATTCCATTACGTAAAACAGCATCCTTGTCTACAGGGACTCTTAAAACTTTTGAAGGGAACGTGTTAGCAAATTTTCTGCTTTCTAGTTCCACCATAGTGTTTTGACTATCATCCGCAACCCAATCCATCCATCTATTAATATTTATAGTATCCTTTCTGGTTTTCTGAAAGAATATAAAATCTCTTGAGCCGTATTTATATTTATCGTGAGTTAACTGTGATGGTATAGGATCGCTAGAAAAGGCTTTCTTTTTCATATCGTCGATATACCAATCTGTTTGAAATAGACTCGTGTTTACCACTCTAACATCCTGTCTGTATCCTTCAACTCCTTGAGCATACCATAAAGCAAACGTATCGTTATCGCCTATAGTAAAAATGATAGCATTTTCATCGCAAGAATCTAAATACATTTTTGCCATAGATTGTGCAGTATATCTATTGGAGCGATCATGATCGTCCCAGTTTTGAGATATTAATAATACTGGGACAGCTAGGGCTGTTACTGTTAAAACTATAGGTATGGCGAGTTTGGGTTTAATATATTCTTTTACAATTTCAAATAAGGCATAAACTCCAAAGCCAATCCACATGGCGAAAACGTAGAAAGAACCTACCAATGCATAATCTCTTTCTCTGGGTTCGAAAGGTCTTTCGTTAAGGTAAACTTTTAAAGCTAAGCCAGTAAACAGGAAGAAAATTAATAATACCCAAAAGCTTTTATTGTCGTTTTTAAAATGAAAAAGCAGGCCTATAATTCCTAATAAAAAGGGAAGCATAAAATAAGTGTTTCTTGCCTTGTTGCTTAATGCGTCACTCGGTAGGTTTTCTTGTGAACCCAATCGCATTTCATCTAAAAATGTAATTCCGGTAAGCCAATTTCCGTGTAGGTCTGTTAATTCTCCTTGCTTGTCGTCTTGTCTTCCACTAAAATTCCACATAAAATATCGCAAATACATATATCCAAATTGATATTCAAACATATAGGATATGTTTTGCCAAAAGGAGGGTTTTTCTATATCGAGAAAAGGTCCAAAATCTCGTAAGAAGCTATCAAATTCTTTTGAGCCAATTTTTCCTTGAGCTATATCTGTTTTAAAATTAGTTACGATATCAATTAATTGAGCTTCTCCAATATATTCTCTTTTTATATTGAAATTAAGCCCATCGGTGAATTCTAAATAGTTGGCATTGTGCTCAATACTCCACATTCTAGGAAATAATCCTTTTTGAGAATCATCTGTATTTTGTGATGCATTTACATAATCATTTACAATAATGTATTTGCCAGTATTTTCGTCTTTTTCAAATTTAGGCTTATCATCCTTGTATGGATTGCTAGGGTCTAAGCCCACATAGGTTTCAGTAAAGGACGGGCCATAAAACAAATGAGTTTCTGGATATTGCTCTCTATTATAATAAGCTAAAAGTTCACGAGCATTATTAGGATTATTTTCATTAATCATGGTTCCTGCATTGGCTCTAACCGGTAGCATGACCCAACTAGAAAAACCTATAAAAATAAAAAGTATAGAAAGCAATAAAGTATTTAAATGAACAAGGTTTTTACTACGTGTATATCGTAATAAATAGTAAAACAATGCTATAAATAGTAGTCCCGCGATTATTGTTCCTGAATTAAAAGGAAGCCCCATACTATTAATAAAGAATATTTCGGAAGCACTAAAAAAGCGCAGAGTCATTGGTAATAATAATTTAAAAATAAATAGTAAAATGGCTACCATAACCACATTAGCTACTATAAAATTTTTAACCGTAACTTTCGTGTAATTTTTAAAGAAATATAACATTCCCATTGCAGGAATAGTAAGTAATCCCATAAAGTGTACTCCAAAAGAAAGTCCGATAACAAATGCAATTAATATTACCCATCGATTCCCTCGTGGTTGATCCATGTCTCGTTCCCATCTTAAAGCAAGGTAGAAAAGCACCGACATGATAAAGGCTGCCATTGCATAAACTTCCGCTTCAACAGCATTGAACCAAAAGCTATCTGTAAATGCGAAAGATAGAGCGCCAATAGCGGCACTACCTAGTATGGCAACAGTATTGTCTTTATTAATTTCACTATATTTTGATATCACGTTAGTTAGCAATAAGGTAAGTGACCAAAACATAAAAAGTATGGTAAAGGCACTTGCAAAAACAGACATTAAGTTAATAGTAAGAGCAATGTTAGAAGCCTCCATTGCAAAAATGGAGAAAAAAGCACCTAATAATTGGTAAAGAGGTGCGCCTGGTGGGTGGCCCACTTCTAAGTTACTAGAGGTAGTTATATATTCACCGGCATCCCAAAAACTAGCTGTTGGTTCTACAGTTAGCCAATAGGTGATAAGGGCAATGGCAAAAACAAACCAGCCTAAAATATTATTCCACTTTTTAAAGTTAAAGGAACCCATAAAATTTATGATTTTGTTGTGGCGAATTTACTAATAAAAACTTAGCCATCAGTTAAAAATATGGTAACGTAAAAAGCCACGGTGATATTTTATAAAAAAATAGTTGTACAAGCCAAAGTTTGTGTTAAATTTGCAGCCAGTTATGGTAATGGCCTATGGTGTAACTGGCAACACATCTGTTTTTGGTGCAGAAGAGTCTAGGTTCGATCCCTAGTGGGCCAACAAACAAAAGCCCTATTCAATTTGAATAGGGCTTTTTTATTTTACTAGAATAAGTTTTTTATATTTTAAATGTAATTACAGGTCTGTTAGCGTGATTTACAAGGTCTTCGCTTATGCTTCCATTAAAAAAATGAGAGATTCCTTTTCTGCCATGGGTGCTCATTCCAATTAAACTAGCCTTCGTTTCCTTGGCAAAATTTAAGATTCCTTTTTCAACAGAAGTATCGTTATATATATTAAGAGTGTAATTTTTTATATCCACATCTTTTATAAAATCGTTCATTTTTTTATTTGCATCTGCAGTAGTAACAAAATTACCAGGTGTATTAACATAAAGTAAATTCATTTGGGCATTTACGTCTTCAGCAAACTTTTTAGCTTCTTCAAAAGAGCTACAACACTTCTCAGAAAAATCAGTAGCAAAAACAAAATTTGTTATGTCAAAACTTTCGTGTTCATTTTTAATAACTAAAACAGGAACATCTGCAGTACGAACTACTTTTTCGGTATTACTTCCAATAAACATTTCTTTAAACCCACTAATTCCATGAGATCCCATAACAATAAGGTCAATACCTTTGCTCTGTGCAACTTCGTTTATATCGTTGTATACTTCTCCGTGTCCTATAGCTTCGTGAATTTCTAAATCTGCTAAGTAGGGTTTTTCTAATAATTCTTCAAAATGTCTTTCGGCTAATTTGATAAAGAAGAGCGATTCTGGCATACCACCGGAATCTCCACCAGAAGATATGTGTAAAGGCATTTCTAAAGAATGTATAATAAAGATTTCACTATTGTTTTTTGTAGCAATCTCAACAGCCACTTTTAAAGCATTCTCAGCTTGATTAGAGAAATCTGTGGGAACTAAAATACGTTTCATAAGTTTGGTTTTTTTGGTCTTAGTATCAAAATTTAATTTACAAAAATAAATCGGAAAGATAAAAGGTTTTTTTAAAATGTAAAAATATATTATATTTGCACCGAATTAAGATACGAAACTAGCTGAGGGGACCTAAAAGTCCCCTCTTTTTATAGCATAAATTAATGCGAAAAGAAGTAACAGAATTATTAAATAGAGCTTTAGATAATAACAAATCATTGTTCTTAATAGATTTTACGATTACAGATAGTAATCAAATTCGTATTATATTAGATGGTGATCATGGAGTTACAGTTAAAGATTGTATTGCTGTAAGTCGTGAGATTGAACACAATCTAGATAGAGAAGAAATAGATTTTTCTTTAGAAGTAGCATCTGCAGGTGTTTCAGAACCATTAGTGAATATGCGGCAGTATATTAAAAATTTGGGCAGAAAATTAGAGATTAAAACCCAAAATGGTGAAGCCGTAGAAGGGACTCTTGCTAAAGCCGATTCTAAAGAAATACTAATACAATGGAAAGCGCGTGAGCCTAAACCCATTGGTAAAGGAAAAGTTACAGTACAAAAAGAATTAGTACTGGAATATAAAGATATTGTTGAAGCAAAAGTTATGGTAACATTTAATTAACAGATTATGGAGAATTTAGCATTAATTGATTCTTTTTCAGAATTTAAGGATGATAAGCTAATTGATAGAGTAACGCTTATGGCGATACTTGAAGACGTTTTTAGAAACGCATTAAAAAGAAAATATGGAGACGATGATAATTTCGATATTATTATCAACCCAGATAAAGGAGATTTAGAAATTTGGAGAAACCGTATTGTAGTTCCAGATGGTGAGGTTGAAGAACCAAATCAAGAAATTTCTTTAAGCGATGCGCAAAAGATTGAATCAGATTACGAGGTTGGCGAAGATGTAGCAGAAGAGGTTAAATTAATAGACCTAGGACGTCGTTCTATCTTGGCATTGCGTCAAAATCTTATTGCAAAAATACATGAACACGACAACACGAATATTTATAAATATTTTAAAGAATTAGAAGGAGAAATATATACTGCTGAGGTTCATCATATTCGTCATCGTGCAATTATCTTATTAGATGATGATGGTAATGAATTGATATTGCCGAAAGAAAAGCAAATACCTTCAGATTTTTTCAGAAAAGGGGATAATGTGAGAGGGATAATTGAAAGTGTTGAGCTTAAAGGAAATAAGCCGTCTATCGTAATGTCTCGTGCAAATCCAGTATTTTTAGAGAAATTATTCGAACAAGAAATTCCTGAAGTATTTGATGGTTTAATTACTGTTAAGAAAGTAGTTCGTATTCCTGGAGAAAAAGCAAAAGTTGCTGTAGATTCTTACGATGATCGTATAGATCCAGTAGGAGCTTGTGTGGGAATGAAAGGTTCTCGTATTCATGGAATTGTTCGTGAATTGGGTAACGAAAATATTGATGTTATTAATTACACTAATAACTTACAATTATATATTACTAGAGCTTTAAGTCCTGCTAAAGTTACATCTATAAAGTTAGATGAAGAGAATAAAAGAGCAGAGGTGATTTTAAAACCTGAAGAAGTATCTAAAGCCATTGGGCGTGGAGGTCACAATATTCGTTTAGCTGGATTTTTAACAGGTTACGAAATAGATGTACTTCGTGAAGGTGCTGAGGAAGATGTGGAGCTTTCAGAATTTAAAGATGAAATAGAAGGGTGGATTATTAAGGAATTTGAAAAAATTGGACTTGATACTGCTAAGAGTGTATTAGAAAATGACCTTAAAGAATTGGTAAAAAGAACCGATTTAGAAGAAGAAACAATACAAGAAGTAATTAATATATTGAAAGAAGAATTTGAAGAATAGTAGTGATATAGTTATTATTTTTATTCAATTTTAATAGAGAAAAACAGGAGAAAGCATTTATATGGCTGAAGTAAAAACAATGAGACTTAATAAAGTTCTACGCGAATTCAACATTTCGTTGGATCGTGCAGTAGAATTTTTAAGTTCCAAAGGATTCGAGGTGGAGTCTCGTCCTACTACTAAAATTACTGGAGAAGAATACCAAGTACTGTTTGATGAATTTCAAACCGATAAAAGTAAAAAGGTAGCTTCAAAAGAAGTTGGTGAAGAGAAAAGAAAAGAAAAAGAGGAGATTAGGCTTGCTTATGAAAAGGAACATGAAGTAAAGCCAAAACCAGAAGTTACTAAGGTTATTAAAGCCGAAGTAAAACTTGAAGGTCCAAAAACTCTTGGAAAAATAGATCTTGACACGAATAAACCGGCTAAAGAAAAAGAAACAGAGGTAAAAGAAACTCCTGTCGTTGAAAAACCTGTCGCTGAAAAGCCAGTTGAGAAAAAACCTGCTGAGAAAAAGCCTGTTAAAGAAACTCCTAAAAAAGAAGAGGCAAAAACTCCAGCTAAAAAAGAAACCACTTCAAAAGAAAAAACTTCAAAAGAGACTCCTTTAAAAGAAGCTCCAACTAAGGCTCCTGTAAAAACTCCTGTAAAAGCAGAGCCTAAAGTAAAGAAAGAGCAAAAAAAGGAAGAGGTTAAAGTAGAAGAGAATAAGCCATCAGAAAAGGTAGAGACTAAATACAAAAAATTAGACGGTCCTAAAATTACTGGTGAAAAAATTGATCTTTCTCAGTTTAAAAAGCCTGAAAAGAAAAAGAAGGAAGTTAAGCCTGATGCAAATAAAGAAAAACGTAGTAAAAGACGTAGAATAAGTAAAGGACCTGCTAGAGGAGGTCGTGGAGCGAACCAACAAAACAGAGGTCGCAAACGTACCCTTACTCCTAAAGAAGAACCTAGTGAGGCAGAAGTGCAAAAACAAGTAAGAGAAACTTTAGAAAAATTACAAGGAAAGTCTTCTAAAGGAAAAGGAGCTAGGTATCGTAAAGAGAAAAGAGATGTTCACCGTCAAAAAACGGAAGATGATTTAGCCTTACAAGATGCAGAAAACAAATTACTTAAAGTAACAGAGTTTGTTACGGTAAGTGAAGTTGCTACTATGATGGATGTGCCAGTTACTCAGATTATTTCGGCGTGTATGTCACTTGGAATGATGGTAACTATGAATCAGCGTTTAGATGCAGAAACACTTACTATTGTTGCATCCGAATTTGATTATGAGGTAGAATTTATCAATGCAGATATTGAAGAATCTATTCAAGAAGAAGAAGATGCTCCCGAAGATTTAATGCCAAGAGCACCAATTGTTACCGTTATGGGACATGTGGATCATGGTAAAACTTCTTTGCTGGATTTTATTAGAAAAGAAAATGTAATAGCAGGAGAAGCAGGTGGAATTACCCAGCATATAGGTGCATATAATGTGCAACTTGAAGATGGGCAAAACATAACATTCCTTGATACTCCAGGTCACGAAGCATTTACAGCTATGCGTGCAAGAGGGGCCCAAGTAACAGATTTAGCAATTATTGTAATTGCTGCAGATGATGATATTATGCCTCAAACTAAAGAAGCAATAAGTCATGCACAAGCAGCTGGAGTGCCTATCGTATTTGCAATTAATAAAATAGATAGACCCGCAGCAGATCCTGAAAAAATTAAAGGAGCATTAGCGCAAATGAATCTCCTAGTTGAAGATTGGGGAGGTAAAATTCAATCTCAAGATATTTCAGCAAAAAAAGGAACTGGCGTTGATGATTTGATGGAAAAGATTGTTCTTGAAGCAGAAATGCTTGACCTTAAAGCCAATCCAAATCGTATTGCAAATGGTACAGTACTAGAGGCTTCTCTTGATAAAGGAAAAGGTTATGTCACCAAAATATTAGTTCAAAATGGAACTTTGAAAGTTGGAGATATTGTACTTGCAGGGATGAGCTACGGTAAAGTTAAAGCCATGTATAACGAACGTAATAAAATTGCAAAAACAGCAGGTCCTGCTACTCCAGTTTTATTACTTGGTCTTAATAGTGCACCTCAAGCGGGTGATGCCTTCCGCGTTTATAAGGATGAGAAAGAAGTAAAATCAATTGCTAGCAAACGCGAACAATTGCATCGTGAACAAGGTGTTCATACTCAAAAGCATATTACCCTTGATGAGATTGGCCGTAGATTGGCAATTGGTGATTTTAAGGAGTTAAACTTAATTGTAAAAGGTGATGTGGATGGTTCTATTGAAGCACTTTCTGATGCCTTGGTTAAGTTAAGTACTGAAGAAATTCAAGTAAATATCATTCACAAATCTGTAGGACAAGTGAACGAGGCCGACGTGGTACTTGCATCAGCATCCGATGCTATTATTATTGCTTTCCAAGTTCGTCCTTCCCCTATTGCACGTCAGTTAGCTGAGAAAGAACAAATAGATATTCGTACTTACTCTGTAATTTATAAGGCTATCGATGAAGTAAGCGAAGCAATGGTAGGAATGCTTTCTCCAGATATGGTAGAAGAAATTACTTGTAGTGTGGAGGTTCGTGATGTATTTAAGATTACAAAAGTGGGAACTGTAGCAGGTTGTTACGTTCTTGGTGGTAAAATAAATAGAAATACTAGAGTACGTGTAATTCGTGATGGTATTGTAATTTACTCAGGAAGCTTAGGCTCTCTAAAACGATTCAAAGATGATGCGAAAGAGGTTGCTAAAGGCTTTGAATGTGGATTGAATATTGAAAACTTTAACGATATCAAAGTAAATGATATTATTGAAGGTTACGAAATGCGTGAAGTAAAACGTACATTATAATATAATGACTGAGCAACAACAATTGCTCAGTCAATTTTTTTTGAAAAGGACTTTCCTTTTATTGTTTCCTTTTCATAACAAAAGCATTTTATAAAACACCTATTATAAGTGCAGCCGAGCCATATCTTCTAAAAGATAATGGCGTGAGAATAGATGCTAATAGGATTGTTTCATATTAAGCAAAATACTAAGACATGAAGAATAACTACTGTGTAATAATGGCAGGGGGTATCGGGGCACGTTTTTGGCCTATGAGCAAAACCTCACATCCAAAGCAATTTATCGATATTCTGGGAACAGGAGAAACCCTTATTCAACAAACGTTTAATCGTTTTCTTAAAATTTGCCCTGCCGAAAATATCCTTATCGTAACAAACGAACAATATAAGGAATTAGTTATGAAGCAACTTCCTCTTATTAAAGAGAGTCAAGTACTTTGCGAACCTTCACGTAGAAATACGGCTCCGTGTATTGCTTATGCTAATTATAAAATTTTAAGTGAGAATCCCGAAGCAAGAATTGTTGTAGCTCCATCCGATCATATTATCATGAAAGAAGATGTTTTCGTAAATGTAGTTACTGAAGCGCTCCAAGCAGTAAGTGAAAACGATTGGCTTCTTACTTTAGGAATTATGCCAAGTCGCCCTGATACTGGATATGGCTACATACAATACAATGATGATCAATCTTACCAGAAAAATAAGGACATTAAGAAAGTGAAAACATTTACGGAGAAGCCTGAGCTAGATATGGCAAAACAGTTTCTTGAAAGTGGCGATTTTCTTTGGAATGCCGGAATATTTATCTGGAGTTTGAAAAGTATTATGAAGGCTTTTGAAGACTATCTACCTGAAGTAAATTCACTATTTGCAAAAGGGATTGGAAAATATAATACTGAGGATGAAGCAGCATTTATT
>Ga0164318_10006524_pt1 | contig 11290 bp, 8 predicted proteins | sample GuaBasSedimGuay9_FD_113734 | JGI IMG/M metagenome (GOLD analysis project Ga0164318, IMG submission 113734) | Subseafloor sediment microbial communities from Guaymas Basin, Gulf of California, Mexico - Guay9, Core 4571-4, 0-3 cm | ecosystem: Environmental > Aquatic > Marine > Hydrothermal vents >... | reverse complement strand
TGACGGGGAATACTACATCTACACCACCACCCCCAAGTACCAGGGATGGAAGGAAAATGACGAAAATACCGTTCACGTGTATGTGGAAACACCGTACTACTTCCCGGGCATAGACAAAAAGTATGTGAATGTGATCGATGGCGGAAACTACACCGTGAAAACCGCGCTGGACAGTTCCATAGGCACAGAGCCATCTCCAGTCATCACGGGCCTGCCGCAGCCACAGAGTCTCCGCAGCACCCCTGGATTTGAGATGGCGGTCTTTGTTGCCGCCATTGCGGGCGTGCTATTTCTCATGAGGAGAAAAAAGCGCTGAGAGGTCAATCTCGAAGGCAATCACCGGGTGCTCAAGGTCAAAATTGCAGATGACCTGTGGTGTCAGTTCCCCGAAATATCCGGCTTTCGTGCCATTTATAAGAACAGAAGCACATCGTCCCTCTATGAAGGAAGGGTGGTGCTCCTCACGAACGTCCATGGTAAAACCGAGGTTTTTGACGAGCGCCTCAACAAATGATTTGCATTCGGTGAAGCTGGCCTTTGCATCTATTTTCATGCCGGAAAGCATGGTTTTCTGCAGGACGTTTCCCTTCTCAAATATCACCACATCGCCTATTTCATAAATGCGCTGGGGGAGGTCGTTATGCCGGTTCTTTGAAAGGATTTCCAGAAGGGACGGCAGAAGCGACCGTTTCACTATTGTATGTTCCACAGAAATGGGGTTTGAAAGCTCAACAGTTTCACCTGCGTCGATACCCATTTTCTCGAACTCCTTTTCCGGATTCGAGAGGCTCAGGGTGACCACCTCATTGAATCCCAATCCTATCATTATCTGGTGAAGGCGGTCAGGATGGAGCGATGACCCGAAGGTCATTGCATGCGGCAGTTCCTCCTCGAATACCTCATAGCCATATCCTATGGCAATGTCCTCTATCAAATCCACAGGATGAAGAATGTCAGGCCGCCAGACCGGAGATTCCACCATTATCGTATCTCCCGTAACGATGGTATGGTGCCCCATTTTCTGCAGTGCCTCACAGATGCTTTCACCATCTTGGAGGTGAAGGAGTTTCTGCACATACGGAATATGCAGTTCATTGTGCTGCGGGGAGAGGTCGGGCGTGGCTACAGGTTCATCATCCACCACCTCAACCTGCTGGAGTATCCCTCCGCGTTCGGCAAGTGCGGTGGCAACAATGGTGAGGGCAGTGGTGATGGCCGTGCGGTCGGTGCCGGTGACATCAATGAATATATTCTTGGTCTGCTCGTTCAGCGCAGTGAGCTGCCCGTTGATGATGGGGGGAAATGAGAGCACCTCTCCGTTTCTGTCCAGAATGACGGGATATTTCTCAAAATTGTTCAGAATGTGGGCATAGGCTATTCCCTTCTCATGCCGTGCGAGTATCTCGGCAAGGTTCATGCGTTCCTCCATTGCGAGGGGAACAAATGATATTTCATCTGGTTTCACTGCCCTGTATACAAAGGGTGGGGTGACTTTGTCAAAATCATGCACCCCGATGGCCATCTTCTTTCTCCCCTTTCCCACAGAAAGGTGGAGTTTCTCCTGCATCTCCATGAGCGAGGCAATGAGTTCATCGGTCATCTCCACATTTTTCACCACCCCGGCAACCACGTAGGGTCGTACATCCCTCACGCTTTTATCCACGGTGAGCGATATTTCCGGAGGTTCTACCTCATACCGCTTCAGCCCGCTTTCAATGCCGAAGAATGCCCGCATGGCCCGTGCCATCCCCTCAACGCTGAGTAAATCTGGACGGTTGGGAAACACCTCGATGCTCACCTCGTTTCCCTCAATCTTCTCCACGCTCACCCCTATCATGGGGATTTTTTCTGCAAATTCTTTTATATCCATGTCCCTGCCGAACAGTGACAGGAGATCTTCATAGCCAAAGGTGATGACTGGCATTGGGAGATAAACGGTGAAGTGTATTTTATTTTGTCGATGTTTGTCACTTGCTGTCGAAAAATGCAATGCAAAGATTGTAAAATGTGGAAAAGATACCTTCTGGACAACACCAAGACAATTTTTGGTGAGTGTACGATTGATGGGCGCACCACACCTGAATATCATATCTGTGAGGCAGCCTCCAACATTTACCAGGTTCAGCCTCAGCAACTATTTATATCACGTGATTTTTCACACGTGTGATTCGGCTGGGAAAACTGGTACTCCATCACTGCGATTTCTGCAATCTGCCGCTGCTCAAGGAAGTGTGCACCTGCGGCAATGCCGCCAGAAAGGTGGCCGTTACCCCGCCCGGTGATGTGAGGCCGGCCTTTGCACGTGACAGAGAATTGATGAAAGAGGTGATGGAGCGGCAGTTTGGCTCGCACCACATTCCGGAGGTGGTACTGCTCAACAGCGCACCTGCCATAGATAAGAAGGATGAGGTCATAATGTACGGGAAGGTGGCGGGGAACCTTTACTACGACATCTGGAAGGCCAGATTTGCATTTCAGCCGCGCACCTGGTACGCATCGCTTCTTGAGGTGAAACGCGGATATGTGGTGGCGGACAGCGGCGCCGTTGATTCCATTCTCAAGTCATCCAATCTGATGGCCCCCGGTGTGAAGGAAGTTCATGAGGATGTGCGCAAAGGGGACGAGGTGGTGATTTTCGACGAGGAGATGAACGTCATTGCCACGGGAAAGGCGCGCATGGACGGCAGTGCCATGAGGGGAAGCAGGGGAATGGCCGTGAAGGTGAGGCAGCGGGGAAGGGAAAAAATTCCTGAAATACGGGAGGTGACATGGGATGATGTCATCAAGGCCAACGAAGACGTGATTCGCCGCATGGTGGATACCGAAACAAAATTTATCGAGCGCACCATCAAGAAATACGACCTCCCATATGTGGTTTCCTTCAGCGGTGGCAAGGACAGCCTGGTCACACTGCTCCTCGTGCTGGAGGCGGGATTTCGTCCTCCGCTTCTTTTCCTCAACACAGGACTGGAGTTCGAGGAAACAGTACACCATGTCCATGAGGTGGCGGATGCCTTTGGCCTTGAACTTCTGGAGGGCGATGCAGGTGACAAGTTCTGGGAGGCAATAGATTTTTTCGGCATCCCCGCCAAGGACTACCGATGGTGCTGCAAGACCTGCAAACTCGGCGTTGCCGCAATGCTCATAAAGAAGCAATTCCCCCGCGGGGTGCTCTCCTTCATAGGCCAGCGACGCTATGAGTCGGAGCACCGGGCAACGCACGGGAAGGTCTGGAAAAACCCGTGGGTGCACGGCCAGGTGGCGGCATCTCCCATTCAGAACTGGACCGCCCTGCATGTCTGGCTTTACCTCTTCATGAAAAAGGCGGCATGGAATCCCCTGTATGAACAGGGGTTCGAACGGATTGGCTGCTGGCTCTGCCCTGCAAGCGATATGGGAGAATTTGCACTCAAGCGACATCCCGAGTGGGAAAAATTCGAGAAAAAGCTGCGGGCATTCGCAGAAAGGCACAACCTTCCCGATGAATGGCTGCGCCTCGGGTTGTGGCGGTGGCGTCGCCCGCCCAGGTGGTGTGATGTCTCCTATGAGATAACGGAGGAAAGGGAATGTGTGGTCGAGGGGAATGAGGAGAGGGTGGTAAATTTTCTGAAGCTGCTCGGTGAGGTGAAAAAGCGTGATGTCGGTCGGTATGAGGTGAATGGCATCACGGTGGAAACAGATGGCGGGATACGGGCCAGCGGGCGGGAGGACGAAATCAGGGATATTATCTGCCGTGCGGTGAACTGCGTGGGATGCGGGGTGTGCATTGCGAAATGCGACCAGAATGCCATTTCACTGAGAGACGGCAGGGCATGGATTGGTGATGGATGCATCCATTGCATGCAGTGCATGGATGAATGTCCCGTGCTGGTTTTTACATGATGCATCAGAGAAGTGCCTCCTCGATTTTCTTCCTATCGACCATGGAGATTATGAGGGGCGGGGATGGTGCACCCTCGGGCTGTTCCACCTTTTTCACCTCTTTTACGGTTATGGTTACCCGCTCTCCCACAAGCCTCTCGTAATTGTGCAGTATCTCGGCAAGCAGCGTATCAACAGAGACCCCACGGTCACGTTGCTCCTCATCTATCTCTATCAGTATCTCTATGTCATCAATCTTTTTCTGGATGAACTGAAACCGCTTTATCTGGAGTGTGCCATATTTTGCGGACGCCTCGGAAAGGGGCATGGGGATGGTCGCCGGAGGGAATATCCTCCCGTCGGGAAGGATGATTGCATCCTTTTTCCGTCCTTCAAGTGTTTTCAGAAGAGGCGTGTGCATGCCGCAGTCGCATTGCTCACCCGATAGCGAGGCGATGTCGCTGAGGCCTGTGTACCGTATGATGGGGGTGCCGCCAGGGTACAGACGGGTGATGACCATGCTCCCGAATTCCCCATCCGATACCGGCTCTCCGTCTCTGTCGAGAATCTCCACATGGACAAAATCGCTGTTTATGTGAAAACCTTTTCTGAGACATTCAAAGGCTATGGAACCGCCCTCCGTGGTGGCATACAGGTTGAGCACCGGGGCATCGAATGCCTCCTGGATATAATTTCTGGAATAGCCATCGAGCACCTCCCCGCTGGATATGATATAAGTGGGTTTCACCCCGTTACCCATCCCTCTCATTTTGAGCGATGCAATGCCCATAAGAACGCTCGTATAGCCGATGATGAGTTCCGGATGGAACGAGTCCATTTTCTTCAAAAGTATCCGTGCCTCCTCTCCCGTGTAGAGATTCTGGTAATTGTCAAGCGAAAAAAAGGGGGATAAGTTTCCCATCAACCCCTTTTTGAGGCATTCCTCATCACTGGTGGTGGGAACAGAAAAATCGCCGATGTTGGTGATCCTTGTCTTTCTCCAGCTCATGCCGTAGGCCCGCAACTGTCGTACTGCGGCCAGCGCTTCCGTGGTAATGTACTCCATATCCTTGTACATGGACATGGGTCTTCCCGATGATCCCGAGGTGCCCACCACATAGGCATGTGCGGTGTTATATCCTGGCGGGACAACCTGATCAGGGAATCCCTCAATCAGATCCTTCTTGGTGATGAGGGGCAGTTTATGGATATCATCGATGCCGCGAATGTCGCGGGGGTGGATGCCTGCCTTTCGATACTTCCGATGGTAGAGGGGAACCTGGTATGCATATGCGAGTGTTTTTCTCAGTGCCCTGTCCTGGTAGCGTTTGAGTTCATCATGGGTGAGTCTCCATGCCCTGTTGATGGCGGTGAAGTATCGTGTGATGAGTCGTGCAGCAAAGAGAGGATTGAGGAATGGGTTCATGAGTTGCTAAAGGGAGGGAATATTTAAGATTTATTTGAGCGAAATTTTACGGTGAGGCTCGAAAGAAAGTGGGCATGAAAAGTGGGTGTGATGCGGGACGCCAGGCAGGAAACTATATAAGTTATACGTCATTCAGCCGATTCATGAAAAACCTGCTCATCTTCGACTACGACGGGGTGCTGGTGGATTCATTTGATATCTTCATGACCCAGTTCATCCGGGCATGTGAGAGGGAGGGGATGCATCACATTGCGGGGAGGGAGCAGTTTCTTGAGCTGTTTGAGGGGAATATGTACGAGGGCATGCTCGGGATGGGTATGCAGAAGGAGCAGATACTCCGCATCGTGTATACCATGAGGGACGGATTGCGAAGGCAGCAGAAAAATCTCCGGCTGTTCAAAGGCATAAAGGAAGCGCTGCATGAACTTTCAAAGGAACATGCGCTCATGATTGTCACCTCAAACGAGACGCGCACGGTGGCCGAATTCCTGGATACACACCGTATCCATTTTTTTGACGAGGTCATCGGGTCTGACAGGGAGCCGAGCAAGGTGAAAAAGATTGAATACATACGGACAACATATGCAGGTTACCAGTACTTCTACATAGGAGACACCGCAGGCGATATCCGGGAGGGGAGGCGTGCCGGGGTGAAGACGGTGGCTGTTACCTGGGGGTGGCATACTGAACAGCGGTTGAGGGAGGCATCTCCCGATTATCTTGTCCACAGCCCAGAAGAGCTGGTACATCTTTTCAGAGGCAGGCATCCTCGCGAATGAATCGCTCACCTTTTCTCTCTCTCATGGAAGCGTTCCCATTCGCTTATCAGGCATCCGCAGTACTTCTGCCGGTACAGGCCGTATGCCTTGGCAATGGCATTGCCCTCATGGAGGCCCTCCCTGAAATCCTCATAGTAAAAGGGAATGTGGTATTTTTCGGAGAGTGACTCCCCCACTTCTTTTATACGCTCATGATACTGATGATGGGATACCAGCAGGGTGGTGGTGAAGGCATCAAACTCATGGGAGGATGCGTACTTCGCAGCTCTCTCGAGCCGGTACTCATAGCAGTTGACACATCGCTTTGGTCGCGCCACATATTTCAGCTGCATTTTGAGATATTCGATAAAATCATATTTTTCATAGATTACCTCGATATGCTCCATTGCCGCATACTTCTGGAGTGCTTCCATCCGGGCCCGGTATTCCATGTATGGATGAACGTTGGGATTGTACCAGTACCCCACCACCTCATGTCCTCGTTCGGTGAGTCGTTTGTGGGGATGGGTAAAGCAGGGTGCACAGCACACATGCACGAGAATCTTCATTATAGGTAAATCCTTTCTCCTTTAAATGTTAATTGTTCACCCCTGTGCAGGAACAGAATCGTGAACCGCCGGTACCACCATGCGTTCAATCACCGAGAAGAGCAGAAGCAGAAGAGCAGATACAAGAAGGGCGATTATTGCAGGGAGAAAACCCCACGTGGGAAGAGTGGTGTATGTGTAGAGGAATACCGTTGCCTCCCCGCCCATGATGCTTGCCACACATCCCCATTTTGTTGCCCTGCGCCAGTACAGCGTGGCGATGACCGCGGGACTGAGCACCACGAGCCCGGAAAAGGTCGTTTTGACAAGCGTTCCCATAATACCTGTTGCAGGGTTGTAGCCAAATACCACAAATGCCATGGCGAACAGCGTGAGAAGCACGGTGACAATCCTGCTGTAGTTCACCCGTTTGCCCACCATGTCGCAGGTGATCATGGTGGAAAGTGACAGAAGCTGGGAATCTGCGGTTGACATGAGCGCCGCCAGCGCTCCCACAATGACGAAAGAAAACACGGGAAAGGGAGTGTAGTTTTTCACCATGAGCAGCAGTACATTGTCGGGATTGGCGATGTCCATCCCCGTTCCATGGGCCCACACGCCTATCAACACTGGCAGCAGGAAGAAAAAGGAAATCAGTACCGGATATGCCACCATGGCCGTTTTCAGTGAACGCTGACTTTTTGCCGTGTAAAACCGGGTGAACATCTGGGGGAACATGGGGTCGCAGAACACCCAGAGGATGAAAAAGGAGAGCCACAGCTGCGTCGTGAAGTAGTCATTGGGGCCCGGCCGGGAGAAGAGTGAGGGCTGAGCTTCAAATGCGGCATGTGTGGCGCTTTCAAATCCTCCAAGTGAATGGGCGATGAATGCACATGCCACAAGCATCGCTGCAACCATTATCATTCCCTGAAGCACATCCGTCCATCCCGATGCCTTCATGCCTCCTGAAACCACGTAAAAGCAGATGATTCCCATGATGAGAATGGCCCCGATTTTCATGCCCAATTCGGGAAACACCATCTGAAGGATGTACCCTGCTCCGATGGCCTGAATGGCAAGATAGGGAATGGTGAATGCACTCATGATCACAGTGAACAGAATTTGCAGACTCCTGCTGTGATATCTCCCGCCCACAAGTTCCCCCGGAGTAACATATCCATTGCTCTTTCCAAGCTGCCACACCTTTCTTCCAATCACGTAGAACATGAGGGCCATGAATGCGGTGCCCACCGCCATGACCCCATACTCTCCCATTCCGTCTGTGTATGCCTTCCCTGCAAAACCGAGAAACGTGAAGGCAGAAAAATTGGTTGCCGCAAGCGTGAAAAACAGTACCACTGCTCCGAAGCCACGGTTTGCCAGAAAGTAATCCTCGGCACTTTTCTTTCCCCTTCTATGGGCAAAAAGCCCGATTGCCACAAGCACCGCAAAATATGCCGCAAGAAGTGTGAGTGTGAATGCCTGCATCATTCCTCCCTCCATTCATATTTCGCAAAGAGCGCAAATGAAAGGGAAAATACGAGTGTGAGCGTCATCACATACCAGACCCAGAAGGGTAAAAATATGATGATGGGCCTTTCCTTTCCCCAGTTCCAGAAATCCATTGAAAGCAATGCAAGCGCACCGAATAGCAGCCACCACAGCCACCGATTCTTCATGGCATGTATTGATTTTCTTTTAAAGTATCTTTCTCATTCATCTGCGAGAGCAGTGGCACTACCAAGATGAGAGAAACAAAAATGGTGCGCACATTCCTCCGAGGGGAAGATGAGAAGTTGAGTAAAACTTGAATGAATGATAAAGAAGAATGGCGGTTGTTCACATATCATAGAGGGACTGCCTTCCATACTGCCTTTCATAGGAACAGGCAAGAGCATGGCATGGAGAGCGGATAACATGACAGTCTCGTGAACAGTTAACGAAAATTATATAAACAGAGGATACTAGTAGGCATTTACCATGAAAAAGGTTTATCTCTTTCAGGAGGGAAAAAGGGAAATGGGTGCCGTGCTGGGCAACAAGGGGGCACAGCTCTGCGAGATGAGCAGAATGGGCATTCCTGTTCCTCCAGGCTTTGTCATCACCACAAAAACATGTGTTGAATATCTCAGGAAAAAGAGACTCCCGAAACCACTGAAAAACGAAATATCGCAGGCACTTGAGGTGCTGGAAAGGCAGACGGGTAAAAAATTCGGGGATGCAAAAAACCCGCTGCTCGTATCGGTGCGCTCCGGAGCTCCCATCTCCATGCCCGGCATGATGGATACCATTCTCAATATCGGCCTCACCGATGAGATGGTGGAACACATTGCGCGGAACCGGAAACAGCAGAAATGGATATACGACTGTTACCGCCGGTTCATCCAGATGTTCTCCGACGTGGTGCTCGGTGTTCCCCGCGAAGAATTTGAAAGGGAGCTTGCAAGGATAAAGAACAGGGAAGGGGTGGAGAAGGACTACGAACTCAGCCCGAAGGCACTGAAGGAGGTAATCGATCGCTACAGTAAAATCCTGAAGAAGCACGGTGTCACCATACCTCCGACACCGGAAGAGCAGCTGTATGCCGCCATCGTGAGCGTTTTTGAGTCATGGAACACGCCGAGAGCAAAAAAATACAGGGAAATCAACAACATTCCTCCAGACCTCGGCACAGGAGTCGTGGTGCAGGCCATGGTGTACGGCAACAAAAACGAACGATCCGGAACAGGAGTGGTATTCACCAGAAATCCAGCAAACGGAAAAAAAGAGATGTACGGAGAATATCTCATGTATGCGCAGGGAGAGGACATTGTTTCCGGTGCACGTACACCCCACCCGATACACCATCTGAAGGAGGAACTCCCATCAATCTACACCCAGCTTCGGAAAATCTGCCGGAAGGTGGAGCATCATTTCAAAGATATGCAGGACATGGAATTTACCATCCAGGACGGCACACTGTACATTTTACAGACAAGAACGGGAAAAAGAACGGCCGCGGCGGCCATCAAAATAGCGGTGGATATGGTGAAGGAGAAACTCATCACAAAAAAAGAGGCGCTGCTGCGAGTGAAAACATCCGATATTGAAAAAATGCTTCATCCCATCATCGATCCGAAGGCAGACTATACCGTCATTGCCCACGGTCTGAATGCCTCCCCCGGGGCAGCATCGGGAAAGGTGATATTTGACACCGATAAGGCGGCTGCCGCAGGAAAACAGGGGCAGAAGGTGATACTGGTGAGGGAGGAGACCACGCCGGATGACATTCACGGTGTTGCCTACTCGCAGGGCGTACTCACCACCAGAGGGGGAATGACCAGTCATGCCGCGGTGGTGGCGCGGGGCATGGGAAAGCCGTGCGTGGTCGGATGTGAGGCCATCCGCATCCACCGAAACAAGAAACAGTGCAGCATAGGTTCCATCATCATAAGGGAGGGGGACATCATCACCATAGACGGTTCCACGGGAGAGGTGATAAAGGGTGAGGTGCCTCTCATACCTCCCAGATATACAGCGGCGACGAAACAGCTGCTCTCATGGGCAGATGAGGTGAAAAAACTCGGTGTGAGGGCCAATGCATCCACTCCTGAGGGTGCACAGCTTGCGCGTGAACTGGGGGCAAAGGGGATTGGTCTGTGCAGAACCGAACGAATGTTCAATGCATCTGACCGCCTTCCCATAATGCGGGAAATGATTCTGGCGCAAACGAGAAAGGAACGGAAGAAGGCTCTTGAAAAACTTCTCCCGCTGCAGAAGAACGATTTCAAAAAGATTCTGCGAATCATGGAATCGCTGCCGGTCACCATCCGTCTCCTGGACATCCCGCTCCACGAATTTCTGCCCTCGCACGAGGAACTCCTGCAGGAAATCAACTACCTGAGAGACTTCAAGGCGGTGATGAAGGCGATGCAGGAATTTCCCCACATACTTCACCTGCTCGACCCGAAACTCGAGGAATATGCGGAACCCATCGAGAGATTTCTCAACGAGATGAAGAAAAAACGGTATCAGGATGTGGACGAGAAACTGCTGGAGGAAAAAACGGCCATACTGGCAAAAGTCCGTTCTCTAGAAGAGGTGAACCCCATGCTCGGGCATCGCGGCGTGCGCCTCGGCATCACCTATCCCGAGATATACGAGATGCAGATTCGGGCGATTTATGAGGCATCGGCGGAACTTATCAAGGAGGGAGTGGACATCCACCCTGAAATCATGGTACCGCAGGTCTGCACCGCACAGGAACTCAAGTGGGTGTTCAGAAGGGTCAGAAAGATTGCACGGGAGGTGGAGCATAAATACGGGATAAAGATTCCCATAAAGTTCGGCACCATGATTGAGGTGGTGAGGGCCTGCATGCGTGCGGGGAAGCTCGCAGAAGTTGCCGAATTCTTCAGTTTCGGCACCAACGACCTCTCGCAGGCGACCTTCAGCTTCAGCCGGGAGGATGCCGAGAACAAATTCCTGCCGCTCTACACAAAGAGGGGAATTCTTCAGGACAATCCCTTTGCCATTCTTGACCAGAAGGGTGTGGGAAGGCTCATGATGATCACCATAGAATGGGGAAGAAAGACCCGTCCAGACCTCAAAATCGGCGTGTGCGGCGAGCAGGGGGGAGAGCCATCATCCATACATTTCTGCCATAAAATCGGCATCGATTATGTGAGCTGCTCCCCGTTCAGGGTGGCGGTGGCCCG
>Ga0164318_10006523_pt1 | contig 11290 bp, 13 predicted proteins | sample GuaBasSedimGuay9_FD_113734 | JGI IMG/M metagenome (GOLD analysis project Ga0164318, IMG submission 113734) | Subseafloor sediment microbial communities from Guaymas Basin, Gulf of California, Mexico - Guay9, Core 4571-4, 0-3 cm | ecosystem: Environmental > Aquatic > Marine > Hydrothermal vents... | reverse complement strand
CCAGTACTATGAGGTCTGGCTCTTTCTCGTCTATGATTTGAGCTAGCCTTTTATCATAATCTTCTCTACTCTCTCCCTTCTTCGCAGGGAGATATATAGCCTCTATACCATTCTTCTCGGCTCTTTTGAGAGCATATGCCTTTTTCTTGTTGGAAATTACAGCCACGATTCTGGCGTTGAGCTCTCTATTTTTTATTGCATCTATAATTGCCTGAAGATTTGTTCCACGCCCCGAGACAAGAACAACGAGCTTGAAAACCCTTCTCTTAAAAGAACCATGTTGATAGTAAATTCCAATATTTTTAAGGGAATCTGCCATCCTATCAACATCTTCAGCACCTACAACTTCAATAATCTTGTTGAGAAGAGTGTGCAATTTATCCTCCTCGTGGGCTCGCAGGAAAGCATAGTACCAAACCTCTCTGCTCAATGGAGCATTCAGACTCGCCAGTTTCTCCAAGCTCTCATCTTTTATGCCCATATTCTGAAAAGCACGCCAGAGCCAGTGTATATTTATCTTCCCTCCCGGACCTAAGATTTTCAGATAAAGCAAGTCTGCCACCTTTCTTATATCTTCTCTCATCCCTTCACCTCCACGGGTATAATATTCTTTAAGGTATCTAAAACCTTTTCAATTGAATCCTCCTCTGCAATTTCCGGAGTTATTCTGTGCAACCTCTTTTCCGTCAAAAGCATCACGTAGAACACGAAACCTCTGCCCTTCGGATGATAATTCTTCCAGTAGCCCCTCACGTCATCAAAGGGTATTATGGACTCCCAGTATTCTATGAGCCTTCTTTTTTTATCTATTTTCAAAATTTTTCTTCCTTTGAAGATGAATTTTATCCACTCTTTATCATTCTCTATTTTCATCAATCCACCTCCACGATTTCATCAAAGGTTAAATCATCCCAACCCTTCTTTCCCAGTGCTATTAATAGCTCAATTCCGCTGATTACTGGTTTTCTGAATCTCCCGTAGTCATCATAGGTTATTCTCGGACAGGCGGTGTTAACAAAAACATCCACATCATAGTATAAATTCTCAGGAACAATAACATCGGTCATTATGAGATATACCCTTTTTCCCTCCTTCTCAATCATTTTTTTGAGATGGAGCGCAAGCTTGATTCTCCTCTGCCCTATTTTGGAGCTTACGATTATTCCAAAGCGGGAAGCCTCTTTGGCTTTTGAAATAGCTAAATATCTTTGCTTCACGAATTTCTTCACATCTACCATTGTAACTTTACCGGCATAGGGGTCCAGCACATATACATCGCGCCCCGTTACCATCTTCGCACCGAGAGCATGAAACACTCCGGTGCCCAGAAGAATGAAGCAATCCACATCTTTCGCAATTTTTCTTGCGGCTGAAAAATTGCATCCGAGTACCTGCCCCGGATATTTTATGCGGGCATCTCCATTGCCCACAAAAGCCATTCTGCCCCTCTCCTCTATCAATTTTTTGACGTTTTCAATTTCCCTAACATGCTGCACTGAGGCAAGGATCCCAATTCTGGAGCATTCTACCTCTCTTAAAAATTTATCCAAAACCTTTTCAAAGCTTATTTTTGCGAAAGCTTCCACAAAGATGATATTTTCGGGGTAAGATATGTTAGGAATTTCACTGTGCCCGAACTGTAAGGTTAGCATCCCGGGATAGGTTTCGATATCACATGCTCCATAGCATGGATTAGCGGAGATGAAAACATCAAAATCGCTCAGCGCGTCGGCTATTTCCTGAGCGTATATCTGCATCCCCTCCGGTAACTGGAGCAGAACCTTATCGTATCCCATTTTTCTAATTTTTTCAGACAGCGAATCAAAATTTAGCTCGTAGGGAATCATTGGAATAAAAAGGAGACAATGATATAAAAGTTTAGCCCACCGGGTGGTTCCCCCCTCATCCCTCGGAGGGTGCATGGCGGGTGGGCATGGAAACATGGAAAGAATCTTATAAAAACTATGCGTTCATCATCCATGGATGCTGTGAGTTATATTTACCTCATCTTCATAATTGCCGTGGCACTTCTCGCTTACCTAATTTACGTTATTCTCTCCCGTGTGAGTAAAAAGGAAAAAATGAGAGAAGAGATAATAAAATTCTTCAACGCTGAGGAATATGGCGATGCCCTGCGCTTCACGTATCGGGGATATCAAATTCTCGCTACTTTCAGGCCAGACGTGAAGATAAGCATATCCCACGATAAAGATGTGGAAAATGCAAAAAACGTGCCTAAAGGGATGAAACTCACACCAATGTTCCTGATAATCAAAATAAAAAAGCGGGAAGAAATAAAGGAGAGGATAGATGAAGGGGTGGATTTTCTAGAGTCTATTCCCACTCAATAGTGGCGGGAGGTTTGTTGGTTATATCATAAACCACTCGATTAACTCCTTTTATCTCTGTGGTTAATCTTGTGGCAATTCTATCAAGAATCTCCTGTTCCGCTTTGAAATAGGCTGCGCTCATACCATCCAGACTATCAACCATTCTGACGGCTATGGTGTATCCGTATGCTCTTTTATCTCCATGCACTCCCACACTCCTTACAGGAAGCAGTACCGCAAAATACTGCCAGGGACGCCTCTCAAATGGATAAAAGCTCTCAACCTCCTCCTCCACTATGGCATTTGCCTCCCTGACTATTTCTATCTTCTCCTCGTCTATAGGCCCAATAATTCTTATCGCTAATCCTGGACCGGGGAATGGTTGCCTTTCCTTTATCTCCAGATTCAGATACTTGGCTATCTCCCTCACTTCATCCTTGTAAAGCTCTCTCAGAGGCTCCACCAGTTTAAGCTTCATATTTTCAGGCAACCCCCCCACATTGTGGTGGGATTTTATCGTATCCCTCAATCCTCCCCCGCTCTCGATCCAGTCAGGCGCAATGGTGCCTTGGACAAGATATTCCGCACCAAAATCCTTTGCCTCCCTTTCGAAGATTTCTATGAATTTTGCACCTATTATCTTTCTCTTTCTCTCCGGGTCATCCACACCTCTTAGGGCATCTATGAACTCCTTAGAGGCATCCACGATTCTGTAGTTCAGACCGAGCCTGGAAAATAATCTATCGATTTCCTCCGTCTCTCCCTTTCTCATAAAGCCCGTATCCACGAACACTGCCAGCAAATTGTTCCCTATTGCCCTGTGCACTAAAACAGCAGCGGTCGTGCTATCCACACCCCCGGAGCAGGCGATAATTGCCCTACCCTTAATCTCCTCTCTAAGCTCGTTTATTTTTTCATTCACAAATTCCTCAGCCCTGAACATATCTCTGGACCTCCTCATCATCCCTATGGACTTTTTCCCTCATCTTCTCCCTGTATTTCACAATTTTTCCTGTTAATTTCTCATCCTTTATCGCCAGAATCTGTATGCATATGAGAGCTCCATTCACAACATTATCCACACCTACAACAGCTACAGGAATGCCTTTTGGCATCTGAACCATGCTGAGGAGGGAATCGAAAGGAACCCTGCCAGATAGAGGCACACCAATAACTGGTTTTGTAGTGAGCGCTGCTACCGCACCGGGCAATGCGGCGGAAAGCCCTGCAAAAACTAGGAAAACATCATGCTTCGAGCCCTCCACTATCTCCTTTACCCTATCTGGTGTTCTGTGTGCTGAGGCAATGTGCACATCAAAATCCACGGCAAACTCTCTGAAAATCTCAAAGGCTTTCTGAGCTTTCTCCAGATCACTTTTGCTCCCTAAAAGAATGCAGACACCCATAAAAAGAGATAGAAAGAGGATATAAAAATTTTAGGTTTTCATTATGATTCCCAAGAACGCTAGGAACCCTATGACCACTCCAATAATTCCTCCTCCTATATAGAGAAGCCCCGGTATTAAGAGGTTGTTTGTGAAGTATCCTGCCTCGCTCCTCCAGTGTGCAAAGTAAAGAATGATTGGAATTATTATACCTATTACTAGAAGTGTAATCCCTGCAGCCCTACTCTTTCCACTACCGAAGTAGGCTGTGAGGGCACCTAAAATAATGAATGTTAGGGAGAGGAGGAAAAGGATAACCTCTGCAAACAGCAGCCAGTCCCAAGTAAACATAGGCATCCCCCATCAGAACTTTATTCCCGTAAGAGTCTTCGTGTCTATGACCCCATCAATCATCCTTATTTTCTCCACAACAATTACGCCAAGCTCATTAAAGTCTTTTGTTTCGAGCTTGGCTATCAAGTCAAACTCTCCAAACAGGGGGTGGAGCTCTATGATCTCAGGGATCTTCTTAAGCTCGTTGTAGACCTCATGCTCCTTGCCTGGAGCGGTACTTATCAATACAAATCCCACTGCCATTTTTCATCACCAGTTATTAGTAATACTTTCTCTCTATAAAATTTTTCCCTTAAAAATATTAAAACCAAGCATCCAGACTTCTCTGCTCCCTGTATTTTTTAAATGCTCTCATCTTCTCCACAGCGCTCATCACTCTCTCCTTGGAGAAATTGTGCTCATCGCACAGGAACTGAATCAGGGAAATCTCATCAATATCCCTCCATATTAAGGTATAATTCTCTGTGGTTGGGGGATGCAGGAAAATATCTCTAATCTCTTGGTAATGTTCAATGGTGAAGCCTCTCTTCTCCATAACCACTTCAAGACTGCCATATTTTTTTATCAATTTGAGTGCTGTCTTTGGGCCTATACCCTTAATTCCAGGATTATAATCTGTTCCAATAAGAATGCCTATATCTACAAGTTGCTCCCTATTTATTTCAAGCCTTTTTAAGTTCTCCTGTATTAGGATCATTTCGGGTTTTACATCCACATAGACTCTCTTTCTGGGAAGTTTTCTCTTTCCTGTGATTGCCATGTTCCTTACCAATCTTGGTGCTCCAAATAGAAGGGAATCAAAATCTTGAGATGCAGAGGCATAGGCATCCCCTCTTATTGCCATATAGGCAGCTTGAGCCTCCCCCTCACTAGGTGCCTGAACCCAAGGAATACCCATATAATCAAGTAATTTTTTTGCATCTTCCACCATATCCTTTGTGAGATGTGAGGCCTGCTGAGCTTTCATTCTGGCCTCCTCAAAATCCCCTCTCTCCAGAGCCTTTTCCCATTGCTCTTTAGCCTGAATTCTTATTTTCATTCTCTCCTCAACAGTTTTCATCTTAAGCTCAGGAGGTCTACCATCAAAAACATACACGGGCTTAATCCCCTCGGACATATAGTTAGCCGTTCTGTAAAGCAGGCCTGAGAGATGAGAGGTCACCCTACCTTTACTATCTCTAAGCGGAGTGCCATCGGGTTGCCTTATTATGCTTAAAAATTGATAAAGCGAGTTGTAAGCATCTATGGCTATAATCTTTCCCCTCAACTCTTTGAAGCTTATTTCATGGGATACAATTATATCAGAGAGGTTAACTCCCATTCTTATCAACCTCCACAGGATAAAGGCCATCATTTCTTATCTCAAACCTTGCCACAAGCCCCTCGGGAAGGGAACGATGCTTCATCAGGACAGCCTCCCTGTACCCGTTTCCTATTTTTCTCAAGAATAGAATGGCTTTTGCATTGTGATGTAGGGTATGTCCTCCAATAGGTTTTATTTCCTTCGTCGCAGTGTCTAAATAAACCTGATTTGTTATGAGCACCGCCACATTCTTTTTTCTCGCCACGCTGTTGAGCAGACTTAACTGCCATGCCAGACTACTTCTCCTCTTGGATGATATGTCCTCTTCTACACCCCTCTCAGCACGGTAGAATTCTGTCATAGAATCCACAATTAGCAGGGAAATATCTCCTCTTTTCTCTATTAGATTCACAGCCCTTTCGATTATCTCGGTTTGATGAGAGAATTTGTAAGCCTTGTAGAACAAGATTTTCTTTGCTATCTCTTCATCTCCTCCAAGCTGGGAAAAACGTTCCATAGAGACTCCCTCCGTATCAATGTATATTACAAACTCCTCGCCCTTTGCCACATTTATTGCCGTGGATAGACATATGTTTGTTTTTCCGCTTCCTGCCTCTCCGTATATCTCGGTGATGCACCCTCTCTCAATCCCTCCATTCAACATCTCATCGATGCTCTTGCATCCCGTTTTTATTTTATCCACATAACGAAAAGAGAGCGCAGATTAATAAATTTATTGGCAATAAAAAAAGGGAGTGGGTGGGGTCAGCGTGATCTCTGATACAGATAATACTTGCAAAGGTGATATTTAAATCCTGTTCTGTAGTTATCCAAAATGATAAAATTTTGCAAATCACTGATTTTTTATTACTTTCTTTCCCCTCTCTTGGGGGATTATTTTCATTTTCGCATTTTTAAAATCTCTTTTAAGCTCTTTTCCTCCGAAAAACCTATCTAAGAATATGGCAAGGGCAGCCACCTCACTGTGGGGCTGGTTACCCACAGCGATGTTGAAATCTGCCAGTTCATAGATCTCTCTGGGAACTTTCTCTGCCCCTAAAATAATCATAATATTTTTTTCACTGCGAATTTTGGATATAACATCATCAACTGGAAGGCCATACATTGTGAGATGAACCTTGAGCCCGTCAAAATCTCTGATCGCCTTTTTCCAAGGTATTCCGCTTTTTATTCTAAAATCCCCCCCAAATCTTTCCGTGATATCGTTTACTGTTTTCTCTATTTTCTCGTCCCTTGTTGTGATGATGATTTCATCTGCTCCGAAAGCCCGCGCTACAAGGGCCACATGGGTTGTTATCCTCTTATCCCTCTGAGGCCTGTGTCCCAGTCTAAGTACAGTTATCATAGTCTATCAATGAAATCCTCTTCTTCCTCTATTTTTGTACTCTTCTTTTCCTTCTTAATATGTTTGGGTACAGGTATTTTGGGCTTGGCACCCTGGGGGGGTATTAGTGCAATAAATAGAAACCCGAAGCCGAAGAATGAAAAAATGAGCAGTCCTAGAGATAGTAGAGCGGTCTCAGCTATCATTTTCCAATCTTCAGATTGTACAAAAGTCAGGGCATATACCCACACTATGATAGTTAAAGCAAGGGTTATTCCCCCTATAAATGTGCTGATGGCTGCCCGAATACCCTTAATTCTAGGTAACTGAAAAAACAGGGCAGTTGTGGCTGAGAGAATTATAACTAAAATTCCAAGCCCGGTTACAGTCCATGAAATTGAGAGGGTATAGATAAAGTAGGCAAATACTCCCATGAGAACGAAGCTTATACCTCCCATAAGGCCCAGAATCTCTTCCTGCCAGTTATAGAACTTTTCAAATATCATCTAATGACCTCCACCCTCATACCCTTTATATCTATTTTTGCGCTTCTTCTTATGAGGCCCCGAAGCATTATCTGAGAGATATCCAGCTTCTCAACAAGGTCCCCTAAGAATATTTCGCCTTCTGGACCCACATTCTCAATTATTTTTTCTTCCCAATTCCTGAACTCATCGTCACTCATCATCAGGACTCTTATTATCTCGGCTGCTTCTAAAATCGGGAGTGAGATATTTATCTGGAATAGGTCATAGTATGTGTGATACGCCTTCTTTACTCCGCTCTCCGCTGTTATCCACTGTGTTTCTACCAATTTTATCTTCTCCAAATATTTCAGGGCTTCAACCCCCTCTTCTCCGTACTTCTCCTCTATCTCCTCTAAGGTACACCACCTCTTGGTTATTTCAACAAATACTTTCTTCTTAATTTCAGAATCGCAAGCATGGAAAACAGATACAAGATCTCCTATATCTGAGACAACCTTAATTCTACTAGCGGGCATATGAGGATATTGTTTTTCGCAAATATATATTTTTGGTATGTGTTTTTCCTCACACGTTATTTAATATCGGCCTTGCCTTTATTGAGTCATGGGTCATTTTTGGGTAGTAAATTTAAATAACAAATCTCTCTTTCAAATCCTTATGAAGGAGTACGATATAATTGCCTTTGGAACGGGAAGTGCCATGAACATTGTATCCCCGCTTCTGCGTGACCCCAGGCTAAAGGTGGCTGTTATAGAGAATGAAAAAGCAGGGGGTATATGCTTAACGAGGGGTTGCATCCCAAGCAAGATGCTTATTTATCCTGCTGAGATAATGCATACAATTCACCGTGCTAAGGAGTTCTTTATAGATGCCAAGGCAAAGGTGGATGGAGATGCCATACTTCGCTATGTGCAGAGGAATGTGGATGAGGAGAGCAAAATGATAGAGAGGAGCTTGAAATCACATCCCCGGATTGATTATTATCCCGTGACTGGAAAATTTGTGGAAGATTACACAGTGGATGTGGGGGGCAGAGAGATTTACGGAGAAACCGTATTACTCTGCAACGGCTCCAAACCCTTAATCCCGCCCATAGAGAATTTAGAGGATGTGGGCTATATAACGAACCGCGAGTTTTTCTATTCTCTCAAGCATGTGCCCAGGAGCATTGCAATTGTGGGGGGAGGCTATGTTGCCCTTGAACTGGGATATTTTCTTGCAATGATGGGCACGGAGGTACACGTAATTGAGATGCTTCCTGAAATACTCATGACAGAGGAGCCGGAGGCAAGGAGACTGGTCCAGAGGGAGCTATCTAAATTCATGCATTTCCATCTTGGCTACCGTGCAAAAGAGGTAAGAAAGAGCATGGGAAAGAAGGTAGTTGTGGCTGAGAGTAGGGAGGGAGAGGTCTTGGAGATAAAGGCTGAGGAGATACTCATAGCAGCGGGGCGAGCCTCTTGGAACCGGGAAACTGCAGTTGAGAAAACAGGAGTGAGGATTGATGAGAGAGGATGGGTCATAACGGATGAATACATGCGCACCACCAGAGAGGGGATATGGGCGTGCGGTGATACAAATGGGAAGCATATGTTCAAGCATGTGGCCAACTATGAAAGTGAGATAGTATTTTATAATGCGTTTGGAGGGAGAAATATTAAGGTTGATTACCACGCTGTGCCCCATGCAATTTTCACAGAGCCTCAAATTGCCGGCGTAGGAATGAAGGAGGAGGAAGCCAAAAAGAAGCATGATATTCTTGTCGGCTATTATAAGTACGAGGACACGGCCATGGGCCAGGCCATGAAGCTTAAGGATTACTATGTGAAGATAATTGTGGACAGAGACACTTACAGGATTCTGGGAGCCACCATTGTGGGTCCAGAAGCTTCAATACTCATTCAGGAGATAATAAATCTGATGCATACCAGAGAGCAAGCTAGTGCGATGTACAGAGCGATGCACATACATCCGGCCATGAGTGAGGTTATCCAGAGGGCCATTTACAATCTGAGGGAAGCATAGTTATTTTGCGGGTAATTTGAAAACAAAAGCACATCCGGTGGGTTTATTCTCCTCAACCCATATTTTTCCATCATGGAGCTCAACAATCATTTTAACTATGGCAAGGCCCAGTCCTGAACCCTTTCCTGAGGAGAGCCTTTCAAAGGGCTCAAATATTATATTCCTTTTATCCTCAGGTATTCCCGGGCCGTTATCAGCAAATCTTATTTCTGCATAATCCTCAATCACCTCTAAGGTTATATGCACCTCTGAGGCACCATATTTAAATGCATTATCAAGGATGTTAACAAAAGCTTCCTTGAGAATTGGAAGAGCATTTATTTTTATTCTTTTCACCTCATTTATTATCTTTCCATCTGGATATTTTTCTTGTACCACTTCTATGGCTCTCTTCACCATTTCTCTCACATCTATGGTTTCCTTCACACTCTCAATTTTTCCACTTCCCAGTTTTGAGAAGAGCCTCGTCTTCTCTATTATCTCCTCTGCCTCTTCAAGGGCCTTCTCCATTGTGGAGAGAAATTCCTGAGAGGGCTCCTCCTTCATGAGCTCAATGTAGCCCTGCAGTACGGCCAGAGGATTTTTAAGGTCATGGCTCACTATGTGAACCATAAGCTCTTGAAGATTCTTAGCTTTTTCCAGACTTTTCTGGGATTCAAGCCCTGCTAGGGCAACTGCCATATGAGAAGCCATCAAATCTATGAGCATTCTATCATCCTCAGATATTCCATCTATTTCTTCCGTCTCCACATTCAAAACTCCGAAGATGCGGTTCTTTGTGGCTATGGGGGTGGCGTACTCGCTTCGTGTGGTTGGATTAATTCTCAGATAGAGGGAATCCTTGGAAACGTCCGGGGAGTAATAGGGAGTTTTGTTTCTGGCCACCCAGGCCACTATGCCTCTATCTTCATTTATATCCAGAAGTCTGGGGGATTCAGAGCCCTTCCATTTTATGGCTATTATTTTTCCCTCCATAATCTGCGCTATAACTATGTGCTCGAAATGGAGTATGTTGGTGAGCGAATCTATGGCCAATCTGTATACCTCCTCCTCGCTACGTGCAAGTTTGATTTCCTCAAAGGCATTTACCAGGGCCAGCAATTTATCTTCCATCACTTTCATGGGTGTTATATCATGGATGCTCACCATCTCCGCTGTTTTTCCTTCCCATTCCACCAGAGCGCCGCGGATTATTGCCCACATAGTTTTTCCCTCGGCGTTCAGGAGTTTGACTATGTAGGAATCCGGAACAGGGAGATGCATCATTCTTCTCCTGTAGTTATCGTAAAGGTAGTTCCTCATATCTGGATGGATGAATCTGAGAAAATCCTGACCTATAACCTCCTCCTGAGTGTAACCTAATATCTCCGTCAGGATATTATTTGCATAAATTATCTTTTCATCTTGGATAATTACCACACCGACCAGCAGATTCTCCATCATGGTTCTGTATTTTTCCCATTCCTCCCTTATTCTTCCCTCCATCCTCTTTCTCTCCGTGATATCTATTATAACGCCGATAATGCCCACTATTTTGCCCGAAGCATCTCGGAGGGGTGAGGCGTTGATGAGGACATCTATCAGTTTGCCGTCTCTCCTGATCAGGGTGGTTTCGTAGGAATCGCTTATTCCTTTCATCCTCCTCATTGTGCCCTCCCTTATCTTTTCGAATCCCTCTGGTGTGGATACATCTCTGAAGTTTTTGCCTATTAGCTCCTCCACAGTATAACCGAGCATATCTGCAAATCTCTCATTCACAAAGATGAGATTATTTTTCTCATCGTTTAGAATTATGCCTATGAGGGAGGAATTGATTATATTTTCCAGTTTTTCTTTGTTCTCCCTGATTTCCTCATAGAGATTCACATTTTTGAGCACCACAGCCATATACGCTGATAGGGTTTCGACGAGTCTTATATCTCCATCCTGAAATGCGCAGGGTTTGAAGCTTGATATGACTATTGCCCCCACAGCCTGCTTTCGATAGAGGATGGGCACACCAAGCCAACTCCTGACTTTCTCCCCAACTTGGTGTACGGTGGAAGGGAGGGCGCCTTTTT